>JGI25921J50272_10000499_pt1 | contig 12714 bp, 10 predicted proteins | sample LauGreSu1BDMLBSD_2_FD_50272 | JGI IMG/M metagenome (IMG submission 50272) | reverse complement strand
TCCACCTTGCCACCCAAGGTGGCAATTTCTCTGACCAAGGTGCTGCTAATGTGCTGTACCGAGGCACTGGTGTGCAAAAAGACGGTGTCAACTTCGGGTGCCAAATGCCGATTCATACCGGCCATTTGCGTTTCGTAATCGTAGTCAGTGACTGAGCGCAAGCCTCGCACAATGACACGCGCGCCTTGGCTTTGCACAAAATCGCACAGTAATCCTGTGAAAGGCAAAACCGTGACGTTGCTCAAATCTTGAGTAAGCTCTTGCGCCATGGCCAAACGCTCATCTAAAGTAAACATGGTTTTTTTGTGGTGTGCAGTGGCCACAGCCACCACCACTTTGTCAAACATTTGAGAGGCGCGGTACACCACATCCTCATGACCCAAAGTAATGGGGTCAAAAGTTCCAGAATAAACAGCGGTCACTGTGCGACTCATGAGGAGCTCCTGATGGTTTGGGGGGATTATCCCTCGATTGGTCGTTGCAGCAAGTGGGCATGAACGGCGCCCGCTTTCATGTGCTTTTGGGCTTGAAGTCCACAAGCTTGAATGGCCTCGTCTGTCCAATGAATGGGGGCTTCTAGGTACACCCACCCGCCAGGCACAACGGCTTTGGCTGCAGCCTTCAAAGCATTTTCAAAGTGCGAGCCCTCAAAGGGTGGGTCTAAAAAAACCACATCAAGGCTGCTTGGCGCTAAACGCTGGAGCGCCATCATGGCGTCGCCCTTTTGAACTTGTACCGTCTGTGCTTTCAAACGCTCGCGCGTTTGACTTAGCAGAGAGACCAATTGAGCGTCTTGCTCCAACATCAAGACACTTTGCGCGCCCCGCGAAGCAGCCTCAAAGCCCAAGGCACCCGTGCCCGCAAATGCATCGACACAGCGCCAATCGGTGAGGTCTTGGCCTAACCAATTGAACAATGTTTCTCGCACTCTGTCGGGCGTGGGCCGCAGGCCAGGTCGATCGATCACTTTGATTTTGCTGCGCTTCCATTGGCCACCAATGATGCGCACTTCGTGCGAAGGTGAGCCGATAGCTGCTTGACTGATGGGTTTGGTAGGCATGCCCTTAAGCTTACCGCGTTGTCAGGCGATTTTGAGCTTGTCCTAAGTTTTCATAGAATAGGCCCTCACAGACCGCCCAATATGTTCCGATTCTTTCGCTCATCCCCAAAACCAGAACCAGCTCAGGACAAGACCCCTGTGGTCAGCCCCTCAGCAAAGCCGACGGCAATTAGCACAGCGGCCGGCCAAGCCGCGCCATCTGAGCCCCCTAGGCAGTCTTGGCTCAGCAAACTCAAAGCGGGCTTGCGCAAAACGGGCGGCAGCATTGCATCCGTCTTCACGGGCACGCAAATCGATGATGCACTTTATGAAGAGCTAGAAACGGCCTTGTTGTTGGCCGATACAGGCGTCAAAGCCACTGAACACTTGCTGAAAGACCTTAAGGCTCGCGTCAAAGCCACCAAAGCCACCGACCCTGCAGCGGTCAAAGCTTTGCTCATAGAGGCCATTACAGACTTGCTCATGCCACTGCAAAAGCAGCTTCACATTGGCTCTCAAAAGCCAATGGTCTTGATGGTGGCGGGCGTGAACGGCGCAGGCAAAACAACATCCATTGGCAAACTCACTCACCACTTGGCAGACCAAGGGGCCAGTGTGTTATTGGCTGCAGCCGATACGTTTAGAGCTGCAGCTCGAGAGCAGCTGGCTGTTTGGGCGCAGCGCAATACGGTTGAAATCATCAGCCAACAAGGTGGCGATCCTGCTGCGGTGAGTTTTGATGCCGTCTCGGCTGGCAAAGCACGCGGCAGAGATGTGGTGTTGGTCGATACAGCGGGCCGCTTGCCCACCCAACTGCACCTCATGGAAGAGCTGAAAAAAATCAAACGCGTGGTACAAAAAGCCGATGCCACAGCCCCGCACGAAGTCTTGCTGGTGATTGACGGCAACACTGGACAAAACGCCTTGATGCAAGTGAAAGCTTTCGATGAAGCCTTGGGCTTAACAGGACTCATTGTGACCAAGCTTGACGGCACGGCCAAAGGCGGCGTGCTGTGCGCCATTGCCCGCGAAAAAGCCATTCCTGTTTACTTCATAGGCGTGGGCGAGCAACTGGATGACCTCCAAACTTTTGATGCGCGTGAATTTGCAGAAGCTTTGCTTAACTGAGCTTGTTTAACTGAGCTGCTTTAACTAACCGTAATTAACTGAGCTAGCTTTTTTCCAACATGACAACACGCTATTGGTTCATCGCTATCTCAGTCATATTGGTTTTGGGCGCAACTGGCTTCTGGTTGACACGCGAAGAAGCCACTGTCAAACAAGCTCTGCCAGCCAAATTGCAATGCGAGCTACCACCCTCTTCTGCGGCTGCACCCAAACCTGGCATGGTTTGGATTCCTGATGGCGTCTTCGACATGGGCGACAGTGTTTACCCAGAAGAGAAACCAGTTCGAAATGTGCGTGTCAAAGGTTTTTGGATGGACCGCACAGAAGTCACCAATGCAGAATTTTCAGCCTTCGTGAAAGCCACAGGCTATGTCACGGTGGCAGAGCGTCCTGTCAACCCGCAGTTGGTGGCCAACTTGCCAGAAGACATGCGCAAGCCGGGCGCTGTGGTCTTCAAGGTACCCGCTCAGCTCACGCATGGCGATGATCCGCGCCAGTGGTGGCAATACATTCCAGGCGCCAATTGGAAGCAACCAGCCGGGCCTCACTCAAACATTGACAATTTTGGCCAATTTCCTGCGGTGCACATCACTTACGAAGATGCTCAAGCTTATGCCCAATGGAAGGGTCATCGCTTGCCCACGGAAGCAGAGTGGGAATGGGCCGCCCGTGCTGGTGCCAAGGCATTGCCAGGCCAGCACGATCAACCCGCCAGCGCCAACACCTGGCAAGGTATTTTTCCCATGGCCAATGCCAGCGAAGATGGCTTTGCAGGCTTAGCACCTGTGGCGTGCTACGCGCCCAATGCCTATGGCCTGTTTGACATGGTTGGCAATGTGTGGGAGCTCACTGCCGATGTGTTTGTAGCAGACAGGCCCGCAGTTTCCAGCAGCCAAGGTTCTAGTGCCAATCAAGGACTTGATCCCGATGAAGCACAGCGACCGCCCATTTTCAAAACACTTCAAGCAAATTCTCAACCTAATTCTCAACCTAAGGTTCGGGTGATCAAAGGCGGCTCATTTTTGTGCGCCCCAAATTACTGCATGCGATATCGCGCTGGGTCTAGACAACCCCAAGAAGACGATTTAGCGGTGAGCCATTTGGGCTTTAGAACCATCTATCAGCCATGAAGATCGTCAAACGCACACTCACTGCGGTGTTGCTTTTACTGGCCCTGATCGCAGGCTTGGTGCTGGTCTTGAAAGACAAGATCACGCTGGGCGCTGAAGCTTTTTTGTATGGCTACCCCTTGGTCATGATGGAAACTACGCGGGTTCAAAGCGCGAAATACATCGGTCCTGAAAATCAGTTGCGCTTGGTCAGGCAATTTCCAAACGCCCAATTCAAAGATGTGGTGCGCCCCAATGTCGACACGCTGTACACCACGGCATTCATCAGCATGAAAGATGGTCCGTGGGTTTTTGAAATGCCCGCCAACGACAAGCGATATGAGTTGATGCCCTTCATGGATGCATGGACCAACGTGTTTGCATCGCCTGGCAGCAGAACTTCAGGCAATCAGGGGGCAACTTATTTGTTAGCCGGACCGCAATGGCAAGGCACCGTACCCAAAGACATGACGCTCCTCAAATCGCCCACCGACATGGTTTGGCTGATTGGCAGAACGCAAACCAACGGCACAGCAGATTATGCGGTGGTGCATGAATTGCAAAATCGCCTGAGGCTCACAAAATGGGATGCCCACAATGGCTCAGCATCCGCAGGCACGGATTCTAAAAAAATGGCGTCACCAGCTTGGCAAGTCAGTACTGAACCCGCAGTGCCGCCCCTTGCACAAATGAACGCAATGAGCACCCTCGAATTTTTCAATCGACTCATGCAACTGATGGTGAGTAACCCACCTGCCCCAGCAGATGCACCATTGCTTGCACGACTGGCACAACTTGAAATTCGGCCAGGCCAAGCAGTGGCGATGTCATGGCACCAACATTTGAGTTTTGCCTTAGGTCGCTGGATTGCTCACCAGCGCGTCATGAAGGCTTTGAACAACAAAGCCATGGATGGCAGCTGGTCGGTTCCACCCCTGAATTTAGGCCGCTATGGCTCCGACTACAACACGCGGGCTGCTGTGGCCATGGTGGGGCTTGGGGCCAACTTGCCAGAAGACGCCATCTACCCCAACACTGCACTAGACCACCAAGGCAAACCCCTGAATGGCCAGCATCGATATCGCATGCATTTTGCGGCCAACGCCTTGCCACCCGTCAAAGCTTTTTGGTCTATCACAGCGTATGGTGCAGATGAGTTTTTAATAGACAACCCCATTCAACGATTTGCCCTGGGTGACAGAGATCCATTGGTATTCAATGCAGATGGTTCATTGGACATTTGGATACAAGCTACGCCACCCGATTCCAAAGAAGCCCATGCCAATTGGCTGCCCGTTCAAAAGGGCGCACCGTTTTTACTCAATGCACGTTTGTATTGGCCAGAAGACAGGGCATTGAACGGTCCCTGGAAAATGCCCGCGGTGGAACGACTGAACTAAGAGACTCAAGTAACCTGCTTCAAAACCAAATAATTTGAAATCAAGCCTTGCAAATAAGCTCTGATGTTGGGTGGATTCACGGGTCGACTCAAAGCCTGATAACCGCCCACAATGGCCAAATAAAGCAACGCAGCCAAATCACGCGCCTTGGCTTTGTCTTTAACAATTACCAAAAATTTGGACTCAAACAAATTCATGCGTTCAGCATCTACTTCCACCAACATTTGCGCAGCACCTGCATGCAAATGACTCAAAGCCCTCAAGGCTTGCTCGAAGCGAAGATTTTCGAGCTCTGAGCCCGCTTGGTTAAAAGCTGCGTCCACCACAAATTCCAAATCTTGAATCGGATTGTGGCTTCGGTGCGATTTAAGTTTTTCATCCAATTCGAGTTGGGACAATTTCCAGCGCATGAGCAAGCTGTTAATCAAGTCGGCGTGATCGCTGAAGTGCCAGTAGAAACTGCCCCGAGTGACTTTGAGCTTTTCTGCTATGGCCAGAACTTTGACATTCTCAAAGCCACCCGCCACCACCGCCTTGAAAGCTTCGTCTAGCCAATTGTCTCGCGACAAACGAGCGGCCTCCGGTGCCATCGATTTGGTTTTGTGATTTTGATCTGGTGTGTCCATGCGTGTCATGCCCTATTTTGAAGCATGTCTGTTCGCCTCCCAAATTTGCACTCGCTAGCGAAAACCCTAGACATGCATTGATCTTTGCTGTGCTAGAGTGAATTGTCAATACACATGTGTACTGATCAAATAACTATTTTGGAGACACCCATGACCGATTCCCTGCACAAAGCAACGCCCCGCCAGCTCGTTTTTGCGACACTGCCTTGGGTCGCGCTACTGACCTGTGGTTTGAACGCCCAAGCTGCTGAGAGTTTTAAATTGCGACAGGCTCCTGTGGGTGCCTTTGGCGGTGAGATGGCAGTAAGTGCAGACAAGCCCGGTTTTTTTGGAACGGCCAGTCTCACCCAATTGCAAATTTATAAAATTGCAGATGCTTCTGGAAACGACGTAGCACCGCCCCCCATTTCACCCATTCAATTGAACCCAACACTGCCCTACAAAGTAGTTTTCCCAGCTGGCAGCTTGGCATTCAACCAAGACCAAACACAGTTGAATTTGGTGGGTGGTTATCTCACCGAGAGCACCTATGGCAATGGTCATATGGTTTTTGCAATCAACTTGCCTTTCATCAAGCAAAAGCGCTCTTACATCGTCACACAACCTGCTGGAGTCCTGACGCCTGCAGCCACCACGCCGCCTTTGCCTGCCACTGTGGTGGCGCAGCTCAACGGTGGAACAGCCATGGCCAACGCGGAAGTTCAAAAACGGGTTAATGCAGCCAGCGTTCCCCAAAATCTTGAAGTCTCCGGCATGGGCGACGCTGAGTTGTCAACTGTGTGGATCCGACATGCCGATCGCCTGAAGGTCGCTGCGGGTGTGTCGCTGTTTGTTCCAACAGGCTCCTATGACAAAACTCGCGGCCCCAACCCTGGCTTTGGCAACTTCTACACCTTGCGACCCGGCGTTGCCGTGACTTACAACTTGAACCCCAAGCACTCAGACTCTAATTGGGATGCCGGCGTTAGCATCGCAGGCCGGGTGTCTTATGGCATTAACACCCGCAACAAAGACACCGACTACAAGAGTGGCAATTTTCTTTATGCTGAAGGCGGTATCGTGAAGGTCGCCGGCGACTGGGCGTATGGCGTGAACGTGTTCACCACCCAGCAAATGTCAGACGACACCGGAACCGGTGCGCCAGCTGGCGGCAACCGCTATAAAACCCATGGCTTCGGTCCTTTTGTGTCCTACAAACTTCCCGGCAAAGATGCAGGCCTCAATTTGCAATTCAGCGACAACTTTGGTGGCCGCAATGCCATCGTCGTCAAAAGTCTGCAACTGCGTTTAGTCAAGGCTTGGTAATTCGGTCTTGGCTTTCTAAGGTCAATGTGGTTTCGTTTTAAGCCTTACTTCAATGACCTTTAGAAGTCTCAAGAGTTGGCTGATGCCCGTCATCAGCCAACATTTTTTATCCCGCAGCCGTCTTTTGGCTTTGCGAGAAAAAGCCGAAATCAAACGCAGCGCCCAACAGCGTCCACACGTTTTGCATTTCTTTCATGAGCTGGAAGAGCCCTATTCCCAGCTTTTAGCTCAAGCCGTCCCACTCCTTCAAGACAAGTACGCCGTTTCTGTCGTACAACACGTGGTGGGGGCGCCTGATGANTCNGCTGTGCCCGAGCGTGACAAACTCAAAGCCTACAGTCAGCAAGATGCAGCTCGTCTGGCCAAGCAGTATGGGCTTCAATGGCCNCCCAGCTCACCATCGACGCCCATTCAGGTTGGCAAAGAAGCACGGCTCACCTCGCATCGTTTGCGAAAAAAGTGGGGCCACTATTTAAGTGGCGTTATTTATTACGAAGGTGAGTGGTATTGGGGCATTGATCGACTGCATCATTTGGANTCACGGCTCAATGCCTTGGGTCTTTCAAAGCAAGCGCCCTCGGCCAAATTGAGTGAACGACGGCCGCTCTTTTTCACACCGCAATATCAAAGTTTGGGTCATGTCCCTGAAGCTACCAGCATTGATTTCTTTTTCTCATTGAGAAGCCCCTACTCCGCCATCAGCTGCGCCAAACTATTTCCTTGGGCCAAAGAACATGGCGTGAAAATCAACTTGCGTTATGTGCTGCCCATGGTCATGCGCGGTTTGCCGGTGCCCGCTGAAAAAAGAAAGTACATCAGCTTGGACGCTGCTCGCGAAGCCTACGTTCAAAATGTGCCTTTTGGCCGGCTCAATGACCCCTTGGGCAAACCCACCGAGCGGGGTTTGGCCCTCATTCCATTTGCCCAAATGCACCAACTGGCCGAAGAATATGTCATGTCCTTCATGCAAGGGGTATGGTCAGAGGGTCTGGATGCTGGCACAGATGCACATCTCAAAATCATCGTAGAACGATGTGGCCTTCATTGGCAGGCCGCCAAAGACATCCTGACAAGTCAAAGCAATGAGCAGCATTGGCGCAGCGTTGCAGAGCAAAACCGAGAAGCACTTTTTGCTCTGGGCTTGTGGGGCGTTCCCTCCTTCAAATTTGAAGACACCGCAGTCTGGGGCCAAGACAGATTCTGGGTCATTGAACAAGCTTTGCACGATCGATTTGATCTGCCCGCTCACACCGAATCATGAAATTCAACAGCAGTACCCTTCGTTCTTGTTTGGCTTATTTGGCCTGCATCTCATTTCTCATTTGTACGCCTGTGTCGGCCAAACGACCCAACATCGTCTTGATGTTGGCCGACGATTGGGGCTTCAGTGATGTGGGCGCTTTTGGCAGTGAAATTCAAACACCCAACCTGAACCAATTGGCCAAATCTGGCGCACGCTTTTCTAATTTTCATGTAAGTGCGTCGTGCTCTCCCACCCGCTCGATGTTGCTCACTGGTGTTGACAACCACCTCAATGGTGTGGGCAACATGCGCGAGACCATTCCGCAATCGCATGTGGGCCGCGCCGGTTACTTGAGTGTGCTCAATCAGCGTGTGGTAACCGTATCGAGCTTGCTGCAAGAAAACGGCTACAGAACCTATGCAACGGGCAAATGGCACGTTGGCAAAGAGCCTCACAACTTACCGCCTGCCAGAGGCTTTGACCGGTCTTTGGTCATGGGCGACAGTGGCGCAGACAACTGGGAAACAGGCAAGCTGTATTTGGACCTGACCGACAAAGTTTATTGGTACGACAACGGGCAAGAAGCCAAAATGCCCAAAGAGTTTTACTCCTCTGAGTTTTACATTGACAAAACCCTTGAGTACCTCAAAGCCGATGCCAAATCAGACAAGCCTTTTTTTGCTTACATCGCCTTTCAAGCCAACCATATTCCGCTGCAAGCACCCCAGTCTTTCATCGATAAATACAAAGGGCGTTATGACGCAGGTTGGGATGTCTTGCGCAATGAACGCCGAGACAAGGCCATTGCCCTGGGGCTGATACCCGCCACTTCCAAGATGGCCAACTTGCCCTCAACCCATGTAGCTTGGAATTCTTTGAGCGCCTCTGACAAAGCCTATCAAGCGCGTCGGATGGAGGTTTATGCAGCCATGGCCGAGGCTATGGACTTTCACATTGGCAGGCTTATCGCTCACTTGAAAGAAACTGGTGAGTACGACCAAACTGTGTTCATGTTCTTGTCTGACAATGGTGCTGAGGCCTCCGACCCTTACGCATTGGCCGTTGGGCGATGGTGGTTGGATCGGCATTACAACCGCGATCTAGATCGATTGGGCAGCAAGGGCGCCTACAGCGTCATTGGCCCCAATTGGGCTAGTGCCGCCTCAGCACCCTTAAGCACCTACAAGTTTTTTGCAGGTGAAGGCGGTATTCGGGTGCCGCTCATTATTTCGGGCATTCCCAACATGCCCAAGTCTGCCAGCAACAAGGTGCATGCCAGCCTCACGCATGTGAAAGACATCGTACCCACCTTGCTTGAGTTGGCTGGCGTGCAACATCCTGGCACGGTCTATAAAGGACAAACCATCTATCCCTTGACTGGTCACAGCCTAATGCCTGTGATTGCTGGCGATGCCATCCGAGTTCGAGGACCCGACGAAATATTGGGCTACGAGTTGTCTGGCAACAAGGCTTTGTTCAAAGGTGATTTCAAATTGCTCAGCAACTTGGCACCCGTGGGTGACGGCCAATGGCGCTTGTACAACATCGTCAAAGACCCTGGCGAAACGCAAGACCTTCAGCTTGAATTTCCCGATCTGTTTTTAAGCATGCAAGCCGACTATGCAAAATGGGCCAAAGCCAATGGGGTGCTTGAGATGCCTGCGGGCTACGATCCCATTCAACAGGTCATCATCAATTCCTTGGTGTTCGTTTACTGGCCGCGCCACCAGATGCATTTGCTCGGACTGCTTGGCATTTTGGTATTGGGATTGTTTTGGTTTTGGCGTCGGCGCAAACATCGGCCTATCGTGCAAGCGGCTCATTGAGCGAGCACCGTCACCGTCATCATCACGATCACCATGGCGCATTCTGGTTACTTTGACAGCCCTTGGCCTTGCGAGGACGCAGGGCCATCTCGACTTCAAACACCGCACAATACGGCATGCCTGAATTTGAAGCCCGGAACCAAATTGGCATGCACGTCCAGAAGCACACGGATGTCGACCATGACGGTATTGGGTGCGCCAGGCGAAGTTTTTCTGCTAACTCACTCCGCCATTCGCGCACAGTTGGGACTCTCCACCACAGCGCAGGTTTCTCGCATTGACCCCTTGACATTAGAAACACTCGAAAGCTCTCCAAGGCTTGAGGGCGGTCCTATGTGGCCAGGTGGCATGGCGGTTCATGCCAATGGCCACATCATTGTGGTTTATGGTCGGTTTGCACACAAACTCAACCGTCATTGCCAACCAGTGGCTTCGTATTTATTGCCACGCCATGAACCCTACAACAGCTTTGTGGTGCTAGACAATGGCTTGATCGTGACCAAAAATTTATCGGCCACCACGCCCGCGCAACTCACCACACTGCACCCCGATACCTTGAGAGTGGCCAGTAGCGATGTGGTGTGCCCCGAAGCTTCCATTGCGCGCCTCAGTGCCCATGGCAATACGGTGTATGTGGTGGGCGTCAGCCGCGTTTTCAGATACCACTGGCATGCAGCCTCACAGCAATTGAAACGCGATCCTGATTGGGAGTTTCATTACCTCCGAGATGCCCCCCAAAGCTATGGCTGGGACATGGTCATTGACGGCGAACACGGCTGGTTCATGGACAACGGCAAGCACAACTACATGGTCAGCATGTTGGGTGCAGGCCGCCACAAAGCAGCTAACCGGCTCATTCGGGTGTCATTGCACAATGCACAATCGCATCAAAGTTGGGAAGTCAGTGGCCTGCCCTACGGCAGCATTAGCAATCCGCCCTTGATCGATTTAAAACGCCGCATTGTGGTGGGCTACGACTCGGCCAATCGGCATTTGCGAGCTTGGAAAATAAACGCTGCTCACAATGGCAACGAGCACGATGTTGAATTGACGCCGCTTTGGCATCACGCTCAGTTTGGTGCTGCCAGCCATATGCTGCTGTTTGCCAAAACCGGCGAACTGTGCGTCAATGACTACAGCCGCTTTAACGAGCAAGTCCTTGTTTTGGACATTGAAACAGGTGAAGAAAAAGGGCGTGTGCAAACGGGTGGGCGCATGCAAGGTGTGGTGTTTCCCAGCGTGGGCTGGCACCAAGATTTTTACTGGTGCTCCATGGACCGACTGGCCCGAATTTACGTCCCCTCACTTATTTTGAATTAAGCAAGCCATTTACATGACTAAAACCATATTGATCACAGGTGCTGGGTCTGGCATTGGCAAAGACTCGGCGTTTGCCTTGGCCGCCAGAGGGCATCGCGTATTGGCCACCACCCAAACTCAGGCTCAAGCAGAGGCACTTGCCCAGGAGTCTCAAAACAAGGGCATTCACCTGGAAGTTTTCAAGCTTGACATCACCCTGGAATCTGACAGAAAGCTCATTGAGCCCTTTGCCATTGATGTTCTGGTCAACAACGCAGGCATGGGTGAATCGGGCTCTTTGGCAGAGGTTGACATGCAACGTGTTCGCAAAATTTTCGAAGTCAACTTGTTTTGCACACTGGAACTTACCCAACTTGCATTGAGCGGCATGATTCAACGCGAAAAAGGAACTGTCTTGCTGGTGAGTTCCATTGCTGGCAGAGTTCCCATGCCCTTTCTCATGCCCTACAGCATGAGCAAGTTTGCCCTTTCGGCAGCGGGGGCAGGCCTGCGCGCCGAAATGGATCAACTCAAAAAGAATATTCACATTGCACTCATTGAACCCGGTGCCATTCATACCGGATTCAACCAAGCCATGACCGACAGCAAATATAAGTGGATGGGGCCATCCTCCTACTTTGCCCACCAAGCTCAGAAGATGCAAAAACAAGAGCGCGCTACGTTTAAATTTTTAGAAGCTAAAAATACCGACGGTATCGTGAAACAAATCATTAAAGCTTGCGAAGCCACTCGGCCCAAATTGCGATACACCTCACCTTGGATTCAAGGCTTTGGCGTTCGCATGGCCAGAATTTTTGGAGTTTAAAAATGCGCATTGGAAAACTGGCGTCGGTCTTCATCGTTATTGCACTGCTTGCAGGCAGCCTGTATGCGTTTCGAGAACCTCTGAGTTTGGCCGTGGCCAAGCGCGTCACAGAACAGCGAATGGGCAGCAATCCCCTCCAAAATTTACCCGATGGTTTGCACATTGCCGTGTGCGGTGCAGGCTCCCCCATGCCTGACGACAAGCGCGGTGGGCCTTGCACTCTGGTCATTGCTGGACAACAACTTTTTGTCTTTGACACTGGCAACACCAGCGCACGCAACATCAACAAAATGGGCTTCAATGCCGGCAACATTCAGGGCATCTTCCTCACGCACTTTCACTCAGACCACATCGATGGCTTAGGTGAATTGCTGCTACAGCGATGGGTCTCCAATTCAAATACACAACCCGTTCCGGTGCACGGCCCCGAGGGTGTCGACATCGTGGTCAACGGGTTCATGCAGGCTTATAGCTTAGACCGTGGTTATCGGGTGGCGCACCATGGCGAGGCCATTGTTCCAAGCAGTGGGTTTGGTGCTAAAGCTGTTCCGTTCAAAACCCAAGCATTTGAAACCACGCTGGTGTATGACGGTCAAGACACAAAAATTCATGCCTTCAGTGTGGCTCATGCCCCCATTCATCCTGCAGTAGGCTACAAAATTCAATACAAAGACAGAAGCATTGTCATCAGCGGCGATACCACCCCTTCTGTGCATGTGGCCAAGGCTGCGCAGGGTGTAGACGTACTCATACACGAGGCCATGTCGATGGAATTAATGAAGCTGCTCCAAGAAGGCGCAAAAACGGCCAAACGTGACAAGCTCGAACAAATCATGAAGGACATCACCGACTACCACACCTCGCCCGTGCAAGCCGCCGAAATTGCCCAGCAAGCGCAGGTGTCCTATTTGCT
>JGI25921J50272_10000497_pt1 | contig 12732 bp, 8 predicted proteins | sample LauGreSu1BDMLBSD_2_FD_50272 | JGI IMG/M metagenome (IMG submission 50272) | reverse complement strand
AAGCAAAGGCTGCCGCTGATGCAAAAGCTGCCGCTGAAGCAAAAGCTGCCGCTGAAGCAAAAGCTGCCGCTGAAGCAAAAGCTGCCGCTGAAGCAAAGGCTGCCGCTGAAGCAAAAGCTGCCGCTGAAGCAAAAGCTGCAGCTGAAGCAAAAGCTGCCGCTGAAGCAAAGGCTGCCGCTGATGCAAAAGCTGCCGCTGAAGCAAAAGCTGCCGCTGAAGCAAAAGCTGCCGCTGAAGCAAAAGCTGCCGCTGAAGCAAAAGCTGCCGCTCCTGATCCCGCTCCTGGTGAGGAACTGGAAGAAAATGCGGAAGCACCTTACGCTGATATAGTTTTTTTGAGAAAGTTCGGCAATCCGGGTAAATACAAGAGTTTTACCCCCCAATTCATGGCATTAGACAATCAGGGAAATGTTGTTGTCGCTGACTCAACTAATCATTGTCTGCAAGTATTTAATCCGGACGGGGAGCTCTTGCGTACTATAGGCAGCGAAGGCTCAGGCAACGGGCAGTTCAGCAAACCTCAAGGCGTCGCATTCGACCAAAACGGAAATATTGTAGTAGCTGACACGGGTAATAATAGAGTACAGGTGCTGCGCTATAGCAACGGCAGCCACATACGAACCATCGACAGCAAAGGCATTGAAGATGGGAAGTTCATCTGGCCCTACAGCGTTGCGGTCGATAACAACGGAAACTTATATGTGTATGACAATCAAGGTGGCAACGGCCGTATTCAAGTGTTCCATGTGAGCAGTGGCGACTACGTGCGAACCATCATTGGCAACGGCATCGGCGCGGGGGTACTCAATGGCTTCGGCAGTATTGCGCTGGACAGGCAAGGCAATGTTGCAGTGGCTGGCAACAATCGTGTGCAAGTATTTAATCCGGACGGAACGCTCATGCGCACTATAGGCAGCGAAGGCTCAGGCGCTGGCCAATTTGACCAACCCCAAGGCATCGCATTCGACAAGGCAGGCAATATCATAGTAGCTGACACAAAAAATCATCGAGTACAGGTGCTGCGCTATAGCGACGGCAGCCACGTACGAACCATCGGCAGCGAAGGCAGAGGAGATGGGGAGTTCATCTGGCCCTGCGGCGTTTTGATCGACGACCAAGGCCACATCATCGTAAGCGACATCGGCAATCGCCGCATACAGGTTTTTGGTAAAAAAGATAATTCATTTAGTCAAGTAGTAAATAATTTATTAAAAGAAAATAATTTTACTTCACAAAATGATTTGGAAAAAAAATGCCAAAGCAATAACCTACATTTACAAAATCCGAAACCTACTTTAGAGATGTTAGTTAATACATTTAAACAAAATATAAATCATGAATCAGATAAAAAATTATTCACACATGCGTATCATTTTTGTAGAAATATGATGAATAGTAGTTCTTATTTAATGTTGCCGACGTCACGACCACTATATGATAAATTAAAAAATATTAGAAAAAATTGTTTTTTATTGATGTGTGATAGTATAACAAAAAGTGAGGCCAGTCAACAAGGTGGCCATATTAAAAAGAAATTAATACGTAAAAAAATATATCGTAATTTGAATAAAATCACCAATAAGACATCCAGGAAAAAAACAAAGTTAACCAAAATATTCAAAACTAAAGTAAGTAACAATAAAACACTACGAAATAAATAATGATTATATCTTGTGAGTAACACATTATGAATAATATGTAGTAGTATAATTTACTATATATTATTTTTTATATATTATTTTTTATACATGAAAGAAAATTGAAGCCACAATTTCCAGTATAATAGAATACAGACAATCTAAACGTTACACTACCCGTATCCATCAAACAATCAAGCAACATGCAATCTTCTATCAAGTTCTTCGCCAGTCAAAGACTCGTTTCCGGTTCCCTTTCCAACGCCGAAGTCCCAGCACCCCCCTTCAATCGCGGCATTATCCAGATTAATATTCCACCATTTGCTGACGCTTCTTCTTCACAGACCCCTACCATTGACGCCCCTCACAGGCAAAAAATACGTGTTATCATGTATGGTTCCATCGATTGTTCCGGTTCCATGGCCGAAAATGCATCTCATTGCCAGTCCCGCCAAACACAGCAACAACAAAACACCAAGATGCATTTCGTTCATGCGACATTGAACAACATGATCGACACTATCATTTCCCAACAAGAAGAGTTTTCCCATGTCGAATTCTATCTTGCTCTCGTCCAGTTCCATTCCAGCGCGACGTGTGTTCTCCACCCCATGCGTGTCACTACCGAGTCCAAAGACGAGATTCTTCAAGTCATTTCATCCATCACGCCTCAAAGCGGCACCAATTTTGAGAAATGTTTCAAGGAGATGGCGCTCCTCATTTCAAACGAGTCGCAGCACATTTCACCTTCCACTGATATCCCCGAACATTGCACCCAGCGTATGCACGTTTTCCTCACCGATGGCGACAACAATGAAGGCAACAAGAGCATCCCCCATCTCGCCAGAATTCTCGGCGCATCTGCAGTTCAGCCCACGCAAATCATGATTGGATACGGCACTGACCACGACTCTGCCACGCTTCAATCCCTCTGCTCACATTTTCCCAATTCACGCCAGTGGTTCATTGACGATATTGAGAAGACGGGTTGCATTTTCGGCGAGATTCTCTGGTCATCGGTCAATGCGGCATTTACCAAAGTGTCCATCTCAACGCCCCACGCCGAGGTCTACGATTTTGAGACGATGCAATGGAAGAACGAAATCTGTCTTGGCGATTTTGCTTATGATTCGTCGCGCACCTATTACATCCGCATACCATGGCAACACGACGAACTTGCATGCAAATTCACATACACTTCCATCGAAGCGCCCCAGGATACTTCATGCGATATTGTCGTGCCCATGAACTACACATCGTCCTCGCCCTCTGCAGAGACTCCAGAGACAAAAGACGCCGAAGTCGAAAAGGAGCTATGGCGTCTCGACACCATTACGACGATTGACAAGTCGATCCAATTCTTCAAGACGATGCGCCGCATGACATACCAGGACCAAGTTGACACAAAGGCGCGACTCATCGAAGAAATCACTGCATTCCAAGAGAAGTTCCTCAAATACGCGACTGACAACAATTTGATTGACGACCCCTACATCATCCAACTTGCTGACGATTTGTTCGTCTGCATCAACGGGCTCGCTGTTTCAAGTATTGGCGAAAGATATATTACCGCAAGACAAGCATCACAAATCCAGCAGCGCGCAGTCACGATCAACGACATCACACCCTTGCAGCGCGAAATCATTGAGTCGACGCCGATTGCAGAGGATGAAGTCCCTGCTGCAGTCTCAAGGATGCGCGGACGCACGGCGTCATTTACACCCGGAGTTATGGCGTCCATGATGATGCCACCTCTCGTCGACGATGACAATGTGCCGTCAGCGTATATGTGCACTCCGGTCAGTCGTGCTCGTTCGGCATATGTTGGGTGTCTCGACAACGATACAACAACAACACAAGTGCTGCCTACGCCATCCGCTGCATTGCCTACATCTACACCTGATATGCCAACCGACCAAGAACCTAAGACGCCTACCCCAAGTGATACTCCTCGCGTAGACGACAATCTGCCGAGCGAAACCCAGGAAAAAATGATAAGCGATTTGACGCCATCGTCGCGCGGAATTGGTTCAAATTTACGTGTCATGACACGCGATGCGATGATCGGAATGCGAAAATTCAAAGTGCGTGGACATGCGCAATACTACGATGGCGACGAAGATGACATCAATGGCGGTGGATACTATAGAGGCGGTGGTGGCAGCGACGATTTCATGGATTCGTGTGGTGGCGATGACACATTTTCGAGCCATGCTTCACCTGGGTGTGCGAGAATCGGGCGCATGCTTTCTGCGCCATCCCAGCCGCGCAATCCCGTAGCCCGCACCGCAACTACGCCGTTTTAGGCATTCTCATTCTAAGCAATAAAATGGACATATGAATAAATTACATTTTTTTAACTATTTTGGCGACTCATATAATAAAATATATAATTAGTGCGAAATCAATATAAACTTTTGTTGATATAATATATTACTATCATACTATTACTCCCTTAGTTCCAAATGTCCGGTATTGAATCTCCCGTTATTGTCACGATGTCGCCCGTATCATCACCTACACAAGCAAATACAACAAACACCCAAATCTGTGAGAATCTAGCAAATCAACTAATGCTGGTTCTTCCAGATTTAGAAGAAATATCATCGATGCAACAAATACCATCACCTGCACCAGAATCCACATCTGTAAATATTGAACTTGAGCAAATAAAAGAATCTGAAACTCCTTCCCCCATGGTGGTATCATTGCCATTGCCATCGCCATCGCCACAAACTGAACCGGAAAAAGAAAAAGAATCTAAAACAAAACTAATCGAAGAAGAGAAAGCAGCTGTCATTGTGAAAGATTTCAAGTATTGTTACGATGAGTTTGAAAAACAAATTAAGAGCCAGAATGTTGTTATTTCCATGGAGACAATTATGCGTATGCTTCGAATTGCAATGGTCATCGTTGAACAAAGTAGTGAGACAGGTAAAAACAAGAAAGATTTTGTAGTTCGAATGATAGCAAAAATAGTGACGGATAGCCCTGAATCAACTATAATAAATTCGGAAATGAAAGTTGAGATTTTGAATATGCTTTACTCGCCTCTTTTTGATGATACGATTAAGCTTGTAGTTGATGCATCGAAGGGAACACTTGATTTAAATAAAGTGCAAGAAGTTGCTGCTCAAGTTGCAGTAGGATGTTTTAGCAGATGTTTGGCCTTCCTAAGTAAGAAGAACTAGAACTAGAACTAGGTTTATATCTATATAAATAAAATCTGTCACTACGATTTTATTTATATTATAACGCGTTAGGTCAATTGGGTGCAATACTGAATTGTGTGAATCGCCGATTTACATACAGGGCATTCACATTTATTCATTTGCTGCACACACCGATAACAAGATATTACATGATTACATGGATAAAATCGCACATTTTTTTTATTTTCATAGCACATAATGCATTGGTGTTCTTCGTTATCTGTCAAGTCGATCATAGGTGGTTGAGCACCCGAACATACCAAAGCGCTTCCAGGAGATGATATGGTGTGTGAGTGCGCGTGAGCGTGCGCGTATGACGCAGATGGCGGCGTTATGACCGGGCCAACATCCATAGTAATACGCGTATAAAAACCTAAAAACCCCATTCGAGCATGTTCATTATCGCATATTCGAACACGTGAACGCCCTGAATCATTTTTCTCATAATATACACTATTATTATCATTTCGCGAAACCGAGAAAATAATATTCGGCGCCAATCCGTCAATATCAATTGTGACAACATTTGCCGTATCAAATCCAGCAGGAAATGCCAAATACGATGAATATTGTGAAGCATAACATTTGCGAGGTCGCGTATCATAAATAAAATTCACATACGCCCATATCTGATAATTGCGTGCTTTCACCCATCCTGCTCCGCTTCGACTTCCAGGACCCGTGACACCATCTACCAAAAAAATATAAATATCATTGAAGTCAATAATGGGTGTAGGGTTGGGCGTAACTTCTTGATTTCTTTCTTCATCGTTTTCAGGAAAAATATAGTCATTTCCTCTTATTGCATTTATTGTTTGTCCACTATAAAATGTCGGCATATATGCATCGTTTTCGGTTCTAAAAATAGTTATGCCATCTTTAGAATATGATGTGCTGCTATTCACTATCGGCAAAGATTTATAGCCAATATAAATTTCGCGCAAATGCGGGCTAGCTGGTTGCCATGTCCCATTTATTTTTACTTTAATATCTGCATTTGCTGCATTATAGGATGAACGCAGCATGTTATGTTATATTATGTTATGAATATAGTGATTTACTTAAGTATAAAAAATATATTTAAGTAAATTTAGTATTTAGTATTTAGTATTTAGTATTTAGTAAAACCGATACGACACTTTAGTGCGCCGCAATCCCGCCTCCACCTCCACCTCCACCTCCACCTCCAAATATCGACGGAATGCTATACACTCCCTTAGCATCCTGCACGTATTTTGCAATAACGCGTTTTGGGTATTTGTCAATTTTCATAATATCTTCCGTGTCGTAAACATTGCCCGCCTTGTCAATATAGTAAATAATTCCTTTAATATCTTGTGCCCAGATATCTACTTTCACATTTTTCGGAGTAGAAGGTTCGCTAACATTCTCCTCCATAACACTATGTGGTGTTCCTTTGATATGCGTCCCGCAATAGGATTCACCTTCCTTTTTACGCCGCGTGCATTGTTCGCCACTTGCCCTCTTTGCGCAGCATCGGTCGTATATAGGCACAACGCTTTTAACACGTTTGCGTTTCATAAAATCGTCCTTCCCTACCTTGATTTTCTCATAGTTGTATACAAATGCAGCAAGCGAGTTGCACTTCGTCTTCATGTCTACCAGAATAGAAACATCGCGACCCGACCCAGTGTCTTCGATGCCCTCAACCATAGTCTGTATGCGTCCAGCAATCTGGTTCTTAAATTCTATCAAATATTCATCAATGCGTTGGTTCAAGCGTCGTTCCATTCTTTTAGTGTAAAGATTTTGGAGGAGGGAGTGTTCTTAATATAATATAGTATACATATCTTTATTTCAATTTTATATATATATTATATTAAAACAATATGGGTTCGATAATACACAATCGCGTTATTACATCATTCCATCGGGGTCATGATTATCGAATACGAGAAGTGGTGGTATTGCTTCTGAAGCTGAAATTGCTACTATCGTCTCATTTTGGTTTGGATGTGGTGGAGGATGTTGCAACATCACATTTTCATGCATATTCAAATTGTTCTGCGTTAAAGGTAAAATATCAATAACAATATTGTCGCTAGTAGTGGTTGCATTGTTTGCATTGTTTGCATTGTTTGCATTGTTGTTATTCACCGCCAACTCTTCATCTATAATACCAATATCAGGTATACTTATATTGGATACAAAGTATGAATGTGGCACTGCTATAGCTTCACGTTCGCCATCACCTATTACAGAAGCGGGTTTTGATGTAGCTGGTGTAATATTTTGTGAACCATTTTTATTCGCCCCAGCATAAACAAGGGATGCAGAAACTGCGTTAAGCACATTTTCCGTTCCTTGTATTTGTAAGTTGGATATACTTGGTGTATTTGACCGATTTGACGCATTTGAAGGCAAAACAATAGGAGTAGATGCTTGTGCAACAAGTTGGGGAATAGGCAAAGGAGATAATGTGGTAGTAGGATTAGTTGGCGGTGGTTGCTGTTGAGAATTAAAAAATTGTTGTAAATTTTGCAATTGTTGCAGTTGTTGCAGTTGTTGCAATTGTTGCAGTTGTTCAGGGTTTATAGGTTCGGGACGATACAAATGCACACCTGATTGAATAGCATTATTCATTTGAACCATGGGTGTATGTCTAGATACAGGCGTAGACAAAGCTGATGTATTATGCTTATTCTGAATATTCCCAATTTGTTGTCCACTATATGAAACTGCATCTGTCAGTTCAACAATTTCATTGGTAATTTGTTGTTTTATTATATTTTCTATTTGTGGAGCTGTGGATACTACTATACTATTCATAGTATTTGTTGCACCTAAAACACTTGCTACACCATTTATCTGAGAGTTAGTTTCCTTATTATTACGTCTTCTTCGTTCGCGATACTCTTCTTGTGTTTCAATCTTAGACACGGAATTTGAACTAGGTGGTCTAGACCGATTTCCGGTTATTAAATTAACACCACCTTTAATAAAATTAGAAACAGAACTCATAAAACCTGAACTATTGCTTGCACTTGACGCATTTCCATCACGGGGTGGAGGATGATGATGGTGGTTATCATTACGATGACGACCATCACTACCATCTCCTTGTTTTGAATTTCTTCCACTTCCGCGAGATCCGCGAATATGATTTGTTACTCCTGCAGCTCCATTGCCTCCGCCGCCTCTTCCATCGCCATCGTCATCATCATTATCATCATTATCTCCGCGACTTCCGTATGAGTCAGGTGATGAACCACGGCTGCGTCTTCTTTCACGTGAACTTCTTCTTCGTCTTTTACCCGTTCCATCAATAATAACATCTTCTACATTTACTATTTTATCACCATTAACTACAACTTCTGTTAGCCCGTTACACAAATTTGGTGTATGTGCGTTAAACTTTATTTTACCAGTTGCTGCATCAAGTTCTCCATAGTTTTTCTTAAATACTTTTACTATTTCATCATCGATGAGAGGTGCGATATCTTGCAAATTTTTTATATCTGTTTTAATGATTTGAAGCATATCTTTCGCAGATATACGTTGATCGCGTTTTAACGACAACTCAATCATTATTTTTTTATTGATTTGTTGGAATTGCAGTGAACATAGTCGATGAGCTTCCGATCTCTTTCCAAGTTGAAAATATGTATCAATTGATTTAATAATACCTACAAAAATACTGCTTACACCTAAAATAATATTCATGTTGGCATATCCAATGTCGATACCGGTCGCAAACCCGATTGCACTGGATAGTATAATAACAGGAATATTTATATAGTTTGACCTTTCATTGTACTTTTCATACGAGTATCGATGCAAAATCGAAAATGATTCGCATTCTTCCGCATGAATTTTCAATAAATATTCTAAATCTGTATTGTAGTCTATTTTATCTTTATCTATTCTATCTATTTTATCTGCATTATCTGCTTTATCTACTTTATCTGCCATTATTTTATAAAATATTTCTATATATATATGAATTATTAAAAAACTGGTTTTTTTAATAATTCTCACTTTATTTATATTTGTCATGTATAAATCTTTTACTTACACCAATGATATATATGGCTTGCCATAAAAACAAATACTAAATATTTATATGGTAAAATAGTAAAATAGTAAAATGGTAAAATAGTAAGTTAATAATATATAGTATTATTATTATTCATTATTGAATATTGATTGCTAACTTGTATCCATAAGACCGCTCGCCCTTTCATTATTTAATATAAACCAAAATAAAATCAACCCATTCCCCCAAATTAAATAACTTTCGAAACTACTTCTATCGACTCCTAAAAACACCAATATTGCAGTAACTGCAGGGTTCAAGAAAGCCAATACTAATATCAAAATTATCCACATTTTTCCACTTGCAATTTTACTTCCCATCTTAGTTCCTATTTTATTGAGTTTATACTATATACTTATTATAATAAAATATCAGACAAAAAATACATTACAATAATCTATAATCTTTAAAATCATAACTATATTTATCTGGTATATTTTTAGTATCTACATAATGATATGATATTACACGTTGATGGTTATAGTTATTTACACAAAACATAACAGGGAATACTAGTTTTTCAATATTATCCGTTTTATCGTCGTTCTCGTCGTTCTCGTCGTTCTCGTCGTTCTCGTCTTCTCGCAACCCTCTAACAAACATATCTCTATCATATGAAATCACGTATTCACCATTGTATGCAGTATTATATTTCAAAACCCATTTATTATCATTATCTCTAAATTGACCTGTATTTATTTTTTCAGGATACTTTTCGAACAAATATCGCGCCATTGTAGAGTCATCTATTTTATCCCTTTCTAAAAACATTTTTATTTTCCGCGGGAATATAATTGTTCGTAATAGACCACCCTTTTCAAATTTATGCATATCACCTTCTGTGTCATAACATGCGTATTTAAAAGATGAATGTAAATCGGTAAAATAATAAAAAGGACCATACCGCGAAAACTGCGATGACTTTTTCAACGAAAAAATAGCATTATATTTTGTATATCTATCGTTGTTTCCATTATAGACGACAATAGGTGTTTCAAGCAAATTGCCACCCATATACATATTCATCATGTCTGGATAGGAATAAAATAGGTTAACAACACTATCATGAACGGGGTAAAATAATACTTTCTTGTAATTGAATATTTCGCTTATAGTTACCCACCATAATTTTGTTTCGTCGGGAATATATTGGATAGAAGTAGAAGTAGCATTAGCAGTAGCGCCTTCAGTTTCGGTTTCATGCAAATCATATTGAACAAACAATATATATCGTTCATTCAAATATGTTTCGTCAATAGAATTCATATGATTTGAAGGAATAAGTCTACCCTTTATTTTGTATTTACCATGTATAAAAATAGTGTCAAGTGTTGTGACTACTTTGTCGTAAATATTATCGCTACCGCCGTTGCTACCTCGTTTACACATTACATTCGGCAAATAAAAAACACTATCTGCTTTATATAACATAAATTCAAGAAATGGTTTATATGCATTTTTACTGATTCTATACATAAGAAACTCTACTAATATATCATTTGTATCTGATTCTTCATAATGTTCTTCATCATCATCTTTATAGTCTTGGGAAAAATGTGACGATTTTTTATGAGAAAATGGATATACTATATTTGAATGTTTCTTGCGTTTCTCTCGTATCTCTACTCCACCCTCATCTTCTACCTCTCTATCACTACTACTATCTTTATACTCTTCTACTTCATACCCAGTCGCTTCTCTAAACAAAAAATCCAAATTATTCAAATCTTCTTTATCTCCAATATAATTTATTTCTTTGGATATTTCCAACTTTTCTTCTTCTTCTTCTTGTTGCTGTTTTTGTCGATGGTGCTGTTTTTTTCGGTGTTCTTTTTTAAAAGATGGTTGTGTTTCTTGTATTTCTTGTATAGACTCGGGTAAAGGTATAGGCAAAAGTTCAGGTTTAGGTTTTTTATAAAACTTGGACATAGTTTTGGACATAGATATTGCCTTATCTTTTGTCAGTATTTCATTTGTATTTGCATATAAGCGTCTATTTGATGTTGGAAGCATGCGGTAATAATATAGTAATAATATACGTTTACTATATTATTATTATATTTTTTAAATACTATATCAGTCTTTATTTATTTTGCGACGAATGGATTCCTTTACTTTTTCTTCGCGGGAATCCAATACAAATTTCGACAACTCTTTTGCCTGTTCATCGTCATCTTTAAAATATTTCATCAACGCATTTACTAGTGTAGTTTTATTTAAAGACGCCTTAACTTTCGTTTTCGTATAAATAAGTTTACCACCATTTACATCAAAACAATCAATTTCATTTTTGCGCATAATTTCGACTAAATTATCGGCATATGTTTTGCGTTTCTCTTTTAATTCTTTTACTTTACGTTGCAACTCAAGTAGTTCATTATCATTTGCCATCCATCCTTTGATTTGAGCNACGAGCTGTTCCTTGGTTTCCATAATGATATATTATTTTGCGGTTTGTGTGTGAGTTATATATTATAATATATTAAATAATATTCATATTATTTTAACAATACTATTTTAACAATACTATTTTAACAATACTAAAGACATGATGATGTATAACACATAGTTATGAAATTACAAGTTGCTCAACGGATATAAAATATTCTTCTGAAAGAGCGATATAAATGTGCTTATTACGGATTTCTTAACTTTTGTAAGACTAATATTTGTAACCGGTTTTTTAGAATGTTCTATGATATATTTCATAATAAATGCCTTAATTTTGTCTAGTTCATCTACGTATCTGTATGGGTGTTTACTATTAGAGGACTCACGTGATGTATCGGTATCCGCAATTTTCTTCTCTATTTTTTCAACTGCGTCAATATAAAATTGCAACACAGAATTCATGTCGCTCGTATCCATAAATATTCGCGCAAGTGTTGTTTTATTCAGTTTTTCAGTTTTCTTAAACACATTTGGATTATGAAAGAGAGTCACAAGGGTCTGTACTGCTACTACTTGAGGGATTGCACAAAACTTAAAGTTACTATTGTTTTTAACAAGTGACAAGTATTCAATACTATCGGGTATATGTCGCAATGCATTCATAATCATTTCGTTCAATAGACTCATGTGTTTATTTGTAATAGTAGGTTGTAGTGTTTCGCCCGCTTCTCCTGCTTCTCTTCGGTTACCAAAAATCTCATCCATATTTGAAAAATATTTACTAACAATATCTTTCGGCCACCAGTAACGTTTTTCATCATAGTCTTCTTTAATATCGCGTATAATGTTGGTCTTTTGCAGAAACAGCCCCATCGAATTTGACAAGTTTTCGTGTTTGGTTAAGTCGTTAAATTCCGAACCGCTGATAGTAAATATCTGTGATAATCCGATACCCACCAGTCCCGCAACATAGTGACAATAAGAATCGTATTCTTCGGTTGTATCCATAGATGGTTTATCTAAAAATTCGACCATACCTTTCGCCATTTCGTGTGTAATATTCTTAATAATGTCGCGATACTTTGAATGAAGTTGTTTATAGGTTCGGTTCACTTTATAAAAATTCTTCATCAAGTTACGATACTCTGGTTTGTCACCACATTCCATCGAATAGTCATTGTTTTCAATATCATTATGGAAATTCAGCAACATTTGTTTCTTATCTTCAATAGGGATACTCATATCATCTTCAATCGTATCCAATCCTCGTAAGACCAAATAAAATATACAAACAACTTTCATTGTTTCTTCATCAAGTTGCTTAATAACAATATTGAATGACCTCGAGACGTTTTTTAATGAGTCAAAACAGAAGTTCCAATTTTCCTCAATTTCTTTCAAGTCTACATCATGCAATTTGCCATCTTTTTTATTA
>JGI25921J50272_10000493_pt1 | contig 12769 bp, 9 predicted proteins | sample LauGreSu1BDMLBSD_2_FD_50272 | JGI IMG/M metagenome (IMG submission 50272) | reverse complement strand
TCCCTTGCCCGTTAAATGAACGGTAAAGCTACGACGATCAGCCGGATTTACCCTGCGTTCTACCAAATCTTTTTTGCACAATAAATCGATGATACGGGTGAGCGTTGGGTGATCTTTACCAATTAACTCTGCCAGTTCACTTTGGTTCAGTTGCGGGTGCTCATTTAAATTTTTAAGCACCAGCCATTGGTCTACCGTTACCTCAAAATTCTCTGCATTAAACTGCCGCTGAGCATATTGCTTCACCTTTCGAGCAGTACGATCCAGCAGATGTGAATAAGAATTAAAAGGTTCTGTTAACATGGCAATAATTAGTGTGACAAATATCTAAAATATTTGTGAAATAAAAAAGCCCCTCGAGTGGAGGGGCTTTTTATCTGGCGAAAGCCAAATTACTTTTTGGTTTCTTCTTTTTCGCGGATGAATTCTACTGCGAAAGGAGTAGCCACGAACAGAGAAGAATAGGTACCGAAGATGACACCAATCAGCATGGCGAAGGAGAAACCTCTTAAAATTTCGCCACCGAAGATGAAGATGATTACCAATACCATCATGGTACATAAACCGGTTACTACGGTACGGCTTAGCGTACTGTTCAAGGCATTATTGATAACTGATGGTAAGTTTTCATCTTTAGTATGGTGTTGGTTGATGTATTCACGCACACGGTCAAATACCACTACCGTATCGTTGATAGAGTAACCCATTACCGTTAAGATGGCTGCGATAAAGGCTTGATCGATATCCAAAGAGAAAGGCAGGATGCCATTGAAGATGGAGAAGATCGCTAATAAAACCAACACGTCGTGGGCAAGTGCAACAATAGCTGCCACTCCGAATTGCCATTTGCGGAAACGAACTAAGATGTAAAGGAATACTACCAGAATAGCGAATATTACCGCATATACAGCTGATATTTTGATATCGTTTGCAATGGTAGGACCCACTTTTTGAGAATCCTTGATCTCAAAGTCAGGACTGATTTTCTTTAAACCTTCAGCTAATTTTTCATTGGCAAGTACATCGCCTTGTTCCGTGTTATCATCAATCAAGTAAGAAGTGGTGATCTTAACTTTCTCGGCAGAACCGAAAGTTTTAACCTCAGGGGTTGAACCAAATTCTTCAGTTAATACCTTGCGAACATCTGCAGTGCTAACGGCTTGATTGAATTCTACAAAGTAAGAACGACCACCTTTAAAGTCAACACCCAGGCTGAAGCCTTTGGTAAAGATGGAAATCAATCCCGCAATGATAATGATACTGGAAAACAGGTAAAATCTTCTACGACCACTGATGAAATCGAATTGAGAATCTTTGAACAAGTTTTGTGTTGCTTTGATAGAGAAACTGATCGGTTGATCTTTAGAAAGCATCCATTCAAAAATTAATCTGGTAATGAAAATGGCGGCAAACAATGAGGTTGCGATACCGATCATCAAAGTAGTGGCGAAGCCCAAAATTGGACCGCTCCCGAACACGTACAAGATGACACCTGTTAAGAAGGTAGTAATGTTTGAATCGAGGATAGAAGACATCGCTTTTTTGAAACCTTCGGCGATGGCTAATCTCAATCCTTTTCCGCTGCCTAATTCTTCTCTCACACGCTCGTAGATGAGTACGTTAGCATCAACCGACATACCCAGCGACAATACGATACCTGCGATACCTGGCAAGGTGAGTACCGCACCTAANGAGGCTAATACACCCATCAAGAAGAATAAGTTNACTACCAGAGCTACGTTGGCAACCCAACCCGCCTTGCTGTAATAGAAGGCCATGAATAGCAAAATGACAATGATACCTGCAATGGTAGAGATCAAACCACTATTGATGGATTCGGCACCTAATGAAGGACCTACGATGTATTCGCTTACAATTTTAGCAGGAGCCGGTAAACGGCCGGCTTTTAAAACATTGGCCAAGTCTTTAGTGTCTTCTACTTTGAAATTACCAGAGATAGAAGAAATACCGTTTGGAATTTCGCCCTGAACAGTTGGAGCAGAGTACACATAGTTATCTAAAACAATGGCTACGCTTTTCTTGTTGTTTGGGTCTGCTGAAGCAGCCGCAGTGATGCTACGCCATTCACGGGCACCATCGGCATTCATGATCATCACTACTTCAGGATTTCCACGTTGATCGAAATCATCACGGGCATCAGAAATTACGTCACCGCCTAAAGCAGGGGAGCCGTCCAGTTTGCTTACTTTGATGGCATATAATTCAAACACTTTGCTCTCCTCACTTACCGGTTTAACACCCCATAATAATTTTACGTTTTGTGGAATTACGGTACGAACAGCCGGTGAATTAAAGATTTGATTTACTTTGGCAGTATCTTTTTGAGCTACATAACCTACCACTGGACCAGGTCTGAGAGAGGTTTGTCCGTTCTCTGCCTGGAAAGTAGCAGGGCTCAAAACTGCAAATAATGGGTTTTGTTNTACCAGTTCAGCTTGGTTCNNNGCAGCTTTAGAGGTATCGGTTTTTGCAGCGTCTTTTTTGCCTAAAGCAGCCAATTTACCTCCGGCTTTTTCGGTAGAAGCCTTGGCAGTGTCAGCAGGCTTAGTAGTGCTTGCTGCAGCTAATTTGTTTGCATTTTCGAGCAGTGGATAGATTTCCACATTGTCGTAAGTATCCCAAAATTCTAGTTTAGCCGAACCTTGTAATAGTTTACGAACACGAGCAGGGTCAGAAACACCTGGCAATTCGATCAGGATCCTATTGGAACCTTCTTGCAATTGTATGTTTGGAGAAGTTACCCCGAATTTATCGATACGGGTACGGAGAATATTGAATGAGCGGTCAATGGCTCCTTTTGCTTCTTTATTTAAAAAGGCTAAAACATCTGCGTTGGATGCATTGATGTTGATGTTTTGAGAATTTTCTTTGGTAGCAAAGTAAGTTGCCAAGCTGCCATTAGGGCTTAATTTCTCAAATTCCTCCACAAAAAGGGTGATGAAATCTTTTTGGCTTTCTTTCAAGCGAGCCTCGGCATTCTTTAAAGCAGTATTGAAATTGGCATCGCTGGTATTATTGGCCAGGTTTCGAACCAACTCAGTCAATGAAATTTCCATGGTCACGTTCATACCACCCTTCAAATCTAAGCCTAGCGGGATTTCTCTTTGCTTAGCATACTGATAGGTGATGTATTCGAGGGCGCCGAATACCGGAACGTTTGCTACTGAATCTAAATAAGTTCTTTCTTTCGCTACATCGCCTTTGGCATATGCCACAGCATCTTTTTCAACTTTTTGGGCTATCCATGTGAAAGAAAGCGAATACAAACAAGCAATTGTTAAAGCAATTGCTACAAATTTTACTAGTCCTTTACCTTGCATTTTATTTTAAATTGTACTTAATCTTGCGCTACCTTGTTTTTTTATAAGATGGCAAATCTAACTATTTTTTCTTTTGTTGAATATTAGTTTTTGAAAAGCTTGATTTAATGGAGTCTAAGCGATGGCTCATCGCTTGAAATAAGTTAAAAAGCTGTATGAAAAAGCATTTTTTTCATCTGCCTGATGAGTTTCTCGTTCTGTTTCTTGCCAAATCTCAGGATCCAGTTCCGGGAAAAAGGCATCAGCCTCAAAGCGTTGATGAACTTTGGTAAGGTGGATCATCTCTACATCTTGAATTGCTTCGCGATAAATTTGGGCACCACCAATAATGAAAACCAGATTTTCATCAGCTAAAAGTGCATATGCCGCTGCTAAACTATTAACTACTTCCACACCCTCAATACGGAGCCCTTGCTGTCTGCTGATGACCACATTTCTCCTGTTTGGTAGCGGCCTGCCTATCGATTCGAAAGTTTTTCGACCCATTACCACCGGGTGACCGGTAGTTATGCTCTTAAAATGTTTTAAATCGGCAGGGAGATGCCATAGCAATTGATTGTTTTTGCCAATTCCATTTTCTTCATCAACGGCTACAACGATTTCGAGCTTCATGTTAAACGGCAACCGGGGCTTTAATGTGCGGATGAGGATCGTAGTTCTCGAGCGTAAAGTCTTCGAACTTGAAATCGAAAATATCTTTGATTTGAGGATTAAGCTTCATTGTAGGCAATGGACGTGGCTCACGACTCAGCTGCAAGCGTGTTTGCTCCAAGTGATTATTGTACAAATGCGCATCGCCCAAGGTATGAACAAAATCTCCGGCTTCCAGCCCGCAAACCTGAGCTATCATCATGGTTAATAAAGCATAAGAGGCAATATTAAATGGAACGCCTAAAAAGATGTCGGCACTTCTCTGGTATAGTTGACAGCTCAATTTGCCATCGGCTACGTAGAACTGAAAGAAAGCATGGCAGGGCGGCAAGGCCATGTGCTCAATTTCGCCCACATTCCAAGCTGAAACAATCAGCCTGCGAGAATCCGGGTTGTTTTTGATCTGATCAATCACTTGTTTGATCTGATCGATGTGACGGCCATCGGCTGTAGGCCAAGAACGCCATTGTGAGCCATAGACCGGTCCGAGATTGCCATTTTCGTCGGCCCATTCGTCCCAAATGCTCACGCCGTTTTCTTTGAGATAAGCAATATTGGTTTCACCTTTCAAAAACCATATCAATTCATGAATAATGGAGCGCAGGTGTAATTTTTTTGTAGTTACCAGCGGAAATCCATCTTGCAGGTTAAAACGCATCTGATAGCCAAAAACGCTGATGGTTCCGGTTCCGGTTCTGTCGTGTTTTTGTGTGCCATTGTCCAGCACATGTTGCATCAGGTCTAAGTATTGTTTCATGAATCAAGGTCTCCCTATGCAAATAAAATAAATGTATTTTTGGCTTCCTACAATTGTTCAAAAATAAACAGGATGTTCACAAAATGATTTGCTTCCCCAATGCCAAAATCAATATAGGCCTCTACATTACCGAACGTCGTTCGGATGGCTACCATAATTTGGAAAGCGTTTTCTATCCGATCCAAATTCAAGATGCTTTGGAAGTGGTCAGTGCATCAAAATTAGATTTCAGCGCTTCAGGAATAGAGATTCCTGGTAAAATGGAAGATAACCTCTGTGTCAAAGCTTATCATTTATTGAAAAAAGATCATGACTTGCCACCGGTGCACATTCATTTGCACAAACACATACCAATTGGAGCAGGTTTGGGTGGAGGCTCTTCTGATGCAGCGTTTTTCATCAAACTAATGAATGAAAAATTTGAATTGGGTTTGAGAAATGAGCAGATAGAGGCTTATTGCAGACAATTGGGTGCAGATTGTGCTTTTTTTATCGAGAATAAACCGGTATTTGCCTACGGTAAAGGTGATCAGTTCCTCCCAGTAAAGCTTGATTTATCTGCTTATTTTATGGTTTTGGTGATGCCTGATGTGCAAGTTTCTACTTCAGAGGCCTATCGTGGTGTGAAACCCGCTTTACCAAATTATCAACTGGTGGAGGTGGTGGAAAATGATCTGCTTACTTGGAAAAATGTCGTAAAAAATGATTTTGAAGCATCTGTTTTTGATAAATTTCCGGTCATTAGAGGGGTGAAGGCCGCTTTGTATGAATCTGGAGCAATTTATGCCGCCATGAGTGGCAGTGGTTCTTCGGTTTTTGGTATTTTTAAGAAGAAGGTGACGCTTCCAGATTTGGAGAAAAAATTCCAGGTATTTTACGGGATTTAAGAAATATAATCCTGGTCCTCTTCACTTAAAAAAGAGTTTCTCGGTCTTTGATCAACTTCTTCCTCTGTAAAATTTTCTTTTGTTTCAGTCTTTGACTTGGGTCTACCCATTAAAAAACCAATGAGCCAGCCGCTAAAGAAAACTCCGGCCAAAACGCCGAGTTTTGGAACTTTAGCTTCACCGAAAATCCAAAATACCATTTCATCGTTGTTATTCATCAAGATAACTGTGAGCAAAATGGTGATACAGATGATAAAAATGCTTTTTGCACTCATGATTAATAGGAATAGGTTAATCCGAATTCGAATATCGGCTTTCGATTTAAATTATCATTCGTAAAAATGATTTTTCCTCCTGCCTGGAAGCTGGGGAGGTAGAACCTCAGCAAGTTCAGGTCTGCACTCAGTTCAAAACCATAGGTTCGGGGCATTGCAGTTTTTAAATCGGTAATGTTCTCATAATCGGCAAAAAAGCCAGCTTTTAAGCGTTTTACGTATGCCAAGGCGCCCAATTCCCAATCCGGATAAGCGAATGGAAATTTATAATCGAGCAAAATCGTGTTTTTTAGAATTTCGGGGTTGCTGCTCAATTGATTGTAACCACTGATGGTGGGGATATCATTGGTGTATTGATAATTACCGTTGGCACGCTGATAATTGACACTGGCCGACAGGCTATGATTTCGGAATAATCCGGGAGCAAAAAACAGAGTTTTAACGCTGAGCAGCTGACCAGAGATCTGATTTTCAAAAGGGAAGTGTCGGTAGTCAATTCGGTAATTATGCCCCCATCTGGGTGCTAAATCCCTCGCACTGCTCAGATTATTTTGCGCATAGTAAAATCCATAATGCATGGGAAATGCAATATTTTGATTGATATTATAATTGCTGGGCTGGGCAACGATATCATATCTGGAAGTATAGCTGGTGGAGAACTCCATTCCCATACGACCAAACTGATTTCGGTAATTGAACCTGAAGGGTACGTCTATGTTTACTTCAGTTTCCTGCTCCCGCCAGTTAAATAAGACCGGAACACCATTGTCTTCCACACTCAACCTCCTCGGAATATTCGAATATCGCAGGCTGATGATGGGGTAGAGGGCCCGGTAAGCCAAACCTGCTTTGTAACCAGAACGACCCAATCCGGAGTAATAAATGTAGCCGGCGTTGAGGCTCATGGTGTTCAATAAATTGCTCGATACGGCTTGCAGGCCCACATTCCAGTCGTCGGAGAAATTATTAGTTTCTAATGTGGGTACTAGACTGTGAAAATTTAAAAGGCTTTTGAAAGCATTGTAAGGCTTGTAGGGTAATTGTTTTTGGGGCANCTTAGAGAAATCGATCGGCGACTCTTCTTTTTCGATAAGCGGCTTAGAATAATCGATAAAATGATTTTTGATCTCGGAGAATGGAATGTTATTTAGATCGCTCTCCCTGAGAATGCACAAATCATAGCCATTTACTTGATAATTGCTGAATAAAAGTTCCTTGCGCTCCGGGTCGAACTGAGGATAGAATGCACCGAAATTAGCAGCAGTAATCTGGCTGATCTCTCCAAATTGATCGATTTGGTAAATATTATCAATCCCATTGTAATGTGCTTTAAAAATGATGTTTTCACCAGCATAGCCAGGTCGGGCCAATAATTGAGCTTGATAGGGCAGGCGGATGGAGATTTTTTTGGTACTCAGGTCTATTTCCTCAATGGCTTTGCCCTGCTGATTCACTCTCAGATAAACAATTTTGTAGCCATTTGAGTTGTATTTAGGCGTTTGAAGGATGCTCAGGTCCCCGTTCGGATATTTAGCAATGATTTTGCCACTGGAGGCGTCTAATTCAACAAGCATCATCCGATTGCTGTAATCAACCTGAATGGCAGCTATTTTTTTGCCATCGGGCGATAGGGCAGGCGAAAACAGCCTGGAATGGTGAGTGATTTGTCGATAGGAGTTCGAGTTTAAATCATAGGTACAAATTACGTTAAAAGAGCGTTTGGAATAGCGTAAGTCTACCCTAAGTTCATCCCAAACTATCTTTCCTGCAGCGTAGCTCAAATGTGCTTCCTGTTGAACGCCAATCCGGATGATTTTCTTTTCATTCCCATCCATATCTACCATAACAATCTCTGGTGTGTGGATTTTACTTCTTTTCAGTGCAAGAATTTCCTTTTCATTGATTCGATGTGGCAGTAAATAATCTTCAGGAATGGTATTTTTTCTGAAATTAATTCCCGGATAGAGCTGTGTAGGGGTTTTGTAAAGCTGCTGCTGCCATAGTTTTTGGAGTTCATTGATGGTGGCATTGTGCCAATCTAAAGTGCTCAAGCCTGTAAATTTCTTGCTCGATCGACTTAAATTCATGGGTCTGATCGGGTTTTTGCTCATATCACGCAGTAAAGTGTCTAAAATCATGGGTCCATGATCTCTTCTGAGTTTGGTCATCATCATATAGCCCAATTGGTAATAACCCGGTGTGCGGTCTTTAAATGAGCCCATGAAGTTTTTGGAGTAATTAAACTCTCGACCAGAAAGTAAATTCGCCCTAAAAGGCATTTCCCAGCTGGGCTGACGACCCCGACCAGCAGCGGTGAGCGTAGTTTCTGTGACCACGGCATCTCCCTCAAAGAACCAGGCTGGTAGCGTAACTCCAAATATGGTGAAGGCAAGTGTTTCAAAAAGGGGAGCCCGCAAATTACCCGAGATCTTATCCACCTGAACAACGTGTCGTAATTCGTGAACGGCCAAGCTGTTCAACCAGTCCTGGTAGTCGAACTCCTGACCGGGGATGGCATAGAATTCAGAACGACGGGGAGCCAGCTGTACAAAGCCGTTCGACTCCACAGTTTGGTTCTGCAAAATGATGCTGATCCTTCTGGGTTTTTTGTTCAAACTGTGACTGATCTTTTGGATCATGAAGTCTAAACTATTTGCCATTCTTTGTGCTTCGGTTTCGATGGAGTCGGGGTAGAGGATCTGAAAATTTTCGGTATTGATTTGCCGCCATTTGATACCCGGCGGGTTCTGTCCACCCTCCAAAATTTGTGCTTGAGCAATATGTAAATTGATACTAAAAATATTAATACATAAGTAACTGATTAATAAGAACTTAAAATTTATATTTTTAATGATTTTGAGCATTTGCTATTAAATTTAGTATAAACTCGTATTTTATTTAAAATTTAACTTTATTTTTTATTTATAAATAACTGATTTATAGGTTATTATAATTAATATTTTTCAGCTATAAATCTTCCAAATTTTAGTCAAAAATAGCGATTTTATCTGTTTTTAGTAGAGGAATATTTTCTTCTATTTCGTATCAATTTATAAACGTAATAAGCGACTGAATCGTACTTAATAATTTATAAAATGATGCTTAAATTTTTTGGCAAGTGGAGCGGGCTATCCCCTACCCCGGGGTGGAGGAAGACAATCATTTTTTATAGAAACTCCTTAAAAAAATTAAACCAATGGAGCCTGCTTCTTCAGCCTTCTATGTTCAATTTTATTTTTGATCAATGGGAATAAAAAGATGGTGATGATCACAATGGCGGCACCCAAGTAAAACCCAGCTGTCATCTGTTCTTTCTTACCAAAAAATAGGAATGCCAATAGGATGCCATAAACCGGTTCCAAATTGGTGATCAATGCCACACGGAAGGCGGTTAGTTCCTTCATTACCGAAACGCCGGCCACATAGGCGCCTGCGGTACAAATGGTGCCTAAGATGAGTAAATAAGTCAAATCCGTCGTGTTTAAACTCATTTGGCTATCAAAACCATTCGTGAATAACAGATAAAGGGAAATCCAGCACCAGGCACCAATCAATTCATAAAACCCAATGATGGGAGCGGGTCGGTTTTTTACCTGTTTGGCATTGATGATGGAAAATAAACTGGCAAATAAGGCGCTTGATAAGCCAAAAATAATTCCCCAGAAGTATTGATACTCGAACTTAAAAATGATGAAAATGCCTAAAATGATGAATAAGCCAGTCAAAATCTCCAATTTAGAAATCTTCTTTTTCTCTAATATGGGCTCCAGAATGGCTGTAAATAAGGTTAAGGCCGATAAACAGACCAGCGCTACAGAAACAGTGGCTGATTTAATGGATTGAAAAAATAGAATCCAGTGCGCACCAACGATGGCACCCGTAAAAAAAAGCTTTAGAAAAGTATTCCTGCTCACTTTAATATCTGTTTTGCTAAGCTTAAAGTAAATCCCCAGCGTAATAAAAGCAATGAGTACGCGGTACCAAACTAAATGGAAACTGGGGATACTGATGAGCGCTCCCAAAATACCCGTAAAACCCCAAACTACCACGGTGAGGTGCAAGATGAGCAGGTTTCGATTAGATCCTGTCAATTTGAATAATTTACTCATATTATTTAGGTGCTTTGAGCATGAGGTAATAACCCAATAACCCGAAAATCACATTTGGAATGCACACGGCAATTAACGGTGACAGACCACCTTTAAGCGCAAACATGGTGGAGAATTGCATGAACAGGATGTATGCAAAACTGAGGAAAATGCCAATTCCGAGCGACAGGCCTACTCCGCCCCTTACTTTTCGTGAGGAGAGGGATACCCCCATTAAGGTGAGAACAAATGCGGATAATGGATAAATAAATCGTTTATATTTTTCGATCAGCAGGTTGTCCATTACTCCCGTTCCTCTGATTTTCTCTTTGCGGATCCGTTCGTTTATCTCCCGCATATTCATGGCTTGATAAATGTTATCGTATACCTTGAAATCATCCGGATTCATGTCTAAAGCCAAGTCTTTCCGGTAGCCGGTGCTCATTTGCTCTTTGAGTCCATTAATGGTTCTAATAGAGTAATTTTCGATCTGCCATTTTCTTTTCAAAGAATCCCAAGTGATTCGGTCAGCGACTAATTTTTCTTTCAACAGCTGACCATCAAATTTCTCCATGTTGAATCGATAACCAGTTTTGTTGGTATTATCAAATGATTCGATGTAGACGTATGTTTTTTTGTCCAAACGCATGTGGGTATGCATTTTGGTATTGGTGCTCACAGGTTCGATGTAAGTATTCTCAAAATCAATTTTTAATTGATTAGTTTCCGGAATGATGAATAAGTTGAAAACCAGGGAAACTACGAAAATGATGCTCGAAGCGATGAAATAAGGTCTCAAAAACCTTTTGAAACTGGCGCCACCACTTAAAATGGGTACAATCTCTGTTTGATCGGCCATCTTTGCCGTAAAGAAAATTACCGCAATAAAGTTGATGAGCGGTGAGAGCATATTGAGGTAAAAGGGAACCAGACCAGCGTAATATTGGGTGATAATTTTGCTTAGCGGGGCATGGTTTTCCAAGAAATTATCCAGCTTCTCCGAAATATCAAAAATGACGATGACCACCNTGAAAATTGCCAGGGTAAAGACAAAAGTACCCAGGTATTTACGGATGATGTAGGCGTCAATAATTTTGATCCGATCTCTCATAATCGATGAGCCAGTTGTTTCACCATTTTATTTTTCCATTCGTAGAATTCACCGGCCAAGATTTTGATTCTGGCTTCTTTCATTAACCACAAATAGAAGTGTAAATTATGTAAAGAAGCAATTTGCGCCCCCAATATCTCTTTAGATTGAATCAAGTGGCGTAAATAGGCCTTGGTATAGGTTTTATCCGCAAAAAGCTCACTATCTTCTTCTAAAGCTGAAAAATCGTTCTTCCATTTTTCATTTTGAATATTGATGATCCCCTTGCTCGTAAACAGCATGCCGTTGCGTGCATTTCGAGTTGGCATCACACAGTCGAACATATCGATTCCTAAAGCTATATTTTCCAAAAGATTCACTGGTGTACCTACACCCATCAAGTAGCGAGGTTTGTCTTCAGGTAAAACGTTGCAAACCACCTCAGTCATTTCATACATTTCCTCGGCAGGTTCGCCCACAGAAAGACCACCAATGGCATTTCCTTCCCGGTTAAAGGAGGCAATGGTTTCGGCTGATTTTAAGCGTAAATCCTTGTATGTAGAGCCTTGTACAATTGGGAAAAGCGTTTGATTATAACCGTATTTCGGCAGGGTGCTGTCGAAACGGTCGCAACAACGTTTTAACCAACGATGGGTCATTTCCATCGATTTACGGGCATAAGTATAGTCACAAGGGTAGGGTGTACACTCATCAAAAGCCATGATGATATCTGCACCGATGGTTCTTTGAATGTCCATCACATTTTCAGGAGTGAACAAATGTTTAGAACCGTCGATGTGTGAACGAAAAGTAACGCCTTCTTCCTTAATTTTACGCACCTCAGAAAGCGAATACACTTGATATCCTCCGCTGTCGGTCAAGATGGGCCCATCCCATCCATTGAACCGATGAAGACCGCCTGCTTGCTCTAAAACATCCAATCCGGGACGTAGATAGAGATGATAGGTATTTCCTAAAATGATCTGAGCACCAATATCTTCTTTCAATTCCCGCTGATGAATAGCTTTTACGGTGCCTGCTGTACCCACCGGCATAAAAATGGGAGTTTGTATCAACCCATGATCAGTGGTAATTTCAGCAGCTCTGGCTTTAGAGAGTTTATCTTTGGCAAGTAGTTTAAACTTCATCAGGATGTTTGGAATTGCTCGCAAAATAGCAAAAAAAATCAGCGTTTTGGGCGCCTTAAATTTTCACATTTTCGAATAAAATCATTAAAAAATGTCAAATTTGCTGCCTCAATTAAAATATACATGTCCCAAGATCTCTTGCTTCAAATCCTCTTTTATATTCTCTTATTTGTAAGTGCCCTGCAATTGTATTTTTTACTCTTTGTACAGCTGCGTTTAGCCCGTTATTCTTCAAAAAATAAGACTGAAAAGCCCAATCTTTCAGCTTCGGTTATTGTTTATACCAAAAATGAGATCGAATATCTTCAAAATTATCTTCCATCAATTTTAGATCAGGATTATCCTGACTTTGAAGTTATTGTGGTGAAAGATACGGCCTGTGAGGAAACTGCAGCAGTGCTCAGGAGTTTTTGCGTATCAAATACGCATTTAAAAGTGGTAGAGGTGCCGGGCCAAGATCGGTATCGGAGAAACAAGAAATTTGCCTTGAGTATGGGAATCAAAGCAGCTAAAAATGAACACTTGGTATTCA
>JGI25921J50272_10000492_pt1 | contig 12796 bp, 18 predicted proteins | sample LauGreSu1BDMLBSD_2_FD_50272 | JGI IMG/M metagenome (IMG submission 50272) | reverse complement strand
ACGCAGAATCATGGATCGTCCATCTCGTGTAGTGCAAAGCATCTGCAATTTGCTGTAGTCCAGATCCAACATATCGCAGATCCACCGCATAGAACCTACGCTATTCCTACGAGCGTAGACCCAGTTGATCGCCGGTGATTCCCCCTCGTCTAGGTCTTTGATAGATTGATACAGAACAGCAGCCCACAAACGTCGGCAGCCCATGTCGTCTATTTTTTCCCACTCTTTCATGGCTAGTTGTTCTCATCATTTACGTTTACCAACAAATCTCCCATGATCTTTCCGATGTCAGTTTCTGATCGAATGTGAAATTGAAGTCTCCTGATTGCCTTTGACTCCACCTGTCGTATGCGCTCTCGTGATAAGCCTAAATCCATGCCCACCTCGTCGAGTGATTTAGGCGTACCGTTCAGGCCGTACCTTTCACTCAGCACCATTCTTTCTCTCGGAGTCAGCGCCGCAGCCATAGCCTTGTTCAGTACGTTCTCCGTTTCTTCCTGCGCGATCTCACGAATCCCTGCGTTGTCCCGCATATCTTCAAGACGGTCATTCCAGAGTTCGCCACCCGCAAGTCCTACAAGTTCAGACTCGGTAACGTCTTTGGTTCCCGTAGATGTCTCTAATACAAGTACCTTTTGACGTTCGCTGAACAAATCGTCAGGTAAAACATTCAATGCATCAGCCAACTTTACGGCGGTAGGATGCCATCCTCCGTCGTTCCTTAACGGCGATATTTTCATGTTGACCAGTTTGTACACGTACTCGATACGTAATTTATGATCTCGGCATAGTGGAAGCACAGACGTATACCCCGCAGCCTCCATCGCTCGACGTATTCGTGCGTTCGATACGGATATCTTTACTCTATAGTCGCTCACCAGTAGTCCCTCCCTCCGCGTTTGGCCGCCCACTCGGGCGGCGGCACTCTTGATTGCTCCCACTTACGGAACAATGCGCGTCTCTTAAACATATCTAATATCCAACGGATCATGCTCGTTTCCTCGCATCAATCTCACGCTGCAAGTACCACGCTGCTTTCTCCAAATCCTGAATCGGATCGGAGTCTTTCTTACCGGCACGGCTGACGTACTTCACCACGTTACCCAATCGGTAATTAAGATCTTTAGCCTCGATGAAGTCGATAGTCTCGATACCACCGGCCTTGTAGTGCGGCGGATGGTTTATGGGGTCGGGTTTATCTTTAATCTTGTCCAACGCATCGAGCGTGGTCTTCATCTCCTGCGCTGCTTCAATAATTTTGCTTGACTTCTTCTTCGCTTGCTGATCCATCCACCGGATGTAGTACACGTACTGCGGCTTTACTTTTACGGCTTTCGCTATCTGCTCTATCGTTTTGCCTTGCAGTAACAACCTCAAAATCGCTTCTTTCTTAATCATTTCATTAACTCCTCTTTAAGTTTGTCCACGTTAGTCTCATCAACAATTACCGCGATTCCACCGGCTTTCCGAATGTCCTCGTGGTTCTTCAACTGAAGTGCGGTTGCCTTCCCGCCGTTCGCTTTACACTCTATACCAAAGAATCGACCCTTGATGCAAATCAAAAAATCTGGTACGCCTGAGTTACCGTAGCCTCCGGTAACTGGCATCGTGTAGTAAGCGCCAATCTCATTCAGTACCTTCTTTACCTTCGCTTTTACTTTCCCCTCGGGTGTCATCGCTCTTGCTCTCCTTAACTATCGGTTCACCTCGGAGTGAAACCATGATTGAAGACGGTGTTACTACGCAGTAATAATTTTTATTGACGCGCCAACCCAAATCTGGCGACGGCCAATGTTCTAAGTGTTTCGGCGGATAGAAAAGCAACGCCGTATTAACGTGCGCTGACTTCTCAAAGTCTATGCCCTCCGCTGAGACCCACCCATCATGCCCACGCGCAGCGATCATCGCCAGACTCTGCTTAAAGAAATCCGGTAGCGTGTCGTTCGTGTAGTAGTTCGCCCTGCCCGAATCTATAAACAACTTATATTCATTGCCGCTACCTTGGTCAGTTACCTTGACGGGTACGCGCCATGCGTCCCGTATGATGTCTTGGAATGGGGACAAACTACTGTACGATGACATACTCAAACCTCGATCAAGTATTGCGGACACTCAGCCCAGTAAGCACGTACGACAGACCCTGCCGCAGGCCATACCGTCGTAGCCGTATCACGCATAGGCAGCAACTCGCTACTCCCCGTGTGAACTTTTAACATCATCAGCGATGGCATCAGTTGTGGCTTCAGATCCTCGGGCAGATTGTCGAGTGACTTGTGCCATACCGCACCATGTACCTCAAAGTGTTCACGGTCAGAGTGCCTCTTGCTTACACAGTAGCCCTCAACCTCTTTCAACAAAGCATCACGACCCACACGGCCAATGATGTAACCGCCGAGAATGTCTTTGACGATGACCCACTTGTCACCAAGCACAAACGATCTCGCTTGTCTCGCGGCTTCCTCGCGCTTCTCAAGTTGCTGCATATATTCTTTATGCCGAATCTCGCATATCCGATAGGAATTGGGAGCCATCGACGCACGATCAATCTCGCCCATCGCCAGTTTGATCAGTTCGATACGAGTCTCGCCATCTAACTGCTCGACACTCGGTGTTTCAAACAACCCCCTATAACCTTCATACATGGCAGACGAGACCAACTCTCTGATTAGCTGACTCAACTTGGTACGCCCGGCCACAGCCCAGTCCTTGATCTGGTTGGCGTGCTTCTTCAAGTTCGCTGCGATGTATTTGATGTTGGTACTACGCAGCACAGCGTCCGTCGTGTATTCGTTCAATCGCAGTTCATTAGAGAAAGGCCGATTGATGTAGTCAAACAGCCAATACTTTGTAGACGACTTCGGATGCTTGGCCAGTCCGACGTATGCGACCGGCACACCTTCCTTCGTCGTGAACACCATGTGTTTATTTTCTACCTCATAGTTCACACCCCCGATCACCCACTCACCCTCGGTGATGTTGTAGAGTTGTGCGTACACGCTCCAGTAGTCAGAGCGCATGATGGCTGCTTGCTCATACTGCGGGAACTTGTTGGCCAGAAAGAATTTTGATAAGTCCATGTCACACCTCACTTTCAAAGATAGTTGCGTCTAACACAGGTTGATCCGCTGCCCTAAGCAAACGGTTAGCGATCTCCCGAATCTCCTCGATGTTGTCGCCCACCATGCCCACGGTTGAGTATCCTTCAGGTTTGCCGTTGTCGTCGTAGAACACCTCGGCAAAGGTGACAAACTCATCGCCCCACGCATCGATGTGGCGTAATACTCTGTGATTCCAAGTCATGTCACACCTCCTTATCCATTCGGATCGCAGTCCCTGATACCGGCTTGAAGTCACGCTTGCGAGTCACGACCCACAGTGTCGGTATCTTCGTATCCCACTTCACGTTGTCCTCGATGTAGCCGTCAGTGAACATCACCAAGCAGTCTGCACTCATTGACTTCTTGGTTAAGAATTCACTTACACATGAAGCGATAGTTCCACCGCCCCCCTGTGGCTTCAGCATATGAGCGATGCCGTCGTAGTTACCTTCGAACACCTGCTCACCATGCACCTCCGTATCCCACCACAACACACGCACCTTCTCGGGATTCACTGTGTCGCAGATGGCTACGATCTCGGACGCAAACTCAGTCAACTGTGCGGAGTCAATGCTGCCCGACGTATCGATGGCGATGACCAACTCACCCACACGCTCACTGATCGTAGATGGCAAATAAATATCATCAGCCAATCGACGACGGTTCAACTTACGCCACGTGTAGTCCTCTGCACCACGACAAGCGGATGACACAAAGTCTCGCAGCACATCACGCCACGACAACTTTGGCTGCATCAAATCTTGGATGACACGCGGAACTTTGACACCGAACTTGCCTGCCAACATCCCACCTTGCTGAATGGCCTCGTTGATCTTGTCAGACAGACCCTTCAACTCCTCGGGACTCGCACCCTCGACGCCATCCATGTCATGCTCGTCGAGCGGTTTCATTCGCCCGCCTCCGCCACCATTCTTCTCGTCGTTCTTCAGATCGTTGTACACCTCACGCACCGACCAGTTGTGATACTTGGGGTCGTAGAGTCCACCTTTCGGCAGACGCAGCAAACCTGCATCCTTCTTGCCGATCTCAACGATGATGTCATTGACCACAAAGTCCATAGCGATGTTGGCGAGTTTTGAATTCTCCTTCATCAAGTCCTTGTGTCGTGGGAGATGCTTCAACATCACGTGCAGATTCTCGTGAAGCACCAGCGCGGATATCTCCTCGACAGTCAGTGACTCCATGAACTTGCGNCCGTACCGCTTGTTGAACCCATCCGTATACGCAGTGGGTACGTTGTCCTCGACNGTTGANTCGCCAAGCAACATCACACCTGCATACAGACAAGTCTCGGGGTGTCTCATCAATCGGATGTGAGACTTCTTCAAGACAGTTTCCATTTCACTCATAGGTGAACTCCTCTTTAGTCCTTGCCAGTCCGTCAGATCAGCAACTCAAAGTTACCCTTCGCCCACGCACTCACTTGGTCGTTACCTCGGGCGATCCGCATCGTGCGCTTGTTCTGCAACAGCATCGTGAAGAAGACTGCCTGCACCTCAGATGACTTCAGTCGGTTCACGAACTTCATGAACTTGCTCAGATCGTCCTGCGTTTCCAAAGTATCGATGGCGTTGAACATCATCATGAAGAGCGCAGCGGGTTTCTCAGGGATCGCCACACCTTCAGGATCAGCCAACACTTGCTTAACCGATACCAACTCCCGCTCCAATGTCAGAAACGCAGCCATTGACTCAGCCGCAGCAGCACCGATAGTCCCGGCCAGTGCAGAGTGAGTCAGTTTGTCACCCAACTTCGTACGGTTCCGAACAATCGGATCACACTTGGCCAACGAGCGCGGAGATACGAAAGACAGCACACGCTTGGACGGATTGAAGATGAATGGATTTTCTTCTTGCCCACCATCCAAGTAACTAGCGAGCGCACGCTCATTCATCGCAACCCATGCTCTAACAGTTGCAGCGATGTTGTTCTCGGTTGCCCACGGCAGCCATGTATGTGCAGTTGATTTGGATACCGGCACGATGGTCAGTCGGTTGCCACCATGTGCGAGGATCGCATCGCCTACACCATCGGAGAAGTTATTAGTCGTTGCAAAGATGACCGAACCCTCGGGCAGTGGGTAGTCACCCAACACACGCTCCAAGATCAGCCGCATCGCCATCTTCTGCATGAGTTTGTCACCCTTGCCGATCTCGTCGATCATGATGACTTTCGGCTTGCCCGACTTCAGTTTGAACAGGGACGACGGGTAGAACTCCAACTCACCAGTCTCCCGATTCGGAGCGCGGATGAACAGATCACCCATGTCCGTCGTTGACCAGTCGAGATAGATGTGGTCGTACCTGTCAGAGGGGTAGTCATCATCGTTTTTAAAGCGTTGTAGGATGGAAGATTTACCGATACCCGGCTCACCCACGAACAGGATCGTGTTCGTCCTGCCCAGAATCTTGGCCAGTGTGTATGCCTCGTCGATGTTGACGGGATTGGTGAACAAATTAGTAGCCATGATGCTTTCTCCTTGGTTACAAAAATCAAAAACTGTTACAAAAATCAAACTCAAACCNTTACAAAAATCAAAGTCCGAACTTCGACAGGATGTCATCGACACCCTCTTTCACCACGACACGCTTGGTGTCGCTCTCGCGCAGTTGATCAATCGTCACCCCGTCGAGGATGCGTAGCAGGTTAGTCCTCGCTTCCTCCAGAGATGAATCCCTAGTTACGTTGAACTCAGCGAACGTGTTACATAATTCAATCGCTCGTTGTAGTGTCGTGTCGTATAACTTTCTCCGCTTAACTTTCATCTCCCCGTTCTCACCTACAACAGTCTCAGTCTCGCAACAGTGGGACAGCGACTGCATCACCTCGACCAGTTGTGCCTTCTGCTTATTCAGAATGTCATCGACCAGACTCCGTGCCTGCCGCTCGTAGTGAACTTGCAGATCGGTGGCTAGGTCGTTCGATATCTGACAACGGAAGTCCCCAGTCGGAACCTCTGCCGTGTAGATGTCGATAGAGAACTTCTTGTACACCTCGTTGATGGTCGGGTAGTCCTCTCGCTTGAACATATCTCCCTGCACGAACGCCATGTTCGACACGATGGTGGGGTATGCCTTAATAAAGTCATCGACCAGACGGGTGAACTCTGCCTTGTGTTGGTTCATCTCCGCCATGAACCGTGGCAACTCGACCACGGGCAGTATGCGTTGACTTCCAGCCCAGTCGTACGTACGTCGCTGCATCCAGTTGTATACGGTCTGGCGATAGTTCAACACGCGCTTGTGTTCGTTGTTCTTGGCCAGTAGATGCTTGACGAACTTGCCCGAGTCCCGATCCGCTTTCTTGGCAGCAGTCACCTCGTCGCTGATCTCGCTGTCCTGCATNGTCGCAGTCCANACCCGCACATCCACGTTGACCAGAACGCACGACGTTGCGAGCGATACGATGTGTTCCGGCTTCGACAAAAACTCTGTGTTGCTGTTGTTACCATTCATAACTTTCTCTCCTGTTGTGATTCACTTCGTGGTGAAGTCTTAAATAACGTTGTGTATCTGTCGCTCTACCATTTTCAATAGTATAACAAAAGTTTACATATAAAGCAAGGGGTTTACGCAAAATAGATATCCATCAGAAAGCCCCCTCTGTGACTTCCCATGTTGATAGACCCTCCTTCAACTCCTCACGCTCCATCCATTCAAGTTCTAACTCACGCTGATATGCAGCGGCTTCGTCTGCGGCTAGTTGTTCGTCTTCCATTACTCTTCCTCCACTACCGTTGCGTCATCTACCCACACATCGTCAGCCCCGTATTCTGTGCGCCATTCCTTAGTTGCTTGGGTCAACTCATACACAATTTCCTCGGCTCCCTCCGAATCTGGGTCATCAATCCCGTCAAACTCAAACACCACTAACACCTGTAATCTCCTGCTCATCGCACTAGTCCTCCCTTGTTGTTGATACCCATCAAGTCCTCACGGTTGGTGATGGGCACGTAGTTGCTCTTGTGCATNGGCACGATGGTGTGCTTCTTCCTCTTTGCCTGCTCCTCGCCACATGGCAAGCACGACAGGTAGCCAAGCACAACCCGCTCGTCCTCGACGAACTCTGCGTAACATCGGTTGCAGAGTTTTCTCCCCAGTCCTTTTCCCATATACAATTTCTTAATCATGTTTGTAGTTCCATGGTGTGGCGGACACTTTTGGTTTTTGCTTTCACAGTCTTCACGCTTTCACGCGGCTCTCTCTATCACCGTCGCCTCGACCCCGCTGTCTATAATTTGTCTCAGCGTTGCCGTGTCCACTTCGACGCAGGACTCATGCGGATGGCAAAGACCCTTGTGCTTGGACGTTGTGATCGAGTACCTGTCCGTGTTGGCAAACCAACGGTTCACCTCATAACTGAACACATACATAGGGAAGTGATGCCCGTATGAGTAGACGACGTAGGTCGTGAGTGATGAACCCCGCCGAGTCCGTCCGGGCATGAACGTGGCGTGGATGTTGTTTGCCTCAAACGGCTTGTGTGCTTTCACGTAGTCCCGTGCTTCTCGGTTCGTGATCTTGTCTGGCTTGGTCATGTCGTTCTCCTTTCTGCGATTCATGTCTGGGTGAAGTCTTAATTAACGCTGCTCTCTGCGCCTTCCTCGATTTTCAATAGTATAACAAACATTTACGTTTAAATCAAGGGGTTTGAGCAAAAAAGATATCTGGCGAAGTGTGTCCGGTAGGTGGATAAAATCTGTTCCATGTTGTTCCATGTTGTTCCAATTTCGAAACTTTACGTATGGAACAAGTTTGGGGGGAGGGGGGTCTTGTAAGTAATTGATTTTTAAAGAGTTAGTAGTAGTAGTAGTAGTTAAAATATGTATGTTGTTCCAATGTTCCATGTTTTTTAGATAGGAAGGATATAACCCCCTTTTTTCTTTACTCACCGCGCTGCCGACTTTGCCGATCTGGTTTTGACCCCGTGACTTGGCTCCCTACCTGAAAAACTTGGAACATTGGAACAGATTTTGACTTTTCTTAATTAAATCAATGACTTACCTGTTTTGAACTTGGAACAAAAAGTTGGAACAAGTTGGAACAACATGGAACAAGGCGCTGCGTGAGTTTTATTCGTAATTAACGATGCCCAAAACTCGGTTCACTTTGAGGTGAAGTCTTAATTAGCGAGATCCCTACTTCGTTTAGACTTTGTTNTGGCCATGCTCACGCGACACGCGCGCACAAACAAGGAACTGGCTTCAATCCTGCTTCGCGCAGGCAAAAAAATACCCGGTGACCTTGCGGCCACCGGGCGAAGTTGGGAAGTGTTAGGCCTTGTCGATTGCGTCGCAGACCATTTTCTTCAGTTCAGCCTTGTCTTTCGGAGCGGTCGGGTCGCTGTTCTTCGCGGCCGTTTTGCGTCGATCGATCATTGTTTTAACNGAGTCNCTGATGAATTCCGCGTAGGCTTTGTTGGCGCCGCGCGTTCGGCCTCCCGTGTTGTTGAGTACAGCCTTAACCGCACTCATCAGGGCGTTCATGCGGTTCGATTTGTACTTGTTTGTCGCATTGCGCCACGCTGCAACAATGTCATACTGCGCCGGATCGTTTTTCTTCAGTTGGCCGAAGTCATACGCAGACAACCCTGACGCATACTGCACAGTGATTCTAGCCACAGCGTCGTCAGGCATGGCTTCCTTGATTGACTTGATCGGCGTGTACTCGCTGCCCTTATGGATATACAAAGCCTCACCCATGAGTTCAGCCTTGCGGCCAACCATGCCCTTTTCCAATTCAGCCTTAGCCTCATCGGATAACTGGCCGGTGGGATAGCGGCGCACCAATTCTCGCGCTAGTACTTCTGTGACGTCGCCTTGTGAGGCGGCCGCGTAACCGATTGACTCAAGATTGGCCTTGTCGATTTTCTGCAAGTTAAGAGATTGCATTGCGATTTTCCTCTATCAGATTGCGTCACGCGGAATTGCGTGGCGTAGGATAGTTATATATCAGGTGAATCGATAAGTAAAGTTACACCTAGAAATGAACCGCTATTTAGGCAGACCCCACCCATCCGGCACCCCCCAAATTGACTTTGGAGTCCCGCACAAACCCCACACCCCATGATCCACACAAATAACGTTACATTTTTCAAAACTTGGCTAGGCTGACCCCACCCCCCTTAATATAGAAACCCCCCCGGTATCCAATTTGGTACCATGCCATTTGCTTTTATATATTTTGCTTGTAGTATTAACGCCGATGGACGTAACGAATCTCGTTCCTGATATTGAAGACAATGTTCCGCTTCCGGCCAATGCCCGCGAGGCCCTGCCCGAGTTGTCTGCGCCTGAAGAGATTGAGATGCGGGCTAGGACAATTAAGTTGATCTCGGACATCACGCAGACGCCGATCATCCCGACAGAGGGCGATGCCAACACGGCTCACGAGTTGGCGGTAGAGATGGTTACGAATCCCGAGAAAAAGCCTGATTTCGGTATCTATCCGAACGAAGTCATTGCTATGTATGCTGGTATTGCTGCCAGATATAACCACCTAATCGTCAAAGACTTGGCGGACCTGAAGCTTTATGTGGTCAACAAGTTATTTGAGACGGTCGAAGCAGCCGAAGACCCTAAAACTCGCGTCTCTGCGCTGAAAGCACTGGGCGAAGTGGACGGAATTGACGCGTTTAAACGTCGCACAGAAACAACACACATCATCAAGCCCATCGAAGAGGTCGAGAAAGAGCTTCTTACGGTGCTAGAAGGCATCGAATACGTGGTTATCGACGATGGGAACGGTGCCAATCATGGGTGATGTGGTTGGATTTAAGGGGAAAAAGCGTAAAAAGGATATTGAAGCCGAGGAAGAGATAGCCATCGTGGCCTGCGGGAACTGCGAACAGCCTACTTTCTATCTTTCAACGGATGGCAGGGTGTTTTGCGAGCAGTGTTTGTACCCAGTTGCAGCGATTTGGACGCAAACTGACGAAGATTCTGCTGCTTGATATGCAACTGACCCCAGAAAAGATACAGAAGCTCCGTCTAATGTTACCGGCGCTGCCTGAAAAGGAGAAACGGCGGGTCGCTGACCTACTTAAACAGTACCAAACACAGAAAACCCAGCAGCGTGGGCGCGATTCCTTCCTAGATTTCATCGCTCACGTGTATCCCGGCTATAAAGTTGGTCCTCACCATAGGAAATTAGCGCGAATTTTTGAGGAAATTGCCGAAGGCAGGAAGAAAAGAGTCATCGTCAACATTGCTCCGCGTCACGGCAAGTCGGAGATGATTTCTTACCTCGCTCCGGCGTGGTTTTTGGGCAAATTCCCGCAGAAAAAGGTCATCATGGCGTCTCACACCGCAGATTTGGCGGTGAACTTCGGTCGTCGGGTGCGTAACTTGGTGGGGGCGGAGAACTACCGTGACATCTTCCCAACAGTGGAGCTTCAAGCCGACTCTAAATCTGCTTCTCGATGGGGTACTAATTTTAACGGCGAGTATTTTGCTATCGGTGTTGGCGGTGCTCTTGCTGGTCGAGGCGCTGATCTGTTCATTATTGATGATCCCCACTCAGAACAGGAAGCTAAACAAGGTCGCGCAGATGTTTTTGAACCGGCTTGGGAGTGGTTCCAGTCAGGCCCGGTCCAGCGACTAATGCCGGGAGGCGCGATCATCGTGGTGATGACCCGGTGGTCAAAGATGGATTTGACGGGCAAGATCGTGGACCACATGACCCGTGAAGACGGGGCAGATCAGTGGGAAGTGGTCGAGTTTCCGGCCATTCTCAACGAGAAACCGCTTTGGCCTGAGTTCTGGGATATCAACGAGCTTCTGGCTAAAAAAGCGTCGATGGATGTGCGGTATTGGCAGGCCCAGTACATGCAGGAGCCGACCTCGGAAGAGGGGGCGTTAATAAAGAGGGAATGGTGGCAGGTGTGGGAGGCAGAGGACCCGCCCCGGTGCGAGTACATCATTATGTCGCTCGACGCCGCGCAGGAAAAGACAAATAGGGCGGACTACAACGCCCTGACGACTTGGGGGGTTTTCTTCAACGAAGAGACCAAGAACTACAACATCATCCTGCTCAACGCCATAAAGCAGCGCCTAGAGTTCCCGGAGCTAAAGGCTTTGGTGTTGGAGGAGTANAAGGANTGGNAGCCGGACACCTTCATCGTTGAGAAGAAATCCAACGGTGCGGCGCTGTATCAGGAGATGCGGCGGATGGGGGTGCCCATATCGGAGTTCACGCCGGGTAAGGGTCAGGACAAGATCAGCAGAGTAAATGCTGTATCAGACCTATTCTCTTCAGGTATAGTCTGGTGTACTGACCACAGGTGGGCCAGAGAAGTAGTCGAGGAATGTAATGATTTCCCATCAGGCCGTAATGACGACTTGGTGGACTCAACNACATTAGCATTAATACGTTTTAGGCAGGGTGGATTTATACGCCTACCGACAGACGAGCCAGAGCCAACTAAATGGTTCAAGAGCCATCGTCGGGAAGGATTTTACTAGGAGATTTAGATGGCTGCAAACATGGATAAAGGTCTCTATGAAGCCCCGCTCGGGCTGGATGCTCTTGCAGCAGAAGAGGCTCCGATTGAGATCGAGGTTGTGGACCCGGAAGAGGTTCGTATTGGCGTTGACGGGATGATGATTGAGTTTGGCAAAGCCGAACCCCGCGCCGAAGATTTTGATGCCAACCTCGCTGACTTTATGTCAGAAAGCGATCTTCAGAGCCTTGCCTCTGAGTTGATCGGAGAATACGAACAGGACTTGGCCTCTCGTAAAGATTGGCTCGATGCCTACATTAAAGGTCTAAAGATCCTCGGTATCCGGTACGAAGAGCGAACTGAACCGTGGCCCGGTGCGTGTGGCGTGTTCCACCCGTTGCTGATGGAGAGCGCGGTCAAGTTCCAATCTGAAACGATTATGGAGACCTTCCCGGCAGCCGGTCCGGTGAAAACCAAGATTATCGGTAGGGAGACCCCGGAGAAGAAGGACGCTGCGGTTCGTGTCGCTGACGACATGAACTATAAGCTCACGGAGCAGATGCCCGAGTATCGCCCGGAGCACGAGCGCCTGTTGTTGAGCCTTGCGTTGTCGGGCAACGCGTTCAAGAAGGTGTACTACGACCCGTCACTGGGGCGTCAGACCGCTGTGTATATCCCGGCTGAAGACATCGTTGTGCCGTATGGCGCGGCTAACTTGGAGACTGCTGAGCGTGTTACGCACCGGATGCGTAAGACCAAGAACGAGGTAAAGAAGCTTCAGTACGCTGGGTTTTATCGTGATGTGGATCTGGGCGATCCAGTCCGTGTCATGGACGAAGTGGAGAAGCAGAAGGCCGAAGATCAAGGGTTCTCGGCTAGCATGGACGACCGGTTCCAGTTGCTTGAGATGCACGTAAACATCGACCTGCCGGGATATCCGGATGTGGACGAGGACAACAACGAGACGGGTATTGCCCTACCGTACGTGATTACGATTGAAAAGGGCACGGGGACTATTCTCGCTATTCGGCGGAATTGGAAAGAAGATGACAAACTTAAAGCCAAGCGACAGCACTTTGTTCATTATGGTTACATCCCCGGATTTGGGTTCTACTACTTTGGTCTCATCCACCTTATCGGCGGACACTCTAAGGCAGCTACATCTCTTCTTAGGCAGCTTATCGACGCAGGAACGCTCAGCAACCTTCCGGGCGGTCTCAAGTCACGCGGGCTTAGAA
>JGI25921J50272_10000490_pt1 | contig 12852 bp, 13 predicted proteins | sample LauGreSu1BDMLBSD_2_FD_50272 | JGI IMG/M metagenome (IMG submission 50272) | reverse complement strand
GGGGTCTAGTTGAAGCTCGAACCAAGTGGATTCTCCTTTGTCATCTTTGCCCGGCATCGGTAAGATCCCTAAGCGTGCAAATGGGTCTGAATCCGGCGTCAGCCGAGGCAAGTTCTCAGCCCTAAACTGAACCACATGGCCCTTGCCGTCCTTTGATTCCAGCTCTAATGAAAAGCCCTCTTCTGCGGTAATGGCATCCAATAATCTCCAACGCAAATCATTCCAACTCACTATTGGTACAAACTCACTATCGGAGTCTAACTTCATAGCAAGAATCTCATCACCAGCCTCCATATCTAATTGGGCGGCCAAGGTTTGTGCGGCAGGAGCTTTAATCTGAGCAGGCAGTTGCTGNACACCGTTGATGTAAATAAATGCCAATAGGAGAATGGCNAGCAAAAAATTAGCCAACGGTCCNGCAGCAACAATAAAAGAGCGCTGCCATAAAGGTTGGGTATCAAATGCACAAGGCCTATCTTCATCACTGATGATTTGCTCAGTATCGCGCCCGTCGAGTAACTTGACGTAACCACCTAATGGAATGGCTGCAATAACCCACTCTGTTTGCGATTTCGACCGAAAGCTTAAAAGGGGTTTTCCAAAGCCCACTGCAAAACGTAAAACTTTTACACCGCACAAACGTGCTGCCGCGTAGTGGCCAAACTCATGAAAACTCACCAAGATACCGATGGTGACCAAAAAATAAAGAAGGGTTGAGAGGACTTCCACGAACTAGGCCTGTATCAAATAAGTAGTGGCGACTTCTCGAGCCTTACGATCAGACTCTAGTACATCCTCGATCGATTGGGCCTGTTTGCTCTCTAGGTGATTAAGTGTTGCCTCAACCACTTGCGCAATTCGGAGATAAGGTAACTTGCCACTCAGAAAAGCTGCCACTGCGATTTCATTAGCGGCATTTAGGATTGTTGGGCTTGTGCCGCCCTGCTTTGCAGCTGCAAAAGCGAGTGCAAGGCAGGGAAAGCGCTTTAGCTCAGGCTCCGTAAAATGCAAACCCGATAACTGGGTTAGATTAAGTGGTGCGACTCCCGCATGAATTCGGTTGGGCCATGCTAGACCAAATGCAATGGGGGTTCTCATATCAGGCTGGCCTAATTGCGCCATCACCGAACCATCGCGGTAGCGCACCATCGAATGCACCACGCTCTCCGGATGAATCAATACCTTTATTTTCTCCAAGGGAAGATCAAATAACCAATGGGCCTCGATCACCTCTAAGCCTTTGTTCATCATAGTCGCTGAGTCTACTGAAATCTTTCGCCCCATCACCCAATTTGGATGTGCGCAGGCTTGATCTGGGGTAATTGAAGCGAGATCCTCTAGAGGGGTGTTTCTAAACGGCCCGCCTGAGGCAGTCAACCAGATCTCCTCAACCCCCAACAGCTCTTTCATGCTAGGCGTGTGCTTTGCACTCATAAATTGAGGGGGAAGACATTGAAAAATAGCATTGTGCTCGCTATCTATGGGCAATAACTCAGCACCACCCTCACGTACAGCATTCATAAATAGATCGCCTGACATGACCAAGGCTTCTTTATTGGCGAGTAATACGCGCTTTCCTAATTGTGCCGCTCTTAAAGTGGGTAACAGTCCTGCTGCGCCGACAATGGCTGCCATGACCATATCGCAATCACTATCTTGCTACTGCGGTAATCAATCCCTCTTGTCCATACAAGACCTGGGTAGAGGAGCCCTTCCCTTGCAAAAGGGTAGAAAGGGATTGCGCATCTTCTGCAGAACTCAATACCGCAATGGCCGGCTTAAACTCCAAACACTGTTGCGCCAATCGTTCGATTTGTTGGCCAGCGGTTAATGCCACAACCTTAAATTGCTCTGGGTGAGCTCGCACCACATCTAATGTGCTCATCCCGATCGAACCAGTCGATCCCAAAATACATAAATGGCGGGTCTGTAGAGAATTGGTCATAGCAAGGTCAGGATAGCAAGATTTATGCTCTTACCATTATGGAGAATAAAGTGGCCAAAGGCATCACAGGCAATAAGGCATCCACTCGATCTAAAAACCCACCATGGCCTGGTAATAGATGACTACTATCTTTAACTTTTGCCAATCGCTTTAATTGCGATTCAAAGAGATCTCCAAGAACACTAAACAGAACCAATATCGCGGTCATAAAAAGCATTGCCCCCCAACCCCATTTGGCCTGCCAAGTACCAAAAAGAGTCTCACTGGGAGGGAAATACATACAACATAGAATCGCATAGATTAGGCAGAGTGCAAGGCCGCCTAGCGCCCCCTCTATGGACTTACCAGGACTAATTTGACTCGCCAGTTTGTTCTTGCCAATGGCGCGCCCCACAAAGTAAGCCCCGATATCTGCAAGCCAAACCAAAATCATGGCGCTGAGCAGCCAAACTAAACCGATTTCTCTTAAGACATCGAGCGATAGCCATGCAGCAGGCAAAATAATGAAGCCGAGAACGCTAAATACAAGGCGCCAGCGCAATAAGGATAGATGCAAGCCTTGAGACAGTATGAATGGCATTCCGAATAGCCAGAAAGCAAGCGCAATACTCAATAGCGCGATTTCAATCGAGGGTTCTGCACTAAGCCACAGAAGTGCTACGATGACTGCACAAATTAGGGCATAGATGTAAGCAGACCGATTTGCATTGGGAGTAATCAAACGACTCCACTCCCATCCTGCCGCCACCAACATCATAAAAAATAGTGCAGAGAGATAAACAGGAGGAAGCAGGAATAGCACTGGCAATAAAATTGCCAACATGATCAAAGCTGTTATGACCCGTGTCTTAAGCATCCGAACTAGACTGCGTCGCTTAAGGGCATCACGTTCAATTCATCTGCAAGCTGTGCACTGGTTCGACCAAAACGTCTTTCACGTTGGGCATACCAAGTAAAGGCTTTTTGCAACTGAGTTGCATCAAAGTCTGGCCAAAGGGTATCGGTGAAATATAACTCTGTGTAAGCAAGCTGCCAGAGCAGAAAATTACTGACTCGCTGCTCACCACCGGTCCGAATAAATAAATCTGGTTCAGGCGCATAGGCCATTGATAAATGGGGCAAAAGNAGAGATTCTGTTAGATCGGTAGCTTGCAAATTAGGNTTTGCGATCAATANNTTTTGCATCGCCTGCAAAATATCCCATCGGCCTCCNTAGTTAGCGGCAATTGTTAAGGTTAAACGATTGCAGTCTTTGGTTTTTTCTTCGGAGAACTCAACCATTTCGGTAATCGCAGTTCCAAAACGACTCAGATCACCAATCATCTTTAGGCGAATATTATTTTCAGCTAAACGAGCAACTTCTTTCTTCAAAGACTTGAGAAAGAGTCTTGTCAGAAAGCCAACCTCTTCTGGAGGTCTACGCCAGTTCTCAGAGCTAAACGCGAATAGAGTGAGGTACTGTACGTTTTGGCGAACACACTCTTCTACCACCTTTCGTACTGCCTCTAAACCCTCTGAATGGCCAGCAACCCTNGGCATAAAACGCTTCGTTGCCCAACGGCCGTTCCCATCCATGATGATGGCAACATGGCGGGGAATACTTCCTACCGCAGGGACCGCGAGCGTAGAGCTAGTATTTGCTTGGCTCATTAGACAGGCTCACGACGGTCAAACCGTCATGATTTCCTTATCCTTCTCAACTACCAATTTATCAACATCTGCAACAAAGCGGTCGGTCAGTTTCTGAATCTCGTCTTGCGCACGACGCTCTTCATCCTCAGAAATCTCTTTATCTTTAATGAGGCGCTTGAGGTGCTCATTGGCATCACGACGCAGATTACGAATAGCTATCTTTGTCTCTTCACCTTCAGACTTAACTACCTTGGTCAACTCCTTGCGACGCTCTTCAGTCAAAGGAGGCATTGGCACCCGAATCACAACTCCTTGGGTAGCTGGATTTAATCCCAGATCAGAATCACGAATCGCTTTCTCAACAACCGCAACCATATTTTTTTCCCAGGGGGTCACATTAATAGTTCTGGCATCAGCCAAACCTAAATTAGCAACCTGCGAGATGGGGGTAGGATTACCGTAATAATCCACCATGATGTGTTCCAAGATACCGGGATTAGCGCGCCCCGTTCTTATTTTTGCGAGATTAGCCTTAAACGCCTCAATCGACTTCTGCATCTTTTGATCTGCATTGGTCTTTATTTGTGCAGCAGACATGCCACTCTCCTTTTTATACGTGTACTAGGGTACCTTCTGGCTCACCACGCACAACGCTTAATAAAGCGCCGGGCTTGAGTATTGAAAATACCCGGATTGGTAATTTACGATCACGACACAAAGCAAATGCGGTCGCATCCATCACTTGTAAATTTTTAATAAGTGCTTCATCAAAACTGATGGTGGAATACAAGGTTGCGTTTGGGTCCTTATTGGGATCGCTACTGTAGATGCCATCCACTTTTGTGGCCTTAAGCATTACCTCAACACCCATCTCTGCAGCACGTAATGCCGCCGCAGTATCAGTGGTGAAAAATGGATTGCCTGTGCCGGCTGCAAAGATAACGACCTTACCTTCTTTCATAGCGCGGATTGCACGTGGTCGAATGTAGGGCTCTACCACTTGATCCATGCGCAGGGCAGATTGCACGCGGGCCTCGACCCCTTTTTGGCGCAATGCATCTTGCAAGGCTAGCGAGTTCATCATCGTGGCCAACATACCCATGTAGTCGGCAGTGGCGCGATCCATACCGGCCGCGCCGCCTGCCACTCCACGAAATATATTACCGCCGCCAATCACAATCGCGATCTCCACACCAAGGCTTAGCACTTGAGCGATTTCAGTGACCATTGAATCAATTGTTTTAGGATTGATTCCATAGGCATCTTCACCCATTAGGGCTTCGCCTGATAACTTAAGAAGAATGCGTTTGTATCCGGGCATAAGGTTTAAGCAGTTGCCTTTGCAGCTGCAACTTGAGCAGCAACCTCAGCAGCAAAGTCATCTTGACGCTTCTCAATACCCTCGCCGACAACAAATAAGCTAAATGACTTGATGGTGGTATTGGCAGCTTTGAGCATTTGCTCAACCGTTTGCTTATCGTTCTTTACAAAAGTTTGATTTAAGAGCGATACCTCTTTAAGGTATTTTTGCACTGATCCCTCAACCATTTTTGCCGCAATCTCAGCAGGCTTGCCGGACTCGATTGCCTTTTGTTCAGCAATTTTTCGTTCCATGGCAATATTCTCTGCAGGAACATCAGCGGTTGATAACGATACAGGCTTCATCGCGGCGATATGCATTGCCACATCTTTAGCAGCAGTAGCATCACCCTCATATTCCACCATCACACCAATACGATTGCCGTGGAGATAGGAAACCAATTGACCGCCACCCGCAAAACGCTTAAAGCGACGAGGGTTCATGTTCTCGCCAATCTTGCCAATCAACTCAGCGCGAATAGCTTCTACTGTTTTACTATCTAAAGACAGGGTCGCTAGAGCGCTAACGTCAGCAGGGTTTTTCTCAGCCACCAACTTAGCGCAGCCATTACTAAAGCCAAGGAAGTCATCATTCTTTGAAACGAAATCAGTTTCGCAGTTGACTTCTAAGAGTGCGCCCGTATTCCCCTGAATATAGGAAACAATCACACCCTCTGCCGTGACACGCGATGCTGCCTTGCTCGCCTTGCTACCTAACTTAACCCGCAAAATTTCTTCTGCTTTGGTCATATCGCCATCGGCTTCTGTCAATGCTTTTTTGCACTCCATCATGGGAGCATCGGTCTTGGCGCGGAGTTCGCCAACCATTGCTGCAGTAATCGCGGGCATTAGTCTACCTTCCCTTCTTCAATAAACTCTTCTTCGCCCTCTTTAACAGACTCAAGAACTTGTTGAACTGCATTTGCCTTGCCTTCAAGAATTGCATCGGCAATTCCGCGAACATACAAAACAACTGCTTTGCTGGAATCATCATTACCAGGAACGATGTAATCAACACCCTCTGGAGAATGGTTGGTATCTACAACAGCAATGACAGGAATGCCCAACTTATTCGCTTCAGTGATAGCAATCTTATGATAGCCAACGTCGACGATAAAAATTGCATCGGGCACACCATTAAGATCCTGAATCCCGCCCAGTGATTTTTGTAATTTATCCAGATCACGCTCATTGGTAAGCGCCTCTTTCTTCGAAAGCTTCTCCCAATCACCCGCTTCTTTAGCAGCGGTCATATCTTTTAAGCGCTTGATCGAACCCTTCACAGTTTTGAAGTTCGTTAAGGTACCGCCAGCCAGCGGCTATCGACATAAGGCATACCGGCACGTGCTGCTTCCTCAGCGATTACCTCGCGCGACTGGCGCTTAGTACCGACAAAGAGAACGGTGCCGCGGTTGGAGGCAACCTGACGCACAAATTTCAGGGCGTCCTGAAACATGGGCAAGGTTTTCTCTAAATTGATGATGTGAATCTTATTGCGATGACCAAAAATATAAGGGGCCATCTTGGGGGACCAGAAGCGAGTTTGGTGACCAAAATGGCACCCAGCTTCCAGCATTTCACGCATTGTCACTGACATTACAATCTCCTAAGGGTTGGTTCTAAGGTCAAGTCCTGACTGCGCTCAAAAGCGCCACCCTGGATGGCTTGACCTGGGATTTCGCCCCCACNATGAGGACGATCTGCAAATTATACCTTAAATATCAGTCATCTAGTGGGTTTTAGATCAGGCCTGATTCAGGATATTCAGCCATAATGTGAGCTATGCACAGCATATTTACCCATGAAAAAGACCTACAAGGGATGCGCGAAGCTGGTCGCCTTGCTAGCGAGGTCTTGGATTACATTGCCCCGTTGATTAAACCGGGGATAAGCACTGGGGAGCTAAACCGACTTTGNCATGCCTATATGAGAGATGTCCAAAAGACTATTCCTGCGCCACTCAACTACCAACCTCCGGGGTATCCCCCTTTTCCTGCCGCCATTTGCACCTCGGTGAATGATGTCATTTGCCATGGCATTCCAGGCGATAAGGTTCTCAAAAATGGGGATGTGGTTAATTTAGACATTACTGTGATTACGCAGGCTGGTTACTACGGCGATACCAGTCGCATGTTCAATGTTGGCGAGATTTCGATCATGGCTGCTCGCTTAAACCAAATTACCTTTGAATGTATGTGGCTCGGAATTGCACAAGTTAAGCCGGGCACCCGACTTGGTGACATTGGCTACGCGATTCAATCTCATGCAGAAAATGCGGGCTACTCAGTAGTTCGGGAGTATTGTGGTCATGGTATTGGCAAAGTCTTTCATCAAGATCCTCAAATCCTGCATTACGGCAAACCCGGCACTGGAGAAACTCTTGTAGAGGGTATGACATTCACGATTGAGCCTATGATTAATGCCGGTCGACGTGAGATCCGCACCATGCCCGATCAGTGGACCGTCAAAACAAAAGACCGTAGTTTGTCCGCACAATGGGAGCACACTGTTTTAGTGACCCATACTGGCGTGGAGGTTTTAACCTGGTCAAACGGCACCCCCAAGGCGCCTGACTGTGTAGGTCCATTGCAATATCGTCCTAACCCAGTCGCAGCATAAGCCTTACCATCGCCAGACAATTTTTAGTAATGCGTTCAGGGGCCAATCCACTCAACGATGCAAGAGCTTTAGCTTGCTCTGACTTCTTGCAGAATCAGAATGTATCGAAGCTGATGCAAAAGCTTAGTCAAGCAACCGATGCATTACTCCTTCACCTGTGGAATGAGTCTGGTCTTCATCACGATGCAGCCTTACTAGCCGTGGGTGGCTATGGGCGTGGAGAGCTCTTTCCCCACTCTGATATTGATATTTTGGTCTTACTAGACGATCAAACGAATTCACACGATCAACATGTGTCTAGCAATATTGAGAAATTTATTGCTCGTTGCTGGGACTCCGGCTTAGAAATCGGTTCGGCGGTTCGATCCCTATCCGAGTGCTTATCCGAAGCTGCTGGTGACATTACGGTTCGCACCTCTGTTTTGGAAGCGCGCCTGATTGGCGGTAACCGCGGTCTCTTCAAACACTTCAAGCGCAATTTAGATGAGGCCATGGATCCCAAAGCCTTTTTTCAGGCAAAGCTCTTAGAGCTTCAGCAACGACACTACAAGTATCAAGAGACCCCATACTCACTAGAACCCAACTGCAAAGAGAGCCCAGGCGGTTTGCGTGATTTGCAAATTATCTTGTGGGTGAGTAAAGCGGCTGGGCTTGGTAATAGTTTTGCGGACCTACATAAAAAAGGGTTGATTACCGCCCGAGAACTCAAAGAGCTTAATCGCAACCAAAAACTCTTGCAAACGATTCGGGCCAACCTGCATCTCTTAGCAAAACGGCGGCAAGATGTCTTGGTATTTGATTTACAGGCGGCCCTTGCCAAACAATTCGGTATTCAACAAGAGTCCACTCGTCTAGCCAGCGAGGAACTGATGCGGCAATATTATTGGGCGGCGAAGGCTGTTAGCCAGCTCAATACCATTTTGGTACAAAACATTGAGGCCTTACTGTTTCCAAAAGAAGCGCGTACGACACACCCCATCCCCGGACTTGGTAACGAGATGTTTATCGAGAGGCAGGGCTTATTGGATATTGTGGATTCAGACCTCTATCAAAAACATCCTGAAGCGATTTTGCAAACCTTTTTGGTCTTTGCGAAAAATCCAGCTATCAATGGCCTATCCGCCACTGTATTTAGATCTCTATACAACGCTCGCCAATTAATGGATGCCTCATGGCGCAAGGATCCCAGAAACCGTGTCGCATTCATGGATCTACTCAAACTGCCAGACGGTGTGACCACTGCATTTCGTTTAATGAACCAGACCAGTGTGCTGGGTCGCTATCTACCCGCATTTCGACGAATCGTCGGACAAATGCAACACGATCTTTTTCATGTCTACACTGTTGACCAGCATATCCTGATGGTGTTGCGCAATGTTAGGCGCTTCATGATTATTGAGCACACCCATGAGTTCCCAGTTTGTAGCAAATTAATTGCTAGCTTTGAAAAGAGTTGGATCATTGTCTTGGCAGCTCTCTTTCATGATATTGCTAAAGGGCGTGGTGGCGATCATTCTGAGCTTGGGAAACGAGATTCACGGGCCTTTGCAAAGGATCACGGGCTCTCTGCCGATGAGACTGAACTCTTAGTATGGTTAGTGGCAGAACATTTAACCATGAGCCAAATTGCCCAAAAACAAGATATTACTGATCCCGAAGTCATTACTGCCTTTGCAAAACGCATGCGAGATGAGCGTCATCTGACCGCCCTCTATTTACTCACTGTTGCTGATATACGGGGGACCAGTCCTAAGGTTTGGAATGCTTGGAAGGGGAAATTATTAGAGGATCTGTATCGCGCTACTTTACGAGTCCTGGGGGGTGCCAAACCAGACCCATCCTCGGAGTTGATCCAGAATCAAGAAGAGGCTTATCGTCAGCTGCGATTATTTGGCATTGAGGACAGCGCTTGCAATGAGTTATGGCAGCAACTAGATGTTGCATTCTTTTTAAGGCAAGAAGCGGGTGACATTGCTTGGCTCACACGCCACCTCTTTAATCGAGTTCATGCGGATGAAGCGATTGTGCGTGGACGCCTCTCTCCCGCTGGCGACGGCTTACAAATTGCCGTGTATGTGAAAGACCAAGCTGATTTGTTTGCTCGGATTTGCGCCTATTTTGAGCGACATCATTTCTCAATTTGGGATGCCAGAATCCATACAACTAAACATGGATACGCCTTAGATACCTTCCAGATCTCTGGGAGTCATTTGATCGAGGAAGGTGGCAGCTATCGCGATCTAATTCAGCTAGTTGAGTATGAGCTCGCAGAATCGATTCAGAAATCAGCGCCCCTACCGGAGCCTAGTATTGGTCGTCTCTCCCGTCAATCCAAAAGCTTCCCGATTCAGGCAAGAGTTAGCTTACAGCCCGATGAACGCAATCAATACTTCGCCCTCACCCTCTCTGCATCAGATCGCTCCGGCCTCTTATATGCAGTCGCTAAGGCTTTAGCAAAACATCGTGTTTCGTTACACACCGCCCGCATTAATACCCTAGGTGAGCGAGTAGAAGACATTATGTTGCTAGATGGCACCAACTTGAGCAAGAACCCTAAGTTACAAATTCAGCTTGAAACAGAGTTGCTAGAAGTCTTAGCGGCCTAAGAGCTTCATTAAAGCATCTTCATCAAGAACTGAGATGCCCAGCTCAGTTGCTTTCTCGAGCTTGCTTCCTGCATCGGTTCCAGCAACAACGTATGAGGTTTTTTGAGATACCGAACCTGCTACTTTAGCTCCCGCTGCTTCGAGCAGAGCCTTTGCTTGGTCGCGCGACATCGTTGGTAATGTACCAGTTAGTACAAAGGTCTTGCCACTCAAATCAACACCAGCAATCCGCTCTTCTACCTGAAACTCAATCCCTGATGCTAGCAATTGCTCAATTACCTCTCGGTTATGGCTCTCCGACATAAAGCTAATGATGGAATTGGCTACTACAGGACCTACATCATTGACCGAAAGAAGATCATCCAGTTGCGCATCCATCAAAGCATGCATATTGCCAAAGTGCTTGGCCAAGTCTTTCGCTGTACTTTCTCCTACATGGCGAATGCCAAGACCAAAGATAAAGCGCGGCAGGCTTGTAGACTTTGATTGTGTGATCGATTGAATTAGATTGTCAGCCGACTTATCACCCATCCGCTCTAAGTTAGCTAGAGCAGAAAAACCTAAGCGATAAAGATCAGCAGGGGTTCGAACTAAGTTGAGATCAACCAACTGATCCACAATTTTGTCACCAAGACCCTCAATGTCCATGGCGCGACGATGCGCAAAATGGAGTAAAGCTTGCTTGCGTTGGGCAGCACAAAATAGACCACCACTACACCTTGCTACTGCTTCATCAACCAAACGTTCGATATGAGAATCGCAGATTGGGCATTGGCTAGGTATCTCAAATGGCTTGGCATTCTTTGGTCTGCGATCGAGTACAACAGAAACTACTTCAGGGATCACATCGCCGGCTCTACGGACAACAACCGTATCGCCTACCCGTACGTCCTTACGACGGACCTCATCCTCATTGTGAAGTGTGGCATTCGTTACGGTAACGCCGCCGACTATGACTGGTGATAAACGGGCAACTGGGGTAATAGCACCGGTTCGCCCAACCTGGACATTGATATCCAATACGGTCGTGATTTCTTCTTGAGCGGGATATTTATGTGCTATCGCAAAACGTGGCGCACGTGAGACAAACCCTAAGGTGTTTTGCTGTTTAAACAAATTGACCTTATAAACGACGCCATCAATTTCATAGGGCAATTGATTGCGCTTTGCTCCAATCTCTTGATAACTGCTGAAGTCCCTCTACGGAACTTACAACACGACGTTCATGACAAACTGGCAGACCAAGTTCCAGATATAAGTCGAGTAGTTGACTATGACTTTTAGGAAGCCAGTTCGCAGGCTCCAGTGCGCCCAATCCATAGGCAAAGAAACTTAGGGGTCGCTTCGCAGTGATCTTCGAGTCGAGTTGACGCAAGCTTCCAGCAGCGGCATTTCTAGGATTCGCAAATTCTTTTTCTCCTAGGGTTGCAGCATGTTTATTCATCCGCTCAAAATCTTTACGGTGCATAAAGACTTCACCACGCACTTCCAGCACATCCGGAATTTGTTTTCCAGTCAAGCGCAAAGGGATGGAGTGAATTGTGCGGATATTGGCTGTGACATCCTCGCCACTTGCACCATCACCCCGAGTAGCCGCTTGGATCAATACTCCACCTTCATAACGCAAAGAGATTGCGAGGCCATCAAACTTGAGTTCGCAAGCGTACTCCACCGTCTCAAGCCCCAATCCCTCGCGGCAGCGACGATCAAAACTGACTAACTCTGACTCCTCAAACGCATTATTTAATGAGAGCATGGGTACAGCATGCTTAACCTCATTAAATACCTTAAGAGGAGTACCGCCGACGCGCTGTGATAAAGAATCTGCTGTTATCCAATCTGGATGGTTTTGCTCTAGGTCTAGAAGNTCTCGATACAAGCGATCGTATTCTGCATCGGGTACCAAGGGTTGATCAAGCACATAATAAGCATGCTCCAGACGCGCAAGCTCTGTCTGTAAATAACAATAACGATCCGCTTCTGAGGATCTGCCTTTACTCAATTGCTATCCTAACTAAATAATCGAATGGCAGTAGCCGATCCAGCAGCAATGCCAGATTTTTCTAACTGGGCATACAGGACATCAAGCTGCTTCCGAATCACATTCACAGAGCCTTCGGTGAGATTAACGCCGTTATCGTCCACTAGACGCCCTTGCAACGCTTCTGCAATATCAGCCGCTTCATTCAGCATTCGATCGAATGGTTGTAATACGGCAGAAACGACTGGGACCTCGAGCAAAAGAGTGATCTGGCTAATGGGTGAGTGATGATCCAATTGTGCCGTACGAAATACTGTCTTACCTTGAATGGGATATTCAAGTGATGTGCCATCATTACTTCGTTTAAAGCCCCGTTGGGTGAGTACCGAATCCAAATGAGGCCAAGACCATGCTTGCTGATCAAACACGATATTGATGCCTAAGAGAACATCACTTTGTGCAGCAAGTGCATCCAACTCCTTGGAGCTATCGAGCATCGTACCTACTGCTGGCATATCGATCTGAGCATCCAAAGTCTCTGCGAGGGCTTGCACCCGAGAGCAAAAATCGGATAACTCAAGGACCCCAATAGGGCCTCGACGACTGGCTAACTGCACTGCTAATTGAATCTCCGCATATAAGTGATTGGCATCTAGGACTCCCCAAACACCCTCACCAGAATTTGTGGGGACTAGGCCATCAGCCATCCA
>JGI25921J50272_10000489_pt1 | contig 12909 bp, 19 predicted proteins | sample LauGreSu1BDMLBSD_2_FD_50272 | JGI IMG/M metagenome (IMG submission 50272) | reverse complement strand
TCCCACGGTCTATTTTTTTTATTTTTCATTGATATTTTTTTCTTTTCCAAAAAAGCCTTTTATATTTTGCCATTGGTGGTTGAAACCAGTTCCAAAAATGTTCGTACTCATAGGATTCTTTTTGATCTGGAAAAATTAAATTGTAGTCGTCTCTTTTGAATGGTATAGCTTGAATGATTGGTGTGCCTGCTGGGATTAATCCGCTAAATCCTTTTTTCATAAAGAATGGGAATTGAACAGAAAGGGGAAACTCGTCAGTATCAACAATTCCCGATAAAGATTGAAATGGTAAATCTGATCTGTTTAAAGGATGAATAAACATCGTGCTATAGCCTTTAGGAGTTTGCCAGTAGAACCTATTGATCCACTTAAATGGATAGGGGTGCAAATTGCTATCAAGCTCCATGTTTGTAATTTGAAATTGTGGGTGAAAGGTTACTTCTGGGTGCAACCCGTTGTCAACAAATCTTTTATACTCTTCGTCATACATTACATCAACTGAAGTTTTAAAAAGATATCCTGCTGTAAAAGAATCTAAAACGGGTACGCATTTTTTAATTGTTAAATCATGTTTCTCCTCATCAACTGGAGTTATTGACTTAAACCATTCAGGAATAGATTTGACTGCAGGAGACGGTTTTTCCCAATCAATTTCTATGTTTTCTGAAAAAGCTTTTATTGTTTTACTGAGTCGATTTATCTTCATCTTCAGGAGCCTCACCCTCTTCATGTAAATGTTCTAATTCTTGTGGTTGATTTGGATTCTCAAAAGCGTCTGTCTCTTCGTCATATAGCCAGTTTATTCCTGGTTGAATTTCTAAATCCGTAATGTCTACAATTGATGCGCCGCTTACTAAAAGGGCCCACAACCTTTCTTCTGTTCTAATTATATCTTGAACCTCATCGTCTAAAATTAATGCTAGAGAGTACATTTTTTTTTCTTCGTGAAAGCTTTTTGGAGGATTAAAAATATCTTTTTTAGGACTCATTTTATGTTGTCTTTTTTTCTTAAACATTATTTATAGACCTTTCTTTGCCAAAATCTTTTTTTATAGCTTCCACCAGGCTGTCTGAGATCTTTTAACTGTTTTTCTTTAACAGATGATATTACTGAATCGTCAAACCAAGACTGCCACTTATCTCTTTTATAAGGAAAAATTGTAGCTATCGGAGTTCCTTCATAAATAACTCCTTGAAAATCTTCTTTTAAAAAAAATGGAAGATTGCCGTTTCCGTTAAACTTATCTGAATCTATAATTCCCGCAACTGTCGTAAATGGTAAATCAAATCTGTTAAATGGGTGGCAAACAATACTAGAATATCCTTTAGGAGTTTTCCATCCCCATTGCTGTGACCAAACAAAATGATTCGGAGAATGTCCTGCTGGTCTAGGAATTGTTTCTCCTAATTCTTTAGGTCTTTCTGCCACAAAATTTGGCCAAGCCCCTTCTTCAGGGCTATTCCACCTAATTGTAATATCTCCATCTTCTGATTTTGCAACAAAAATATCAAAAGGTAAATTTATTGTGTATCCCGAACTCATTATTTCCATAAAAGGTATGCAGGATTTTAACCCTGGTCTATCGTCAAATATTGTTGATTCTCCATCTTTCCACCATTGTGGTATTTTGGAAACAGAAGGACGCACAAGTTCTTTACCCTCCATGAAAGGAATAAACTTGATTAATTTCATGCTAACTCAATTCTATATAGTATTAAAGCGCAGCTTCTTCGGCTGTTTGTCCTGGCTCTGCATCATCTTTGCATATAATAAATTGTGGATTCTCTAAAAGAAGCGCTGCTGTTTGAACGTTTGTTTTCATAACTTGCTGAACTACTCCGTCAAGACATAAAGCAAAAGATACTACTCCTGGCTCTGCGCCAACTACGACTCTGCTCCACACTGGTATTGATGTTGTCATTTTTTTCTCCTTATTGTATAGTGATTTCTCCAACACTGTTTAGACCGTTATAGCTGCTTGGAGAAGCGACTATTCCGTAATTAGATACAATCTTAACATTTGTTGCGTTATATATCAAGTCCCCACCAATTTGAGTTACCATATTGGTGTCTGAATAAGCTTTTGCTGTAACCGTGGCTGTTGTTCCACCCTTAGCAGAATTTGAAACAATTACCTTTAGCCCTCTTAATTGAACAAACTCTGTTACTGCGTCCAAAGCTACGGTAAATATAGTTGTTGCAACATTATTGCTAAATCGTATAAACTTTAAATATCTTGGATAGGTTGGGTGATAAGAGCTACAGGATCCTCCTGTGCCCGCACAATTGCCTCCTGTACCCGAGCAGTTACCACCTGTGGGCTGACAAACATTTGTAGCACCGCAAGGATTGTAAGGGTTTGTACCACCACAAGGATTATATGGATTTATGCTTACGCAAGGATTTCCAGCATTTGTAGCACCACAAGGATTGTATGGGTTTGTAGCACCACAAGGATTATATGGAGTTACGTCGCCGCAAGGAAGATATTCATAAACAAAATAAGGGTTTCTGTTTACGCAAGGATTGTATGGGGTACGAGAAGAACATGGATTGTAAAAATTAACGTTTACGCAAGGATTATATGGGTTTATGCTTAAGCATGGGTTCCCAGGATTGTATGGGTTGATATTTGCACAAGGATTATATGGGTTAACGCTAGAACATGGATTATATGGATTAGTGCTAGGACATGGGTTGTACGGATTGTATGACTTACAGCAAGATATATAATAACTTCCATAAATTAAACAGTTGCCAAAGCTTCTACAGTTTCCGCCAGTTCCTGCATTACAGTTTCCGCCAGTAGCACGACAGTTACCGCCTGATGTGTTGCAGTTACCACCATAGGGCGGAGCAACATTACAGTTTCCGCCTCCTGTGTTGCAGTTACCACCTGTTGCAATGCAATCCCCTCCTCCTGTGTTGCAGTTACCTCCACCAAGTTGTCCGCCTTCTCCAATACATTCTCCTCCTGTGCCAACACAGTTACCTCCAGTTCCAACACAGTTTCCGCTGGTGCTGTTACAAGTACCTCCTGTGCCCGCACAATTGCCTCCTGTACCAATACAGTTTCCTGATCCGTTTGGACAAGGATTGTAAGGGTTTGTTGAACCACAAGGGTTGTAAGGGTTTGTTGAACCACAAGGATTGTAAGGGTTTGTTGAAGCACAACCTCCTGTACCAGGGCTTAGGTCTTGAGAAGAAACTAATCCCCACCAATCTCCACTATCTGTTACCCAGAGAGCTGCTCCTGTACCTACTCCAGGATTTTTTATTGATATGGTTACGTTAGTAGAAGACATTGGGACGGAAGCAAGTGGATAATTTGAAACAGCAGTAGTGCTAGTAGCAACAGAAGAAGCTGCAACCCAAGATCCTCTNATAAACTTCCATCCGCTTCTTAAATTATTTTGAAATAAATCTTGAAAGCTTAAAAAAGCTTTTTTTCTTGAAGATGCAACTACTGATTTTCTTTTAGCTCTCATTATGCGTCAATGTCTCCTGTCAATATCCAGAGATTTGTTGATCTTTTTTCTACCATTACCGATGAGTACTTAAGTCTTGTTTTAACATAACCTTCCGTTGAATAAAGTACTACTGGGCTGGCATATGCAAACTCTATTCTTCCGTCTCCCATTTGTCTTGCCTCAAAGGACGAACCTACTGGAAATACAGAGTCATCTGCATCGTTTGGGATTGTAATTGTAACAGCGCTATTTGAAGTTGTTTCAATTATCTTATAAAGATCTGATTGAGCAAGTGTTTTTGTTGTTCCTGATAAAACAATGTATTCCATTGTCTTTCCACTTTTTGAATCTAAAGAATCTTCAATTTCTTGGCTGATAGATCGAGTTGAAATTGATCCTGCCATAGATGAGTGGTATTGGCAAGCATAATACAAATCATCAGGNGCACTTTGTGGAAGCTCAACTAGTATTCTTCCATTATCAGTTCCTGAATTTGTAATACCCGTGCTATAAACATTAGCTNAAGAATAACCGCCAGATACTGTTTGAATCCAAAATGGGTGNCCTGGTGCGTTTACAATAATTCTATATTTTTTACCNTTTTTAAAATGAATGCTTCCATTANCAACTCCATTTACAAGATAAGATCCTGTTCCTGAGTTTGTAATATAATAATCTACTGCTGGCTCAGATAAAGGCAAATACAAAGTTGCAGCAGTTGCAGAATTTAACTTATCTCCTAAAGCGGTTGAGACTGTAGTGGAAAAATTTGCGTCTGCTCCAAGTGCGTCTGAAAGCTCTTTCAATGTATTTAATGTGCTTGGTGCTGAGTTTACAAGATTAGCTACTGCAGACGCTACTTCTGTATCTCTTGCAATTCCCGCTGGTATTTCTGAGTCTGGAATTTTACCATCTGGGCCTAGGGTAGCAAGACCATCTGCAACTCCTATTAAGCTAACTTGGACATATGATTCTCCAAGCGTGTTGTCTATGCTGGCAATTGCATCTGCAAACTCTTGAGGTAATACATTTATATAGGGAAGATTATTCCAGACGGCTATACCGTTTCCTGTTTTAATTTTATTTAAAGTTGTATCTATACCAAGCTCGCCCAACTTCATTACTTTGGTTGATGCAGCCCACTGCGCTGTAGTTCCACGTCTTATTCTTAAAATTGCCATTATGGAGTTCCTCCGTCAACTTCTCCTGGAGAAGCGACAACAATTTCTTGAACTGAGTATACGGCTCCGTCATAAGTGTGAATATGATCTAGTAGTCCAGTTACTGCGCCGCCGCCAACTAAACTCCATGCGGTTCCGTCATAAAACTTTAAAGCTTTTTCTACAGTATTATAATAAAGGTCGCCAATTCTAGCTTGTGCTGGATCTGAGGCTAATGCTACTGCATGTAAAGGGACTAATCTTTGTACTGACATTTAAAACTCCCCTTAACCAGTAATTACGACTCTATATGCTCCACTTGCAGGCGCTGATGCAAATTTTAATGTAATTGTATTTGCTGACGTACGCTCAACATCTGTTTCAACAAGAGCTTTAGTTCCTGCTGTTTCAAAAACTTGAACAGTTACATCATCTGACCCTAAATTGTGTGTAATAACTAAAGAGGTTAATGTATCTGGATTTGCAAGATCTGCTGCATANTTGCGAGCAATTGCATGGTAGTTTGTACCATTATTTGTGAGTGTCCAGTTGTCGCTTGTTTCATTCCACAGAATTTCAACATCTGCACCATCTCCACGCTCTACACGAATTCCAGCATCTGCTAAAGGAATTCCAACAAAGTCGGTATTTAAATTAATCTTATTATCAACAATATTTACTTGAGTAGTATTTACTGAGTTAATTGTTCCTGTTACGTTTAAGTCTCCGCCAACATTTAAATCATTAGTAATTGTTACGTTATCTGGAAGACCAATTGTTACTGTTGTGCCTTCTCCTGTTGTAGGGCTTACTGTTACTTCATTTGCAGTTCCTTGAATATTTGCAACATAATCGCCTGTTGTGTCTGTTCCAAGTGCTACTGAATTTGGCTGTACTGTTGTGGTGATTGTTACATCGCCAAGGTTCGTCATTGTTCCAGTACCGCTTACATCTCCTGAGAGTGTAATTACTGAATCTTTGTTAATAGATACTGCGCCTGATGTTACTGTAAAGTCTGTTGCGTTAAATGAAGCAACACCCTTATTTGTGTCTGTTGCATCTTCTGCTGAAACTGTAATTGTATTATTTGTTACAGCTACATCAATTCCTTCTCCACCAGCAACAGTTAATGTGTCAGTTAATAGATTAACTGTATCTGTTCCAGTGTCTCCTGCTATTGAAAGGTTTGTTGCTACATCTGCTTCGCTTGCTGCAGTCAAACGACCTTGTGCATCTACTGTAAATGTTGGGATCTTTGTTGTTGAACCGTATGAACCAGCAGTTACTGCGGTATTATCTAAATCTATTGTTAGTGTTCCAGCGGTATCGCTATATGTTGATGTTAAACCAACTCCGCCTATAATTGCTGAACCAATTACATCCTGAATAACCTCTGTGGATCCAGACATCGGCATCCATGGGCCATTTGGTGATGTAAGTCCATTGTAATAATACATTGTATTATTAGATGTGTCATAGTAAATCTGTCCAGATACTGGGTTGGATGGAGCAGCACCTAAGTTTTGGATTCTAGCATTTAGTAACTCATTCTTATTGAGGTCTAAACTAACTAAGAATTTTTTTGCCATTTTCTTTCTCCTTTACGACAGATGCGCTGTCCCTGAAAATGGTTGGGCCATCGTCAGTGTTAATCTATTAAGACTATTATAATCTATTCCTGTTTCCAATACGTCGCCTGCGCTAGATATTACGGTTACATTGGGACCGAATCCTAAATTATGATTTATTACTACAGAATATACCCCATCTACTGGGCCTTGAACCTGAGACATTTCCCAGGAGTAAACGAAAGCGATATCGTCTTTGGTAGCAAGATCAATCTTGTTGGCTCCGCTCCAAGTGGTGATTGATAGCTTTGGTCCGTAAAATTCATTTGTTGTTGTATTGAAGTAAAAGTCTCCTTCAATTCCAACGCTGTCTAGTGGGGCAGATGGTCCACTAAGTATAGATTTTCCTCTAGGTCCTTGAGGGCCTGGAGATGAAAGAACAACCTTGTTTATCTGTTCCGTAATCTTTACAATATTTTCTGCCATTAGATGGTTACCGATCTACTTAGAGTTAAAAATCCCTCAACAAGTTTTGTTTTTGTATTATTGCTATCTGTAATCATTATGTCGTAGGAAGATTTTGGGTGAAATAGCTTGCTTGTTTGAGCAGGAGTCATTGTGCATGTAACTCTTCCAAGTGGTCCGTTAATTGTAATTCCGCCTGCTGGCGATGTTAAAGTAAAAGATAATTTAGACCCGCCTTTTGTATCTCTAACCTGCATTTTTGCGGTGGCTCCAGAAAGGTTTATGGGTACATCATTGTTATCTGTATAGTCAATAACAAATGAAAAAGTAGTATTTTGATCAACTTCAAAGTTTTTTTGCGCTGCCACGGTTACCCCTAATTAGAAAAGCCCTTATGGTTATTTTACCATAAGGGCGCTTCTAATCTAATAATAATTACTTGCTTGTAAAACCAAACTCTTTGTTGCTTGGGCTCAAAGCCTTTAGAATAACTGGAGCAACTGCTGCTACTCCTGCTGCAATTAAATCCTTTGGATTTGTATTGCCAGTCATATATAGAGCTGTGGCTGCTGCCAAAAATGCTCTTCCGTAAGTTCCAAGTGCTGCTAAAATTTGTTCTTGCATTGTTACTTTCCCATCTTTATTTAAATCAGCCTTATCAAATTTTTTGATAGCCATATTATCATCTCCATTTTGGGCGGGGTGCCCAGAATTTTGGGGAATGTCCCCAATACTATAATTCTACCATATTAGGCAGAAATGTCTACTAGCTCACAATTTCCGTCTGAACTGCAGGCAAGGGTAGCATTAGTAGATGTGCCATCTTCTGTTTCGTAGAAAGACAAATCTTCCCAACGAATATCCTTTGGCATTCTTGCAACAAGTGCATCGTACTCTGCCTTATCTACTTCTTGGTAAGGTGCTTGCTTGTATGAGTGATCTGAATGCGGTAGGAATGAAATTCCAGATACCTCATCAAAATTCTTGTATACCCAAGCTCCTACGTCCATCCATTCGTCTTCCTTTACAGAAACTGTAATTGATGGCTTATGCTCACACCATGCACGTTGGTAAACCAACCAAATGTTTAGGTGCTCAATAGCAGTAAGATCATTTCTAACAATTGCACCTTCTGGTGCTTTTACTGGAAATGAAAAAACGTATGTATCGTTTGGCTTCATGACATCATCTTCTACTGGTATTCCAACTTCTTTAAGAAATACAGAAATTGGATCTCCTTTTGAACCACGAACTGTTCTAATATAGTATGGAGAATGCCATGCATGCATTCCTGAAGATACTCCGACCAATTGAGATACTGTTCCAGAAGGTTTAACGCAAGTAATAGCGGCAGACTCAGGAATCCCAATTTTCCCAGCCTCTTCTTTATTCTTTGCTCTTGCTGCTTCTCTAAGAGTCACCAAGAATGCTTCTAGCGAAACAAGGTCTTCTTTTCCTGACATAAACTTATGTCCGAATTGTCCAGTTAAAGAAACTCCTAGTAAGCGCTCCTCTTCTGTGTTGTCTTTCCAAATCTTACGTAGATACTTAAATTCTGTAAGAGTAGACTGCCAGGTTCCAAGAATAGTTGCTAGCTCTACCTTGCGTTCGATATCTTTTTTTGTATCATTTTCACGTAGTACGACTTCTGAAAGATTACAAAACTGGTAAGGACGTAGAATAATCTCTGAACACGGGTTAGTTCCATAGTGTATATCTGGATCTCTTCTTCCATACTTGGCTGCTTGGGCTTGAGCTGCGGCCACATTGTATATACCTCGTTCTCCTGATTTTGAATCATATAGAGATTTCCATTCTGCAATAAACTGCTCCATCTCTGGCTTGCGTGAATACGCAACAGAGTTATTAGACANGGCACGTTGTGGGCTTGCTTCCCACCAGTTACCTGACTTTGCCTGTGCCATTTCAATATCATTAATATTAGAAAGAGAAATCATTGCTGAGCGACGAACTCCTCCTACAACAACTACTTCACCAATCTTGCACATAATGTCGTGGCATTCGATTGGCTTTAGGTTTCTTCCTGTAGCATTCTTAAACTTTGCAATTGTAAAATCAAACAAGTTAATAAGTGGCTGTGGGCCTGAAGATCTTCCACCCATTGTCTTAAGTCTTGCACCTGCTGGTCTTACCTTGGAAACATCAATTGCTGGAATCTGTCCAGACCAAAGTAGTGCTAGCAACTCACGGTATGCTTTAGCCCAGCCCTGCTTTGAGTCTTCTACTATAATAACTGTAGTTGACTTCTCTAAAGTTTCTGGGACGGCAGGAAGTTTATTGATGTACTTATACTCAACAGAGAATCCAACACCTGTGCCGCACATAAGGATATACATTGTCTCATCAAATGAACGTGGTGAATCAACGGGCAGGAAAGCACAGTTGTATCCTGCTACGTTGTCTCTTTCTAATGCTACTCCTGAAGTCATAACAGAACGCATTGATGGCATTACATTTCGTTCAAAAACAAACTCTTTTAATTCCGCAACAAGCTTCTCATTTGGAATATAATTATGATTTTTTTCTAAGTGGCCAAGCATGAAGTTAAAATATCTATCTACTGTCTCACCCCAAGTTTCACGGCGATTATCTTCTGATATCCATCTTGCATATCTTGATAACGCAATAAAATTTTCGTATGGGTTTGCAATAGTCTTAGACATTTATAGTACCTGTTTCTCCGCCTAGCGGTTAAATTAAATTTAGTGTGAAGATCCTATTCTACCAAACAACTATTCATATGGGAAGCGCAAAATATATTTATTGCCTTTATTTTAAAATATTATTAGTCAACTATACACGTATACTTCATGATTATCCTAGTTGACTGGCTTGACAGGCTTATGCAATTAATGTTATGCTTAGAGTTCGTTATCTCTAGAGGAGGAAATGCCAATGGAGAAAATAAAACAACAGGTAAGTGATTTGGCTCACAACTTGGTTACAATAGTAATGATAACATTATTTATGTTTCCAGTCCAGCCTACACAAGCCTTAGTAGTAAAACCTTTAGTGAAAACTGAAGCCCAACTAAAGCAAGAAGTCTTAGATAAGTTCAGTAAAGAAATTTACAAGCCATCTGAGATGCTTACAGACGAAGAGCTAGTATTACTACTNGAGACTGTAGGATTCGAAGGAGTAGGCCTTAAAAAAGCTTGGTCCATAGCAAAGCGTGAATCTAACGGAAGACCGCTTGCATATAACGGGAATAAGAAAACTGGAGATAGTTCTTACGGAGTATTCCAGATAAACATGATCGGAAATCTTGGTCCTGAAAGACTTGAGAAGTTCGACCTAAAGAGTAACAAAGAGTTATTCGACCCAGTAACAAACGCAGAGATAACGTATTATATGACCAATGGCGGTCAAGATTGGTCCAGCTGGAAGGGCATGACCCCTAAAGCGCAGGAATGGCTATTGCGATTCCCAACAACTGAAAAGAAGTAGGATAAATGAAGATACAATATGTATCGAAGTATCTCTCTTTATCTAGAGAGGGCCTTGTTCCAGAGCTTTTATGCCCAATGGATCAAGGCTCTCTTTATCCTAATCAGGATGTTGAAGAAAATATATTTTTATATTGCTTGTCTTGTGATTACAAGAACAACATAGGTTTAGAAGCTTACAGCAAAATAGAAGCAGCGGTTAAAAATGAAATCTAAAAAATTAGAACATGATATTTATCATCCAGTTTTTGAACAGATAGGCTACATGAAAGACGTAATGCCTGAATGGTTTAAAAAAATAGAAAAGTTTGCTGGTGGCAAACTTAGCATTGCGCCATCTACAATAACAGTAAAAAGCTGTGCTCCTTTTATGGATGCCTTTTTAACTGGATATTATATGCCTGCCCCTGTTGATTTTTTAGTTGAGCAGACGCCAAACGGACCAAAAATAAGTTGGAATTTTTTTGATGCTGACTACAGAGAAACTGATTTTATTATTGAAAGAGACAAGGGTATGATTCCAACACTACCTATTCCACAAGGGTTTCACGATAACCATTTTTCATGGAGCACAAAACAAATTCTTAAGGTGGAGGATGGCTACAGCCTTTTAATAACACACCCTTTGAATAGAGATGATCTGCCTTTTAGAACAATGTCTGGGCTAGTTGACGCAAACTACCCAATGAATGGTGGCAAGTTGCCGTTCTTACTCAAGATGGGCTTTGAAGGAATAATTAAGGCTGGAACTCCAATTGCACAAATAATACCTGTTAAGTCAGAGCCCTGGAAACTTGAAAGAAATACAAATTTATTGTCTGAAGCAAAGCTGGCCCGTAGCGAATCTTTAAAACATATTATTGGCTGGTATAAAAATAAATACTGGAACAGAAAGGAGTATAACTAATGTCAGATTGCGAATGTGGCAATTGTATGTGCGGAAAAGGAATTCAAATAAATACCCCAGAAGAAATTCAATATGAATCTTCTGGATTTAATACGTACGATTGGAAGATGCCTGTAATCTTCCCTAATACAGACGGAGGAGTAAAAGAATAATGGATGAATCAAAACTACCTGATGGAGCAGTAATTAGAGATGCTGGAACCATTGAAGATAATTTGCCTATGGTTAATTATATTATGCTACATCGCATATACGATATGATGACTCTTATTGCAAATCATTTTGACACAGAAAAAGCAACAAGGATGATTGAATATCACCAAGAAGGTTATTTGCTAGGTCCTGAACCAGCATTTACTCCAGGAGAAAAGCAGTAATGTCATACAGCCAAGAACAAATGGATTTTGCCCATAAAGTAGTATTTAGACTTATGGAAATTTTAAAGGTTTGCCCAAATGTTGATGATAAATATAAGTGTCACACGACTCATCAAAAAGCTCATGCCAGGTGCGTAGACTTAATGTTCCTTTTAGGGGAAATAACAAACCTGCCTGAATATTTAACATACTTAGGAAATAATCCTGAAACCAAACAAGATCCCTACGGCTGGATCGTTGCCTATCCAGAGGCTGAAAAAATTATTGAAAAAACAGTTGACTTAGAAAATAACGTGTAATACAATTAAGATGTGTAGGTGACGGCAGTAATGCTTCCCTATATAATGTATAGCAATATACTAGAAAAGCCCATTCGGATCCGCCTCTGAATGGGATTTTTTCTTTTTACTTCTTTTTATCTCGTTCTCTTTGTAATAGTCTATACAAACCATTTGGAACAAACTTTGACGCTATATTCATTTCGTTTTTCTGAAAGCGTTTTCTGTCTATGTCAGTCAATTCTCTAATCTCAAGTCCTAGCTTTGACTTTCTTTCAAAGGGAATATAGTGGACAAAAGGGTCTCCTCGATTAATTGTGATTTTATCTGTGCCACCATGATACAAAACCTGTTGATTGATTTCATGGTGTATATCAGTATCAATAATACCAGGGAGGACTGAAAAGTTTTTATTATAATGATAAAACATTGGAAGCTGTAACACAGACCAGCCTTTAGGAGTAATAATTCTCCAAGGACACTCGGCCTTAAATACAAACTTTGCTTTATCTCCATGTAGGCTTGCGTCTGCCCACTTTAAAAACTGATTATTTGTATGTATGCTCCAAGCAAATGATTCGTTAGAGGTCTTCCATAGGAATTCTTGTGTTTTATCGTTGAATCCTAGTTCTGTGTCGCACCACATTGGAAGAACGTAACCTTGAGAAAAGAAATCTGGAAAAGACGGACAAATTTTTACAGTAAATGATGAAGGAAAATTAATCGAACCAAGCTGAGCCGATCCTGGACCATCAAGCATATAGCTTTGATCCAGCATATTTGGGGTATCCTTAAACCATTGCGGCACAAACTGCTTTGATGGCTTTGGCTTACACTGCTGTATCTCTTGCAGTCCTGGCATCATAGCTATAAATTCAATATTACTCATTACAACAGTATAGCAAATGTATTTAGACCTGTATAGTGCAAAAAGTGCGAAAAAAGTGCGCCGTCGAAAGAAGAGCCATATCTTCATATGTGATAATTTGTAGAATATGCCTTACAAGCCCTCTACAGGGGCTCTAAGCCCTTAACGGGTCATATTTGGTATCTCCGATACAAAGACCCCAGAAAGGGCGGGAGAATTAAGATTTGAAACTTTTTATATATACAACAATAGAGGATAATATAACCAGAGACATTACTGGAAGAATTAAATGATATACACCAAGATAGATTGTATTTAATATTGTATTCATTTAGCTATAATGACCAAT
>JGI25921J50272_10000487_pt1 | contig 12912 bp, 10 predicted proteins | sample LauGreSu1BDMLBSD_2_FD_50272 | JGI IMG/M metagenome (IMG submission 50272) | reverse complement strand
ATGCCAAAGCGTTCCGAGCCAAACAAGAATCCAATGGAGGAAATGGCTTCGGCAGGTTTGACAATTTCTGATGCAGTCTTCGTTAGAGATCGCCCCAACAAGAGATCAAAGTGCTCCCTTGGCGATCGCGTGGGCGGGCCAAAATCTCTGGGTGTCATGGCCGTAGCGCACACATGAGAGATGCCATCCAGCGCCTCTTCCAAGGTGCCCACAATGCGCGTTTTGTCCAGCACATCGTTGGCACCGCTGGCCCTTTGGATGGTCTCTTCTTTGCGCAGCACATTGGCATAACGAGGTGCCACCAACACCATGTCATCAAAGCCCATGACTTTCAAAGCACGGGCCGCCGCACCCACATTGCCGGGGTGGCTGGTTTCAATCAAGATAAATCGGGTTCGCATGGGCCACATTGTCCCAGTTCCTGCCCATCCAAAAAGTCCAAATTCGGCCCACAAGCCCTTCCGATCAGCCAAATTCATGGGAAAATGCGCCATTCGCCTCTGTCATCGCACAGAGGCTCCCGTTGTTGCTCTTAAAAATTCATGTCGACCAATCTCCACCCCATGCTCAACGTAGCCGTCAAGGCTGCACGCGCCGCCGGCGCCATCATCAACCGCGCCGCCTTGGACGTGGAGGCTGTTCGAATTTCGCAAAAACAAGTGAACGACTTTGTGACCGAAGTTGACTTGGCCAGCGAAAACGCCATCATCGAAACCCTGCTCACCGCCTACCCGCACCACGGCATCTTGGCCGAAGAGTCTGGCAAAACGCACGGCAACCCCGATGCCGACCACGTTTGGATCATCGATCCACTCGACGGCACCACCAATTTCATTCACGGCTTTCCAGTTTATTGCGTCAGCATTGCGCTGGCCGTGAATGGCAAAGTTGAACAAGCCGTGGTGTACGACCCCTCACGCAACGATTTGTTCACAGCCACCAAAGGGCGCGGCGCTTACATGAACGATCGTCGCTTGCGCACCAGCAAGCGCACCCAAATGCACGAGTGCCTCATCTCTACAGGTTTTCCATTCCGACCCGGTGACAACTTCAACCAGTACCTGCGCATGATGGGCGATGTGATGCAACGCACTGCGGGCCTGCGCCGTCCTGGTGCTGCTGCTTTGGACCTGGCTTATGTAGCCGCGGGTTTCACAGATGCCTTTTTTGAAACAGGATTGCAAATTTGGGACGTGGCAGCAGGTTCATTGCTGGTAACCGAAGCCGGCGGCCTGGTGGGCAACTTCACAGGAGAGGCAGATTTCTTGGATCAAAAAGAATGCTTGGCCGGCACGCCCAAAATTTATGGTCAACTGGTGCCCATCCTCAGCAAGTACAGCAAATTTGCCAGTGCTGGCGAAAAAGCCTCTGTGCGCGCTGCCGATGCCAAGGATGCTGCCGCATCTCAGGCCGGGCAAGACTCAACGGACAGCCCCTTCTAAGCCATGACAGACGCGCTCGACTTGAGTGCCCACACCCCCATGATGCAGCAGTATNTGCGCATCAAGGCGGAGTTCCCTGACACCCTGGTNTTTTACCGGATGGGTGACTTTTATGAAATGTTCTTTGAAGACGCCGAGCGTGCCGCCGGCCTGATGGACATCACCCTCACCCACCGTGGCCAAACAGCCGGTAAACCCATTGCCATGGCTGGCGTACCTTTTCACTCTGTCGAAAACTATCTGGCCAAGCTCATCAAGCTGGGCGAGTCGGTGGCCATCTGCGAACAGGTGGGCGATGTNGCCACCAGCAAAGGCCCTGTTGAGCGCAAAGTTGTAAGGGTCGTCACACCCGGCACCCTCACAGACACCGAATTGTTGTCTGATAAAAGCGAGGCCATATTGTTGTCGCTGCACATTGCACCGCGCAACGCCTGCGGCTTGGCTTGGCTCAGCGTCACGCAAGGGGTGTTGCATTTGGCCGAATGCTCGCACGACGAATTGGCCGATTGGTTAGAACGCATTGCGCCCAGCGAGTTGCTGGTCAGCGCCAGCATCACGCCCAAATGGGAACAACAACTTCAAGCAATGCGCTTGGGTCAACGTGGCCTTTCGCTGTCGCTTACTTTGCGTCCCGACTTTCAATACGACGCAGGTCTCGGTCATGGCAAGCTCATCAAGCAACTCCATGTGGCCAGCTTGGCCGCTTGGGANGCAGACAAGTTAGGTCACGCNCATGCNGCCGCTGGAGCCTTGCTCACATATGCAGAACACACGCAAGGCAGAGCGCTGCCGCATGTGTCTCAACTCAAAGTGCAAAAGGCCAATGACCTGATTGACCTGCCTGCCAGCACGCGTCGCAACTTAGAGCTCACNCAAACTTTGCGCGGCGAGGATGCCCCAACTCTTTTTTCTTTGCTCGACACCTGCATGACAGGCATGGGCAGTCGTCAACTGAAGCAATGGCTTTTAAACCCACCCCGTGACCGTCAAATTGCAGTAGAGCGACTGGCCGCAATCGATCAGTTGAATGACCACAGTGCTTCAGCACAAAGTGGTGTGGCCATTTGGTCTAGATTGCGTGAGCAACTCAAAGGCGCCAGCGATGTCGAGCGCATTACAGCGCGCATTGCGCTCCGACAAGTGCGCCCGCGTGAATTGGTAGCCCTTAAAAATGCCCTCATCCGCTCGGCCAATTTGGCGCTGCACTTGCAAGAAACTTTGGGTCACTTGTCACCCACCAAACTGCTGCACGACATCCATTTCGATTTGCAGCCGCCTGCAGGCCTCACAGAAATTTTGCAACAAGCTCTTTTAGAAGAGCCTGCCAATTTGATTCGCGATGGCGGCGTGATGGCCCACGGCCTAGACGCAGAGCTTGACGAGCTGCGTGCCATTCAAACCAATTGCGACGATTTCTTGCTTGAATTGGAAACACGCGAAAAAGCACGCACAGGCATTGCCAATTTGCGCGTACAGTTCAACAAAGTTCATGGCTTCTACATCGAAGTGACGCAAGGTCAAATTGACAAAGTACCCGACGATTACCGTCGCCGTCAAACCTTGAAGAACGCAGAGCGCTTCATCACGCCCGAGCTCAAAGCCTTTGAAGACAAGGCTTTGTCTGCACAAGAACGCGCACTGGCACGAGAGAAGTATTTGTACGAGCTTTTGCTTGACCAACTGCAAAACCACATTCACCCGCTCACCAAATTGGCGCAAGCCATGGCTCAGCTGGACGCACTGTGCACCTTCACCGAGCGCGCCACCACCCTCAATTGGTGCGCGCCACAATTTGCCAAAGAGCCTTGCATTGAAATTCGTCAAGGTCGTCACCCCGTGGTGGAAGCGCGCTTGGCTGAAACCTCTGGTGGCAGTTTCATTGCCAACGATTGCCTGATGCACAGCAAGCAGCGTTTGCAAATCATCACAGGCCCCAATATGGGCGGTAAGTCAACCTACATGCGCCAGGTGGCATTGATTGTTCTCTTGGCCAGCATAGGCAGTCATGTGCCTGCCAGCAGTTGTAGGCTAGGCCCTATTGACGCCATTCACACCCGCATCGGCGCTGCCGATGACTTGGCCAATGCCCAATCTACTTTCATGTTGGAGATGACCGAAGCCGCTCAAATTTTGCACAGCGCCACCCCTTTGTCTTTGGTGCTCATGGACGAAATTGGCCGCGGCACATCCACCTTTGATGGCTTGGCATTGGCCAGCGGCATTGCCACGCACTTGCATGACAAAACGCAGGCCTTCACTTTGTTTGCCACCCATTACTTTGAACTCACCGAGTTCCCAGCGTCGCACCACGCCGCATTGAACATGCACGTAGGCGCTACAGAATCGGGCAATGACATCGTGTTCCTTCATGAACTTCAAGCCGGTCCTGCCAGCAAGAGCTACGGCGTGCAAGTGGCCAAATTGGCGGGCATGCCCTCGGGTGTACTCAGCCATGCACGTCACACCCTTTCAGCCCTAGAAGCAGGCGCCAATGAAGCTCGCGTGCAAGTGGACTTGTTTGCGCCACCCCCTGAAGCAAGCAACACAGGGCCTACCCCTCTTGAAGCTGCTTTGAACCAAATTGACCCAGATGCCCTGAGCCCCCGTGAAGCACTGGAAGCCCTCTACAGTTTGAAGCGCGTGATGAAGCGCTCCGAACCCTGAAGAAAAATTGATTAGATGAACAACATCATTTTTTCGCATGGCAACGGTTTCCCAGCCAGTACTTACCGCTGTTTCACCAATGACTTGAATCGACGTGGTTTCCAAGTTGCTTCGATTGAAAAATTTGGCCACGATGCACGCTATCCTGTGACCAGCAACTGGCCATTTTTGGTCCAAGAATTGGCAGATTTCGCCAAAGTGATTCACGATGAAACTGGCGAAAAGCCTTTTCTAATTGGTCATTCTTTGGGTGGACTGCTCAGTTTGATGTGCGCCTCCAAACACCCTCATCTCACTGCCGGCGTGGTTCTTTTAGACTCTCCAGTGGTGGGGGGCTGGAAAGCCAGTGCGCTTCAGCTTGCCAAAAAAACCAATTGGATTGGCTCTGTCAGCCCAGGCAGGATCAGCAAATCACGCCGTCAACACTGGCCTCATATTGAAGCGGTCATTGAGCACTTTCAACACAAACGAGCGTTTGCGCATTGGCACCCCGATGCACTCAGAGACTATGCAGAATTTGGAACGGTTGAAGAAAATGGCGAACGTGTTTTGAGCTTTGATCGTGAAATTGAAACAGCCATCTACAACACGCTGCCCCACAACCTGCCCTCCATGCTCAAGCGCCATCCTCTGAAGTGTGCCGTTTCTTTCATTGGTGGTACACATTCTCGTGAAATGCGCGTTGCAGGCTCTGAATTAACCGACAAAGTGTCCAAAGGCCGAGTGACATGGCTGGATGGCTCTCATCTTTTTCCCATGGAAAAACCCATTGCCGCAGCCGCTGCTGTGGAAGCCTCTTTGCTGAACATGGGCGCTAAACCAAATTAGCAATTTAGCAATTTAGCAAGGCCGGCCATTCAGGGTGCCCAAGAAACCAAGCCAGTCCAGGCAGTGAACAACACAACCAGTCCAAAAGCGATTCGGTACCAAGCAAAAATTTCAAAGCTGTGGCTGGCAATGTACTTCAGAAGCCAGCGCACACAAATCCAAGCACTGATGAAGGAAACGATCAAGCCTGTGGCAAACATGGGCACATCTTCAACCGACAAAAGAGCACGCTCTTTGTAAAGACTGTAGGCACCTGCGCCAATCAGCGTTGGAATGGCCAAGAAAAAGGAAAAATCAGTGGCTGCTTTGCGCGACAAGCCGAGCAGCATTCCACCAATGATGGTGGCACCGCTTCGGCTTGTGCCAGGGATCATGGCCAAGCACTGCACCAATCCCACCATCAATGCATCGCGTCCGCGCATGTCCTCCACGGCGCGAATTCGAATGGTGGAAGGCGGCCTTCTCTCGGCCCACAAAATAATGAAGCCGCCCACAATGAACGTGGTGGCCACCACCCAAGGATTGAACAAGTTTTCTTTAATGAACTTGCCAAACAACAATCCCAAAATCACGGCGGGAAAGAATCCAATGAAAACATTCAGCACAAAACGCTGAGCTTCCGCTTGGTAAGGAAAGGCTTTGACGGTGGCGTAGATTTTTTCCCAGTACACCAAAATGACGGCAAAAATAGCGCCGGTTTGAATGGCGATGTCAAAGACTTTGGCCTTGGCGTCGTCAAAACCAAGCAAGGCCCCCGCCAAAATGAGGTGGCCTGTTGACGAGATGGGTAAAAATTCGGTCAAGCCCTCCACCACACCCATGACAGCGGCTTTGGCTAACAACGTTAAATCCACCGAGACTCCTTGAAGAACACCCGATTATCGCTCGTGATTGGCCCTAAAATCGGGCCATGAGCACAGCCAACGTCAAAGCCAATTCCATGGGCACTCCCGAAGATCCTCCAAAGGTCAGCAATTTTTTACGCCAAATCATCGAATCCGACTTGGCTCATGGCACCTACGCTCAACGCAAGTGGGCCGGTACGCCAGGCGATGCAGCACACCATGCCAGCGGCAACCCCGATCCCGCCAAAATTCGCACTCGATTTCCCCCTGAGCCCAACGGCTATTTGCACGTTGGCCACGCAAAAAGCATTTGCTTGAACTTCGGCTTGGCACGCGACTATGGCGGCGTGTGTCACATGCGTTTTGACGACACCAACCCCGAAAAAGAAGACACCGAATACGTCAATTCCATTTTGGATGCCGTGAAATGGCTAGGCTTCAATTGGGATGCACATGGCACCTCCCACCTCTATCAAGCCAGCGACTACTTCGATTTCATGTACCGAGCAGCAGAGTTTTTGATACAAGCTGGTTTGGCCTACGTTGACGAACAGTCGGCAGAAGAGATGCGCATTCACAGAGGCGATTTCAATACGCCTGGCAAAGACAGTCCGTTTCGCGCACGCACAACTGCAGAAAATCTAAGCCGCTTTCGCGAGATGCGAGATGGCAAACTGGCCGATGGCGCTGCGGTGTTGCGCGCCAAAATTGACATGGCATCGCCCAATATCAACATGCGCGACCCGGCCATCTACCGCATTCGAAGAGCCACCCATCACAACACGGGTGATGCATGGTGCATCTACCCCATGTACACCTTTGCGCATCCCATTGAAGATGCCCTCGAGCAAATTACGCACAGCATTTGTACACTTGAATTTGAAGACCAGCGTCCCTTTTACGATTGGCTCATGGCCCGCTTGTGCGAATCGCACACGCTCACAGACGGTTCTTTGCAGCCCGCATTGTTGGCACTCCCAAGCCCTAAGCAGTATGAATTTGCACGCCTGAACCTCACCTACGTGGTCACCAGCAAACGCAAGTTGGCTCAACTGGTCAATGAAGGCAAAGTGAGTGGTTGGGACGATCCCCGTATGCCCACCATTGTGGGTTTGCGCCGCCGCGGTTACACCCCCGAGAGCCTGCAGCTTTTTGCAGACCGCATTGGCGTGACAAAAAGTGATTCATGGATTGACTACAGCACCCTTGAAGGCTGCTTGCGCGACGACCTAGACCCCAAAGCAGTTCGCGCCATGGCAGTCCTCGACCCTGTTCAACTCACTATCTCCAACTGGGATGAATTGATGGGAACCGGCACACTTGACGATTGCCACGCCCCTGTTCACCCGCACCACCCCGAGTTGGGGCAGCGCCATTTCAAATTTGGAAAATCACTTTGGATTGAGCGTTCCGACTATGAAGAAACGCCGCCGAAAGGCTTCTTCCGATTGTTTCCCGGCAACAAAGTACGCCTGAAATATGGCTACGTCATTGAATGCACAGGGGCCAACAAAGATTCCAATGGACATGTGACAGAAGTTCTGGCGCAACTCATTCCCGATACCAAAAGCGGCACACCTGGCTCTGACAGCGTGAAGGTCAAAGGGGTCATGACATGGGTGGCCCAAGCCGATGCCGTTGCAGCCGAGGTCCGTTTATACGACCGCTTGTTCAATGAAGCTAACCCCGATTCGGGCGGTAAAGACTTTTTGAGCTGCCTCAACCCAGACAGCCTGAAAGTAATTCAAGCTTATGTAGAGCCCGCGTTGGCCAAAAGCTCACCAGACGCTAAGTTTCAATTTGAGCGGCATGGTTACTTTGTAGCCGACCGCTCAGATTACTCTTGTGACAAGCCCGTTTTCAATCGGTGTACAGGCTTGAAAGACACTTGGAGCAAGTGAGCTGACTTGCACCTGTATCAGCTTGCAATACTGACTTAGCTTGCCATGCTGCCCATGCTGGCAATGTACAAACCCACCGTGCAAATCACTCCCACAAGCCAAGCCAGTGAGCGCAACTTGTCTTGATCACTGATGTACAAAGCGACATAGGCCACTCGGGCTGCCACAAACAGGCTTGCATACAAGTCAATTTCGTCTTGTGGCACCTCGGTGTAAAAAGCCAATAAAACACCCACTGCATAAATGGGGAAGGCTTCAAAGCAATTGCCTTGAGCCGCATTGGCTCGTGCCCGATAACCCGTCTGCTTGGCCAACCATTCGCGGGGGTTGTGGTTGTCGTAGTTCTTTTGGCCAGCTTTGGCAATGCCCGCACAAATCCAAGGCATGGCGCCAGTCAATAAAAGGGATGCAATGACCAAATTCATAGAGATCTTTCAAACATTAGACAATTTTCACTGAGCCATTCTAGGCGCTACGCAACCAAACCTCGTATGCTCACTTAGAATTTGGGGTCTCAACGGTTCCGCACAGGAAATATTCATGTCTTTGCATTCAATTCGCGTTTCTCTACTGGCCTTGGCTTCCGCCATGATTTTGCTGGCTTGTGGTGGTGGTGAATCATCTTCAGCGCCTCCGCCGCCAGTGGGAGGCCTCAGTGTCGTTGCAGGCGAAAACCAGGTCACACTGAGTTGGACAGAAACACCCGGCGTCGACTATTGGATTTTTTCTGCCCAAGACAAACCAACACTGAATTTGAGCAACTGGTTAACTTCAACGGGCTCCTCGTACCGTTTGAATGTGAAGTCTCCTTTTGTCATAACCGGTTTGGTCAATGGCACGCCCTACTCCTTTTTCCTCACTGGCCGATTCAACAAAGGCCCAGGCGGTGATGCCACCCCTACTGTTACAGCCACGCCTCGTTTGGCGGGCATTGAATGGACTAGCGGTGTCAATGTCAACACAGGCAACCACACAGGCTTGAGTTTTGGCCGCTACATCGATACCGCAACCAACACCAGCCTCTCGACTTACTTGGCCGTTGGCAACGGCGGTCGGATGTTCAAGGCCAGCACCACTGACACATGGACAGCCATCACCCCAGTCTTGACCACCAACCTCAACGGTGCCACTTTTTCTTTTTCCAAGTTCATCGCTGCAGGCGATGCTGGCCAAATCATTTACAGCTCAGATACCCAGACTTGGAACCGAGCCACCAGCGGCACGGTTCAAAATCTGAATGCCATTGAAACCAATGGCAGTTTGGCCGTTGCTGTAGGCAACAACGGCACCATCATTACCAGCAAAGACGGCATTGCATGGACGGCCGCAACCACCGTACCCACCACGGCCCATTTGTATGGCGTCTCAGCCACAGTTTCGGGCACATGGATTGCTGTCGGTGCAAATGGCAGTATTTTGACCAGCACTGATGGCGCTGTCTGGACTGCTCAAACGTCCAATACATCAGCTGATTTAAAAGCGGCTGGTGCCTTGCTGATAACCGTCAACAACACCACTTCTTTCACCTACTTGGCAGTTGGCACAAATGGCACAGTTTTGAGCAGTTCTGATGCCATCACTTGGACACCCAGAAGTGCCAACACAACAGCCCATTTGAACCATCTTTCATCGGAGAATCAGTTCGTTGCCGTTGGTGCCAATGGCACCATCCTGACAAGCAGCGATGGCATTGCATGGACGCTGCGAGATAGCAAGACCAAAACAGAGCTTCGCACCGTTTTGCGAGCCGAAGGTAGACTGCTTGTGGCTGACAACTTAGGCAATCTATTGAACTCCAAATAAATCACAAAAATGTAAGACACAAAAAAGGCCTCCAATTCAAATTGGAGGCCTTTTGATTTCAAGACGTTTTAGCCTTCGATGTGAAGTTCTTGAATTTTTCGGGTGATGGTGTTTCGGCCAATTCCCAGCTTCACGGCAGCTTCAATTCGCCGTCCGCGCGTAGTGGCAAGAGCTGCTTGAATGAGCAATGACTCAAAGCGCCTTGTTAAGACATCCCACACATCCTGTCTGTCGGTTCCTAAAAGTTGGAGAGCTTCCACCTCCAATGCACTNTCCCAACCTGCATGCGCGCCCAAGTTAACCAGCGTGTTGCCTGATGAAGGATTGGCAAACGCTCCCCCTTGCGGCATTGCCTCTTCAATCACACCAATCGGCTGGGTATTCAAAGGCAGATTTGAGCTCACCGGTAACAACACTTCTGGTGGCAAATCTTTGGCTTCAATCATTTGCGCAGGTGCCATGACGGTAAGCCAATGGCAGATNTTTTCCAATTGGCGAACATTGCCTGGGAAATGAAATTGGCTCAAAATTTCGAGAGCCTGGTCTGAAATGCGCTTGGGCTCTACACCCAGTTGCTGAGCACTTTGCAACAAGAAATGCTTCGTCAAAACCTGAACATCCTCTTTGCGCTCACGCAAAGCAGGTAGGCGCAAACGAATCACATTCAAGCGGTGGAACAAGTCCTCACGGAAAACACCTTCCTTGACGCGTTGTTCCAAATCTTGATGGGTCGCAGCAATGACTCGAACGTTGGCCTTGACTGCACTGTGGCCGCCCACTCTGTAAAAGTGACCATCTGACAAGACGCGCANCAAGCGCGTCTGAAGATCAAATGGCATGTCACCAATTTCATCTAAAAACAGAGTCCCGCCTTCTGCTTGTTCAAACCTGCCACGGCGAGAGGTTTGCGCACCAGTGAAAGCACCGCGCTCATGTCCAAAGAGCTCGCTCTCCAACAAGTCTTTGGGAATGGCCGCTGTATTGATTGCAACGAAAGGGCCACTTGCTCTTGGAGAATGTTTGTGCAAGGCGCGTGCAACAAGTTCTTTGCCCGACCCAGACTCACCCGTGATCATGACCGTCACATTGCTTTGTGACAGCCGGCCAATGGCTCTAAAAACATCCTGCATGGCGGGCGCTTGGCCAAGCATCTCTGGCGTATCCGCCATGAGCTCCTCGGCCACTTCCTCACGCTGACTTTCCTCAAGCGCGCGTCGAATCAGTTCGATGGCTTTTGGCAAATCAAATGGCTTGGGCAGATACTCAAATGCACCATTTTGAAATGCAGAAACGGCACTGTCCAAATCAGAAAATGCAGTCATGATGATCACTGGCAAAGCAGGCAATTGCTGCTTCACTTGGGTCAACAAATCGAGACCCGATCCACCCGGCATCCGAATGTCACTGACCAAAACCTGAGGGCCTTCACTGCCATCCTCGGCGGCCAAAGCAACAAGAACTTCACGCGGATTGGTAAAACTTCGAGTACTCAAGCCTTCGCGAAGAAGTGCCTTCTCTAAGACGAATCGGATGGATTGGTCATCGTCTACGATCCAGATAGGCTTCATGTGACTTAACTTTCTCTAAGTGAATGCACCGCCTGCAATCAGGTTAGGGCAAGGGAATCAAAATTTTGAAATCTGTTCGGCCTGGCACGCTCTCACACTCAATCATTCCGTGGTGTTGCTGAACAAAGGTTTGCGCCAAAGTGAGGCCTAAACCAGAGCCACCCTCCCTCCCAGAAATCAATGGGAAGAAAATTCGGTCCTTGATCGAGTCTGGAACACCAGGCCCGTTGTCAATGACATGCAATTCCAATGCCAGTCGATAACGTTGCTTGCCAAAAGTCACTTGTCGGGTAATTCGCGTCTTGAAAGTCAACTGTGCGTCGCCCTCGGTCACTCGCTCAGACAAAGCCAATGCCGCGTTGTGTGCAATGTTCAATACGGCCTGTATGAGTTGTTCCCTGTCGCCTCTGAATTCAGGGATAGAAATGTCGTAGTCCCTGATAACACGCAAGCCTCTTGGAAATTCGGCCACAATGAGTGAGCGCACTCGCTCACACACTTCATGGATGTTGACATCGCCCACCATGTGAGGACGGCGGTGAGGAGCCAAAAGCCTGTCAACCAAAGTTTGTAAACGATCTGCTTCGCGAATGATGACCTGTGTGTATTCAGTCAGCTCTTTAGAAACCAAATCCATTTCGAGCAGTTGCGCAGCACCTCGAATGCCGCCTAAGGGGTTTTTAATTTCATGCGCCAAATTTCGGATGAGCTCCTTGTTGGCGTGCGCCTGATCCATCAGCCGCTCTTCCCTGTCCTGCCGAGTTTGTTGCTGAATCGGCAACAACTCAATGATGACATGGCCCGACTGATCAGACTGCGCCACAATGACATGAACTGGCAGCACCTCTTCAGGCTTGATGCGAAGCAATTCGGCATCGTAACGCAGCGCTGCAAATTCATTGGCTCTGGCGCCTGCCAACGCATGAACCAGCGGCTGCGAATCGGCAAAGTAATTCAAAAAGGACTGCCCCTCTAAGCTCCTGCGCGATTGACCAATTACATCCTCTAGCTCTGAATTGACAAAGACAACCTTGCCCTTGCTTTCTAAAACGGCAATTGGCGTTGCCAACCAATCAAATGCTTGATACCTTAAATTGCCAGAAGCATCCGTCGAATTCAAACGACTTCCACCCGCCCTCCCCTGAGGCTCTGAAGTCTGTTTGAGATGCGATGTTTGTTCCGTCATTTGAATTTCATTGGGTTTTGACATTGGCAGGGTTGGGGGCGTAACGTGCCAACTCTCGGTTCAAGGCCAACATGTCTCGCGCCATTCGCTCAATTTGAACTTGCATCTCTGCTGTTCGACGTTTGTATTGAGGGTGTTGCAATGTTTCACCGGCCATCAAGGCTGGTTGCCCACCATTGAAATTTCGCACCATTTCTGCGTATCGATCGCTCAGTTTTTGCCACTCGTCCTCCAAAATGGTGCGAGCTTGTGCATTTCTTTGCACATTCTCTGGCGTTGCTGTGGGTGTGTTCACCGGCCGCTCAACGGCACTGACTGGCGCGGCGCTCGATGGCTTTGCAGGCTGGCCATTCTGAACACGCGTTCCTTCTATTTGTGTAGGGCTTGAAATGAGGAGCTTTTGGCACTGAGAGGGATCTGCTGGCTGATTGGTAATTTCTTGGCCGCACTTGTACACAGCTTGCTGAGCCACAGCAAAACCGACAGTGACAGACATGATGATGACCATCCCTTGCCAAGTCGATTTTAGAAATTGCAAACCTACAGCCATGTTCAGATGTTCTTTCCAGAATCAAAAAAGGACGGCCTGAGCCGTCCTTTTGGGGGTCGGGCTCAGGTGCCCCAACTCGCTGCAAATTACAGGGAGTAGTACATCTCGTATTCGATGGGGTGCAC
>JGI25921J50272_10000484_pt1 | contig 12936 bp, 10 predicted proteins | sample LauGreSu1BDMLBSD_2_FD_50272 | JGI IMG/M metagenome (IMG submission 50272) | reverse complement strand
AGGAATTGCAATTGCAGCAAGCATCAGTTATGCTTGGGTTGGCGCTTTATCTGTTTTCTTTATCCTGCGCTTTGCACACGGCCTGAGTGCTGGTTTTGCACCAACTGGAGCCACTGCTCTACTCACCGACATTTTACCACCCGGCAGAAAAGGTGCGGCTATGGGTCTTTGGGGAACATTCATCTCACTTGGCATTGGGGTTGGCCAAGCGCTGGGCTCTTATATTTTCGAACGGAGCAATTTTGACACCCTCTTTATGACCTCCGCAGCTTTTGGAATACTTGCGCTCTTATTGCTCAGCCCGATCAAAGAAACGCTTCCTGAGCAACAAGCGTTTCAATGGAGGCAATTATTGATCAAATGGGAAGACGTCGTAGAGCCCAGCGTTAAACCCGCTGCGCTCATCATGCTACTCACCGCAATTAGCTCTGGGCTTATCTTTGTCCTGACGCCCGATTATTCCACTTATTTAGGCATTGCCAACAAAGGCTACTTTTTTGGAATTTACGTCTTGAGTACGATCGGAATTCGCTTGGTTTTTTCATCGCTTTCCGACCGAATCGGACGCAGAGAAACAATGNTAATTGGCTGCTCTTTACTCGTTTTGAGTATGGTGCTATTAGGTTATNCTGATGACGTATGGAGCTATTCTTTTGCCGCAGCCATTTTTGGTTTGGCAACAGGTATTTCGAGCCCAACGCTTTTTGCCTGGACGGCAGACTTGAGCCTTGCACATCGGCGTGGAACAGGTTCGGGAACACTTTTTATTGCACTTGAAATCGGAATTCTGATTGGTTCTGGACTGACCTTTTTATTTTACAAGAATACCATCGAAAGCGCCCGCCATTGTTTGTTTATTGCCGCCGGATTTGGAGTGATCGCATTGCTGATTTTGTTGGTGCAAATTCGCAGTGCCAAGAGCATCAATGCTTGAGGTAGCGCCTGACTAACCAATGACCGAGATAAACGAGCGGGGTCAGTAACACAGCAATCCCAATTTTCAAGATGTAGTTGGTAGGGGCAACCTCCATATAGGTTGAAAAACTCATGGCGCCCGGCAAAACAAACCCGATATACAGCACAATATAGGAATCGATCAGTTGAGAGAAGAGTGTGCTTCCAGTGCTGCGCAACCAAATAAAGCGATTACCAGTTCGCTGTTTGATGCGGTCAAAGAGATAGGCATCTAAAATTTGCGAGACAAGAAAGGCAACGATACTCCCGACAATGACTGCCTGTGCCTGACCAAAAACCAAATTGTAAGCCTCATTTGTGGCCAATTTGGAGCCTTTGATTTCGTAGGCGGGTATGGCCATAGACAGACCCACAATTAAAAAACAATAAGCAATGAGCCCCGCGGTAATCCAGGACAAACGCCGGACTGCTTTTTGACCATAAAACTCATTGAGTAAATCGGTTAATAGAAAGACAACGGGCCATGGTAAAATACCAATAATGGTGGTGAATGGGCCAAATTGATGACCGAATAGAAATCCTTTGATCGGAATTTGGATCAGTTTATTACTGATCAGCTCTGCGGTGACTGCATTCGTGACAAACAAACCGGCTAAAGCGATAAAAAGCCATTGTCTGCGCTCGTTGAGTTGTGCTTGCTCCATGCCACTAAAATAAGCAATTAGGGCGTACCGTAGTCGAGTCTTTTAGTTTTGATGTAGCGTTGGATGTAATATTGGGAAGTTTTGAAGTTGTCGATGCGCACGCCGTTGTTGGCAGAATGGATAAACTTAATGGCATCTGGNGTCACTTCGACCACGAGCGCCACGTGGCCAACGCTNGTCGAATTGACATTGCTTCCTTTGAAAAACATGAGGTCTCCGGGTCGAATTTCAGNGAGCAAAACGGTGGTGCCGAGCTCGGCTAAACCATAGCTGGTTCGGACTAAATCAAAACCGAAATTNCCAAAAATATAATTGATAAATCCGGAACAATCAAAACCTGAAGGTGTAGTACCACCGTAGCGATACGGCACCCCTAAAAAGCGCTTGGCATAGTTGATAATAGCATCGACCTGCGGGTCGTTGGGTAGTGGTGCTTGCACCTGATCTGAGGACGCAGGCGTTTGCGCCATACTCAGTTGAGCAGACCCAAGCAATAATAACAAGAAAATGGAGCGAAATATTTTCATTTTCTGAAAGCGAATGCAAAAATAATAATTATTTTCGAATTCTTATTCAAGTAGACAGATGCCCTCAATTGAAAATCAAACACTTAGCAAACTTTACTACAGCATTGGCGAAGTCGCAGAGATGCTACAAGTAAATGCCTCACTCTTAAGATTTTGGGAGAAGGAATTTAACTTAGTGGTTTCAAAAAAGAACAAAAAGGGCAATCGACTTTTTTCGGTTAAAGAAATCGAGCAAATCAAGCGCATATACCATTTTGTCAAAATCGAGGGATATACCCTTGATGGCGCTAAAAAAGCACTCAAACAAAAGGGACCTTCTACCGTTGCCGCGCCAGTAGATGAAGTTCTTCAAACCATTCAAACTCAGCCTGAATCGACAATTGATCATCTTGACTTGATCGCCAGACTCGAAAAAATCAAGCAGCAGTTGCTGAACTTACCGGTTCACAAAATGGAAGTAAACCCTGCTCCTGCTTCCGTTGCACATTCGGCACCAATACCTGAACCTGAACCAACACTTACACCAACACCTGAACCCAAGCCAGTTGTCAAGAAAGCACCTGAAAAACCAAAGCCGGCAAGTGACATGCCAACGCTTTTTGATTTTTGATTAGAAAACATACCCTAAGGATAGCTTAGGCACTAATTTTTGCTTCCATTCTTTAGGGGCGTAATATCCAAAAGAACTAAAAACACCAATACCAAAACTTGAACTACCGTTCACCCAGAGGCCATTCAACAAAATACCTGCCTCGTGAAAACCCTTATCCATCGTCATGAAGCTGGTATTGTGCGCGCTCTTTTGTGACATTGTTCCCCATCCAAAAGCATAATGAAAACCTAACTGTGGTTCATTCCAGGTAGCTTTTGTTCGCCAAGCATTTTGTGTGTAGCGCATAAATAATTGCACTTGGGTTTGGTGATAAAAAGCAGTACTAAAGAGCGTTTCAAACGTATTGGCAACACTCACATTTATGCCGTTATTGTCTATCGATCGACTCGCCGAGACGACATGCTGAAATAAAAGTGGTGTTGACTGATCGGTGTGCGAAAAACGTGCATTCCAGTTCAATATTCCTCGCCCTGGCAACGTTAGTACTTGAAAAGCATTAAATTGGAATCGATTGAAGGCAGTAGGATTACTTGACCATCCAATCAGTGGCCAAGCGTGTTCAAATTGAACTTGAATTTTGGGATAAGCACTTGGCTTTGGCAGCAAAACATTACCAAAATAGGCTGATTTTTCTCTAAAAGCCCAACTGAAAGACACGCGACTCATTAAAACTTGTGACGCAGATTCACCTTGATATTGGTAGGCATCTGTATATTCATTTCGCTGCAGACTCGTCTCTACTTCAAAATGCTGATTGGCTTTTAAGTGTCCAGAAAGTTGTATACCAAGTTTTTCTTGGAAAGCCATATTAGAAGCATATAGATTACGAATAGCATCTTGTTTAAACAGTAAACTTGTCTGATACAGAAGGGGAGCTCCTACTTCAGCTAAATCCGAACTCCTGAATGCTTTTATTTTGAACCGGTGCAAAGAAGGAATAAAGAAATTCAGGTAGGTTTCGTATTTAAATCGTTCATCATTCATACCGTAACCACCTGACGCACCTATATTAAAATATGGTGATAACATTTTTGAACTTTCAATACCCAAACCAAAACGCACACGCTCAAAAGCATTGTACTTCACGAATTTTGTAGCATCGAGTTGCACATAGCCAAGTGGAATCTTTCCTGTGGTCAGCACTTTGGCCAATTTTAATTTTTGATCAAATTGATATACCTCGGATATGGAATCTATTTGTTGATATGTCATTTTTTCTCGATCACTCAATGGCGCAATCCTGATATCATCCCATGCCTCGTCGGAAATCTTTTTAGCTGCATTAGGAAGCGTCTCAACAGTGATTTGCTGGAACTTTACCTTTTCGAGTTCAGGGGGGTTAAATCGCACTTCCTTTACCACATTGATTCCTTTTCCAACCACTACAGCAGGTAAAGAATCAAAACTCAAGGCAATAAACGGAAGATAAATATCGGTGCTCAATTGTTTCGGAAACCAAATATTGTTGTCGAGCAATTGGTATTCTTGAACCACAGCAACTTTATTTGAATTTGGAGGTGGATTAAAGGGAGCGGCCTGTACTTTCTCAATGGCAAAACCATTAGTATTGATGTATAAATGTCCTGTTAGACCATTAAAATCGGCACCTTTTTTAGGTTTAAAAAAAATAGTAAAGGTGGTGTCTAAATCCGAAATTGTGGTGTCTTTCAAGGAGTAGAAGTAACGGTTTAGCGACCCCGGAGCAAGCGGACTTAAATATTTTAACCCCAGTATTTCAAGCTGAATCTCATAAAAATGAAAGGACTGCAGTCCTTGAGCAATACTTGACAAAGCAGGATCAGTGAAGCCTGAAACTCGATAAGCCTCTATGACCTCTTTTTCGCGATAAGGAGGCTCAAAATAATGACTCGACTTTGTTTCCGAAATAAAAAAGGCCTGCCGTTCAGTAAATTGCTTGAACTCAAAATTGTTTGTGTCGGTAGGTGAAATGACGGAATTCGCCATTTTCCGCCTTGTTGAATCATCTAAATCGAACACAAACTTACTGTATTGCTCGGCAATAAATCCTCCATGTGCTTGTGGATGGTTGCGCTTTCTATTAGCAATTGCTTTTTCGATGATACGCAATGCAGGGTTGACACCTGGAAAAACAACAACTTCTTGGGTCTCTTGTGCTTTAGTGCGCAAGTAAAATTGAAGTGTTGAATGCCCTTGTATTAAAATAGTAGTATCTTGATAACCTTGTGCACGAATCCTAATCAGTTGATCTGAAATACCAAGCTCAAAAAAACCATCGATGTCAGCAAGTTTCGAGGGTTCTTTCTCAGGATAAATTTTAGCAAATGATATACCTTGATTCAAATTTTGATCTAAAATTTGATAACGCTGGGCCCAAAGTACTGATTGTAAGCCTAGTAAAAAGATGAATAATTTTTGCGGCATAAGCCTCTTATTTTGCAATTATCATTCCAAAAACAATCTTTTTAAATATGCTGGTACCAAGAGCATCCTAGAACCGTACCAAGAGCACATCTCGCCATCGATCAGGCGTACTTTGGAATTTGGGAACTGCTTTTGAAAAGAGGAAACATGCTCGTCTTTAAAAGGATAAGGTTCTGAACTGAGAAAGATGTAATCCGGATGATCTGTTCCTTCTTCCTTCTTGGAGAGCACTTCTTGGAGTTCAGGATATCTTGCTATCGTGCAATAATTTTCAAAACCAAAATGACTCAACAAAGCATGAATGTAGGTATTTGGGCCTACCACATAAGGAGGGTCTTGCCAAATAAAATAGAGAAACGTTTCGCCCTTTCCGATCGACCCTAAATGGGCAAATTTCGCTTTGATTTGAGACACCAACGCATTTGCTGGCACCTCACGCCCCACCCGCTTTCCTATTTCTTGCAAGTAAAAAAAAGCGTCATCGAGGTTGATGATGTCGGTGAGTAAAACTTCATATTTAGACTGCAGAAACTCGACATCTTCTTTCGTGTTTTCTTCTTTATTGGCGATAATCAGTGTAGGTTGAAGTTGTTGAATGGTATCGAAATGCAATTGCTTCGTACCACCAACTCTTGTTTTCGTTTTCCACCATTGCTCCGGGTGGATACAAAACTTGGTGATGCCCACCACTTCTTGCTCGAGGCCCAAGGCCCAGAGGTATTCAGTCAAGGAAGGAACCAAAGAAATGATCCGCATGGGAGCTTAAGCCATTGCCGCAATGACGTCGTAGCGAGATACAATATGGAATTTCCCATTGCCGAGTTCAACGAGTACTGCCGGAACGTGCTTGGAAATCAATTTACAAAGCTCTTCGACACTTGTGTTTTGTTGAACAACCGGGAAAGCAGGATTCATTATCGTTGAAATAGGCGCATCTCTGAGACTTGGGTCTTCGACTAACAGTTGGTATACGTGACTATCGTCTATAGAACCTACGAATTGACCATCTTTCATGACNGGAATTTGAGANATATCAAAATTGCGCATTTTGGCGATGGCATGTGAAACCAGTTCTTCTGCATANAGCGATACNAAAGGCTTGTTGCCATGCTTGGCTACTAAGTCACCAGCTGTGAGGAGTTCTTCCTCTAAAAAGCCGCGTTCGCGCATCCAGTCGTCATTGAAAATTTTACCGACATAACGGCTGCCGTGGTCGTGAAACAAAACCACCACTACATCGTCTTTGGTGAGTTTTTCACCCATTTGCAAGAGCCCTTTGATGGCAGCACCCGCTGAGTTACCCACAAAAATTCCTTCTTCACGCGCCAGTCTACGTGTGTAAACAGCAGCATCTTTATCGGTAACTTTTTCGAAATGATCAATGACGTCAAAATCGACGTTGGCCGGCAAGATATCTTCACCAATACCTTCTGTGATATAAGGATAGATTTCATTCTCGTCGAAAATACCCGTTTCCTTGTATTTTTTAAAAACGGAACCGTAAGTATCGATGCCCCATATTTGAATATTTGGATTTTTTTCTTTGAGGTACTGCCCTACTCCTGAAATAGTACCCCCCGTGCCAACACCAACCACAAAATGAGTGATTTTACCTTCGGTTTGCTCCCATAATTCAGGGCCAGTTTGTTCGTAGTGAGCAGTTCTGTTCGATAAGTTATCGTACTGATTGACGTACCATGAGTTGGGGATTTCAGTGGCCAAACGACGCGATACCGAATAATACGAACGCGGGTCTGTAGGTTCAACTGCCGTCGGGCAAACCACTACCTCGGCACCCACGGCGCGCAAAATATCCATTTTTTCTTTGGATTGCTTGTCGTTGAGTACGCAGATGAGTTTGTACCCTTTGATGATACAAGCCAAGGCCAAACCCATACCGGTGTTGCCAGAGGTTCCTTCGATGACGGTGCCGCCAGGCTTCAGGATCCCGGATTTTTCGGCATCTTCGATCATTTTGAGCGCCATTCGGTCTTTTACAGAGTTGCCTGGATTGGTGGTTTCTACTTTGGCAAAAACCTGAGCTGGAACCGACTTGGCTAATTTATTGATGCGTACCAAGGGCGTATTGCCGATGGTTTCTAAGATATTGTTGTATACTTTCATGAAGGAACTTTGGACAAAGTTAGTCATCTGAATGAATTCATTAATTTTAGGGCATGTTAAAATTTAGATTCCTCTTTGTTTTTGGACTTTTTTCGTGGTTTGCTATAGCTCAAGATTGTCCAATTTTGCCCACTCCAGCCGTTTATCAAACCACAAATGGTCAATTTGTGAGTAGTGGCAATTTAGTCATTGACCCATCGCAAATTACGCCAAACCTACTCGAATCTTTCAAAAGCTACGCGCTGTGGTCAAAAGGAATTGAAGTAAGCCCATTTGTGCAAAATCCGATGGTGCAGTTCAAAAAACTGACCAATGTCAAGCAAGATTCTTACAGCATCAACATTGCAGAACGCATTACGATTTCCTATTCAAGTGAGGCTTCATGCTTCTATGCCTGGGTATCCTTGCTGCAATTAAGTCAGCAAAAAGAAGGACAACTTATTTTCCCAAAATGCTTCGTGAAGGACTACCCAAAATTTCAGTGGCGCGGCTTACACCTAGATGTGTCCAGACATTTTTTTACGGTTGATGAAGTCAAGCGCTTTTTAGACCTGATGGCCTATTACAAATTCAATACTTTTCATTGGCACCTTACCGATGACCAAGGCTGGCGCATTGAAATCAAAAAATATCCACTATTAACCGAAGTTGGTGCTTGGCGAGATTCCACAGTAGAAAACCATTATAGCACCCTGCCACGCACTTATGACAAAACGCGCTACGGCGGTTTTTACACCCAAGAACAAATCAAAGAAGTGGTTGCCTACGCTGCAGCAAGATTCATCGAAGTGGTGCCAGAAATCGAGATGCCAGGCCACGCCAGAGCAGCACTTGCCGCTTATCCACAATATTCTTGCACCGGCGAAGCGCATGGTGTGGAAGGCCTTTGGGGCATTTTCGACGATATTTTTTGCGCCAAAGAAGAAAGCATTTTGTTTTTACAAGAAATCCTGAGCGAAATTTTACCACTATTCCCAAGTACTTATGTGCATGTCGGAGGCGATGAAGCCCCAAAAACGCGTTGGGAAAGCTGCCCTAAATGTCAAGCCGTAATCAAAGCGAATGACCTCCACGACGAACATGAACTCCAAAGCTATTTCATTGGCCGCATGGATGCATTTTTAACACAAAACGGCAAAAAACTCATCGGTTGGGATGAAATCTTAGAAGGCGGACTTTCGCCCAACGCCACCGTGATGTCGTGGCGCGGCTACGAAGGCGGAAAAGCCGCGGCCACGCAAGGTCATTACGTAGTGATGTGCCCCGGCTCACACTGCTATTTTGATCATTACCAAGGTCGGGGCGCGGAAGAACCCCTTGCCATTGGCGGCTTCACTTCCTTAGAAAAAGTCCTTTCTTTCAACCCGATTCCGCCCGATATGAATACGGCAGAAGCCGCCTATGTACTCGGCGCGCAAGGCAACCTCTGGACAGAATACATCCCGAATATGTCTCAATTAGAATACATGACCTACCCCAGAGCTATTGCCTTGAGTACTGCCCTTTGGTCAGAGAGCAGACCTTCATATGAAAGTTTTTTTGCCCAACTGAGCACCTATCATTTTCCTTTTTTAAGTGAAAAAAAAGTGAATTTCTCCAAAAGTTGCCTGAAACCAAACTTACAAACTTCCAGATCGGAAAATGGAGGTATCGTCATTCAGAAAACGGCTGCAAAAGGCATCATTGCTTATCCAGAAATTATTGCGCAGATCAATACAGCTAAAAGCAAAACCAAAACCGTTCAAATAAAAGTAGACCAAGGCCCAAACTTGCCTTCCAAAGAAATGAATATCATTGCCCACAAAGCACTTGGGGCGAAAGTTCATTTTATTACCAAACCCAGTCCAAAATACGACAACGGCGACCTTACTATTGTGGACGGTCAATTGGGTGCACGCCCTTGGAAAGGCAATGAATGGTTAGGCTTTGACAGCGATAGCGTTGCATTTGAAATTGTTTTCGACAAACCTATCAAAGTAAAAGAACTGCGCATCCATACCCTGCACGACCCCAATAGCTGGATTTGGGCCGCGCAAACATATAACATTTCTTTTGCCAAAACAGGCGTCGGAAATGGCATTGCGGACGGATACACAACGGATGAAACGATTATCATCGATGGAATAAAAGACAAAACCAAAACGATTCATGTTGTATTATATGGCGTAGGGCGCATTCCTTCAGGCAACCCAGGTGCTGGAAATGTGCCATGGTTGTTCATCGATGAAATTGAAGTGCGCTAAGGAATGATCCCTAAGCGCACGGCGTGAACAATGATGCCGGCAGTGTTGCGAACGTCTAGCTTTTCAATGATGCGCATTTTGTGGGTTTCTACGGTGCGCGGCGAAATCTGGAGGTCGTGGGCAATTTCTTTACAGGTTTTTTCTTGGCAAATACCGCGAATGACATCAATTTCTCTGGCGGTGATGCGCTCAAGTGTATTGATGGTGCGGCGTTCGGCATCTAGCAAGCGCTTGGTATTGGGGTGCAAGTAGGATTGCTGAAAAAAAACTTGGCGAAAAGCAGCGACTGCTTCTTCTTGCATGTTCCATTTGTTGACCACCCCATGAAAGCCCCACTTCAAAAAAAGTGGAACCATGGCCGATTTGAAATTAGGAACCAACAATAAAAACTTGGCGTGAGGCCAGGCTGACATCCAGAACTGAAAATAGACTTTGTCGAGGTCTTGGAGCAGGTTGGCATCTATCATGATGACTTGAATACCTACACCAGCATAACGTGCGCGAAAATCGCTCAAACTTGCTGCTTCGCCAACCCACTCGAAATCGTTTCGGGGTTCGAGCAAGGCACGCAAACCAGTTCTAAAAATGACATCAGATTCTACAAAAGCCACGCGAATGCGGGCACCCAAATAATTACTCATACAACTTGCATTTTAGTAGAGCCAAAGCTCTGGTTTAGGATTAATACAAGTAATGCTGTTTCATGATGCTAAATTAAATAGGCGTAACCAAATAGGCTTCCGTAGTTTGACGGACACTTCGCAAAAAAAGTTGCATCGGATAGAATTTCTGCCCAAATAAACCTTTCGGTCCTTTGGGATGTTCTATCTTTGTATCAAAGAAAATTGAGTATATGTCTACACGAATTTGGCAAAGCATTAAAAACTACCAAGACATCAAGTTTGAGTTTTTTGAAGGTATTGCAAAAATCACCATTAACCGTCCGCAAGTTTATAACGCGTTCAGACCCGAAACCAATTTTGAAATGCTCGACGCTATGGATATCTGCCGCGAGCGTCCGGATATCAATGTGGTGGTCTTTACCGGCGCAGGTGACAAAGCCTTTTGCTCTGGCGGCGACCAAAACGTGAAGGGCGTCGGAGGTTATATTTCCGAAAATGGCGTTCCGCGTCTCAACGTACTCGACCTNCANAAAGCCATCCGCTCCCTTCCTAAACCCGTTATTGCGATGGTCAACGGTTATGCAATTGGCGGAGGCCACGTACTGCACGTTGTTTGCGACCTCACTATTGCCTCTGACAACGCACGCTTTGGTCAAACGGGCCCCAAAGTAGGTAGTTTTGACGGCGGCTTTGGCTCTTCTTATCTTGCGCGCCACGTAGGGCAAAAGAAAGCCCGTGAAATTTGGTTCTTATGTAATCAGTATACCGCAGAAGAAGCGGAAAAAATGGGAATGGTCAATAAGGTGGTGCCGTTTGATCAACTCGAAGACACCGTAGTGGAGTGGTCTAAAACCATCATGAAAAGAAGCCCACTTGCTGTGCGCATGATCAAGCGTGCCATGAACGCCGAACTCGATGGCCAGCACGGCCTCATGGAGTTGGCCGGCGATGCCACCCTACTCTATTACCTCACCGAAGAAGCACAAGAAGGCAAGCACGCATTTTTAGAGAAACGCGATCCTAATTTTCAACAATACCCTAAATTTCCATAAGCAATGGATTTCAGTCATATCCAACCCACAGCCCTTTGGCAACATTTTGCAGCACTCAATGCCGTTCCCAGACCTTCTAAAAAAGAGGAGCGCGTCATTGCTTTTATGAAAGCCTTTGGCGAAAACCTCGGTCTAACAACCATCGTAGATCAAGCCGGCAACGTCATTATTAAAAAAGCTGCCACTGCAGGNATGGAAGACCGTCAAACGGTTATTTTGCAGAGCCACCTCGATATGGTNCACCAGAAAAATGCCAGTACCGTTTTTGATTTTGACCAACAAGGTATTGAGATGTACCAAGACGGCGACTGGATCCGCGCAAAAGGCACCACTTTGGGCGCCGATAACGGAATAGGTGTAGCGGCGATCATGGCCTTACTCGCGAGCGCAGATATCCCCCACCCGGCCTTAGAAGCATTTTTTACCATCGATGAAGAAACCGGCATGACCGGCGCCAAGGAAATGGATGCTTCGCTTTTGAGCGGCACTATTCTCTTGAACCTCGATACAGAAGACGACGACGAACTTTCTGTAGGTTGTGCTGGTGGCATTGACACCAATACATCGTATACCTACCAAGAAGTTCCGATTCAAAATGGTTTTTCGACCTTAGAAATCCAATTAAGTGGTTTGCTGGGCGGGCATTCGGGCATGGACATAGACAAAGGTCGCGGCAATGCCAATAAATGGATGGCGCGCTTACTCTGGGAACTCTCTCAGGAGCAACATATTCAATTGCTACACTTCGACGGCGGAAGCCTCCGCAACGCGATTCCAAGAGAAGCTACAGCCATCATTGCCGTTCAAGATACCGTTAAAGCACGTACTCAAATCAACACATTCGCTCATATTTTAAAAGACGAATACACCCTCATTGAGCCACATTTTGTCTTGAAAGCAGAAAGCACACAGAGCTTACTCCATGCGTTAAGCGACCTTGATTTCAAGAAAATCATCGCAACGCTTTGTGGTGTGCAAAACGGCGTATACCGCATGAGCCCTGACATTATTGGCTTGGTAGAAGCGTCATCCTCTTTGGCGCGCGTCATCATCGACAAAGGATCATTTACGTCGCAATCTTTGCAACGAAGTTCTGTAGAAAGCACCAAAAAGGAAGTCAGTATGACTTTGCGTTGTGCTTTTGAAAATATGGGTGCAACAGTAGAACAAAGTGGTGATTATCCAGGTTGGAAACCCAATTCACAATCTCTCATTTTAAAAGAAATGAGCCGCTTGTACCGCACACTTTTCAATGAAGAACCTAAAGTCAAGGCTTGCCACGCTGGTCTTGAGTGCGGTTTACTCAGCGAAAAACTCCCTGGTGTGGACATGATTTCATTTGGCCCGAACATCCGCGCTGCGCACTCGCCAGACGAATGCGTTCAAATTTCATCGGTACAAAAATTCTGGTCTTACCTACTTGCCAACCTCTCACAAATTCCTAAAGCGTAAGCAACACATTATGTCTCAGACACTCCATACAATAGAAGAAGCGATTTACGAAATTCAGCAAGGCCGCGTAGTCATTGTTGTAGACGACGAAGACCGCGAAAACGAAGGTGATTTCCTCACTGCAGCAAGAAATGCGACACCTGAACTGATCAACTTTATGGCTACCCATGGCCGCGGACTTATTTGTGCCCCAATCAGTGAAGACCGCTGCGACCAACTTGGGCTCGAGCTCATGGTNCGCAATAACTCTGCCGCCTACGAAACGCCTTTTACCATCAGC
>JGI25921J50272_10000482_pt1 | contig 12965 bp, 21 predicted proteins | sample LauGreSu1BDMLBSD_2_FD_50272 | JGI IMG/M metagenome (IMG submission 50272) | reverse complement strand
GCGGGACTCCTGCCGCTGAAGGCAGGATCAAGAAGCCATTCGCGTGCAGGCGGGAAGTCCTCGCCTGCCGGTCCCTCTCCGAGCCACACCTCATGCTGGTGCGAAGGCTTCGTGTTGTCGAGGCAAGGCGGGTCGTTCGCGGGCCTGGTGCCCCCGTCATCCCGCTCCTCCTTTGCCCTGCCGTACCAGTTCGTCGTGCTGCGCAGTCGCCTATCGACCTCGCCCGCCCTGCTCTCGGCACTTGCGACTGCATCTATGTCGACGCCCGAATCGTCGAGGAGGCCGAGCAGGGTGTTGGCAGCATCGAAGTTCATACCCTCGTTGAATTGCTCCGCAGCCGCCCCCACCTGCGGGTGGATGGCGACGAGACGGACGAGCATGTCTCTGCCAGCTGGTCTGTGGAGCCCGGCAGAGTTCATGTGGAAAAGGTGATAGAGGATGGACAATTCGCCTGCCGCCGCACGGACGGCTGAGACTGAGTTTTGTAATCTTGCGTCATCTGAGCTCGGCATATTCTGATTTTTTACATGGACACACATCGCGCACCTTCCACGGATGCGGAGGTGCCGCATATTCCGCGGCAGTATATATCATAAGATATGAAGGTGGCAAAATTATGCGGATGAAGAATTTCATTTCTCTGTGCATCGTGTGCGCCCTTTCCGGATGCAAATCTCCTGTGAAACCATGCGCCGTAGTGGCGGCCGACAAGTCTGCCCCTCCGCCAACCGCATCGATGGCTGATGGCATGGAAGGGGAGAGCGAAGACGTATCGCAAGACGCAGCATTCATCCATGGTGAAGTTTCCCACACAGAAGAAATGTTGGACTCACTGTATGTGGTGGATCCGGGGGAGTCTCAGGAAGCACCCAACCTTGCCATCGGCAATGTGTGCGAGGCGGAGCAAAAAGCAAGGCAGATCGCGGACAACTCGGAGGCAGCCCAGAGTGGGAACACCGTGCTCAAGGTCGCCACGGAGCAGGCGGAGGCCGTGGAGAACAGTTCTGCCGAGTCGCAGGGGGTGGAGCCCGAGACGGAGGCAAAGGCGATGGAAGAGGCGCACGGCTACGCCACCTTGTTTTTCGTGCTCGGCTTCATCGGCGTGACGGCTGGCGCTGCACTCGCATGCTTCGCAGGCAAGTCTATGGGAAGGGCGGAGCACTTTCTGAAATAGTCGGCATCATCAAGGTTCTGATGGAGACTGTGGAACCGGGTGAGGGGGAACGCATCTGTGGCGACAGAAGTCTGGTCTCAAGAGCAAATGTGCAGATGACCAAGAACATCATCAAACAGGCGCAAGACAGTACGCCGAAATAGATGGAAAAGCATCCGAGGGACGGTGATCCCCCGGATGCTTCTTAATTAATAGAAAAACAATCAGGATTTGGGAACGCTGTTGTAACAGCCGTACGCCTTCACGCCATCGTACTCGTAACCACCTTCAATGGGCTTCCATTTGGCGTTCTTACCTTTAGATGTCATGGCGGCGATGTTGTCCCAATGCAGGTCGCAATCCCTCAGGATGACATCTTCCATGTCTCTTGTTTCCCATCCATCTTCTGAGGTGTCTCCACCGAAAAGCATCTTTTGGTAAGGCGACTTATGGTTGATCAGAAGAATATGGAACGCCTTGTTGTTGATCTGCGTAAACGGAGGTCCACCAGCATTCGCGATGTTCTTCCCCAATCTAGGCCGTGGAACATGGATGAATGTATTGTTGACGAACGCAGAATTGCCAAGGTAGCACTGCTTGTCAACACCGGGATTAAATGTTGGTCTGTTTCCAAAAAACCAATCTCTTCCTGCCAAGACAGGTCTGGCGAAGATTCCCTGAACACAATCTACGCCAGTGGCATAGACTCCACTCATGATGACATTTTCGTGTGTTTCCCACATCTGATAAATGTCTGAATGTTTTGGAGTCAAGAAGCCTGCAAAGGTATCAATTGTTACATTGAAGATTCCATTTGCTCTTGAGAACGCATCACCCCATATTCTGCGAATGGTTGAGTTTCTGACCATCGGTGTGCTGTTATATCCAGAGCAGAAGTTGCTGAGATGGCAGTCTGTAAAGAAGTGTTCCCCACCAATGCATCTAAAGACCACATCTTGTTTACCATTGGTTGAGAGAGGAATGGACTGGTCTGGAATATTCTTATTCTGCAAACCATTCTCATACCATGCCTCATTGGATGGGTTGATGAACTTGCAATTGTCCCACCACATATCCTTGCCCGAGAAGTAACCGACTCTTCCAAAGTCTAGAGTAATATTTACCCAACGAATTGGAAGTTTACACCCGAATGATGTGCTATTTGGTGTGGTGAAGACTGTATTTCCAGAACCACGAATTGTCAACCATTTGCTTGGACCGGCACCAGACTTTGTTTTCTTTGGCCTGACGAGTTCAAACTCGCCATCTCCAAACTGAATGGTATCACCACTTATGACAACGCTGAGTGCCTTCTGTGCCGTTCTAAACGGCGCAGATATACCATCATTAGAGTCATTGCCAGTCACTTCAACTCTATATACAGTTCCAACATAAGTCTTTTCAAGAACCAGATTGTGAATGCCCAACTTTGAGACAAGCAATGGTTCAAGATATGAAGATAGATTTTCATATCCTTTCTTTGGGTTAACTGAATATGGTTCATCAAAAACCAATTCTGAACCATCATTTGCAATCACCTTTGCCGATACGGTGATCGTCTCTCCCGGCAAAAGGGCGTCGAAATCAAAATCAAAAGAGTATTCTTCGACCTTTGTCTTTTGATTTGCCCTGGTGTCTTTAACCGTATGTTTTTTTACGGCATCGCCTTGTGTGACGGAATATTGAACTTCTTCAATCCCGTCTTTGTGATAAGCAACTAAGCCGATTTGTTGCAGACCATCAAGTACTTCATTGGGAACCCTTGCCCATCTCGCAATTGGCTTCAAACCTTGCATTTTTTGTCCTTTCTTAAGGTGCTTTTGAACGCTGAAATGTGCTACGAAAGGAAAGTTGGACACAGAAGTGTCTTCGACACTTCTTTTAATCATATTGCTCTCTTGTGAAAACTACACCTCTTTAGATTGATAGATTGCACCTGATCCTTGAATAGGCTTGCTTGTCGAAAAGCAATAATTTACCAAGGAAACTGGATCATCATGCATATTGTAAGTCATTAACAATTCAAAATTGGTTCTGCAAATTGAATAAACATATAGTTATGGTCATGTCCAAGCGCCAGGCGGGGCCCTCCCTCACTATTTGTGTGTCGGAATTTTTGTGTCTCTAGACGCCAAAACACACAGGCCACCCTTCCGGATGGCCTGTGTGTAACACGGGGCACGCTCTCGCCCTACTTCTTCTCGGGATGTGTGTCTTCTAGCTCCTTCATTCGACGGGGGTCGTCCCTGAATGCCTTCCTGTAGGCCTTCAGGACGAGACGCTTCGGCTCGTCTGAAAGTGATCGGAATGCGTCGTAGATGTTGCGCAGATAGATCGAATGCATGCGCACCACTATCTGGTTCACATGACGCTCCTCCTCCTTCAGGATTTTGGAGCGCTCTCGCATCTGCTCGGTGACTTTAACCTGTTCTTTTTTTGCCCGCATGACCTGGTCCTCATATGCATCCAAGTGCCGTGAGGGCCTTGTCGATGTCGCTCCGGCAGGACTTGACTTCAGAAGACAGGCTGTCAATCTCTGCTTTGAGATTTATGATGTGTGCCCCCACCATCTTGCAGAGAACCTTCACATCTCCGTTCTCCTTCCAGATCGGATCGTTCGAAAGTATGTCGATGAGGACGGTGAGGGCATCCTCCGGAGAGACATCGCTGGCAGACAGTCCCTTCGTGAGCATGGCCTTGCCAGCCGCTGCCTTCATCTTGCCGCCCTTCGGGGTCTGCTTCTTCTTGGCCATATCCGTTCTCCTTTTGTGATGGTCTGATTGATTCAGATGCCAATCGGAGGATCGTCATCTGCATCAGTTTCTTCGGCGTTTTCAGCGAAGCGACCGATTGGGTTTCCGTCGGAGTCGGTCAGGACTACATTCGGGTGGAGGTCGACGGTGTCCGAGCTGAACTCGACGGCACGACGATGCAGGCCCTCGTCCATCTCCCTCACGTAACTCACGTACGAGGAGTACAGGCTGATGGTGGAGGAGACGATGATGAACTCCTCCGGCGAGAGGCGGATGTCTCCAGCCGGCGGCTCCATGCTGCCATCAAGGATGCCCTGCAGGATTTCAGACTGCCTATCCTCCGGGTCCAAATCCTCCATGGGCAGATCAAAATCTCTCGGGAACTTCTCTTCCTCTTCGCGTGGTTCTTCTTTGCTCATGTTCGCGCTCCTTGCGTTGTTTTTTCGCCAAAAATACCCAGTCCACCTGATCACTTATTACCTGGAAGGAAGTCCTATCCCTCGACAGGGCACAGGCGTGCGATGGCGGCAGAGGCTGCCTTGCGCACCCTTTCCGCGTCCGCCTCCGTCTTCAGGAGGAAGTCTTCGGTCTGGTGATCCTCGGCACAACTCATGCAGGTTCGGATGGACTGGATGACACGGTCGACATCTGCACCTTTCGGACCCAGCGTCTCGATCTTGGCGATCCTGCGGAGGCACTCGTCGAGCTCTGCAAGCCTTGCTGCCCGCAACTCATCCTCCCTCGTCTGTGCGGCAAGGATCGCCTGCCCCCGCATGATGTGAATCGTCTCAATCTGGTTTTGAACCGTGACTTCTGCACTCATGATTTCGCGCAGTTCCCTGAGGTCCGACTCGATGAGCACGAGGTCGGCCATGGTGGTCGCGGTGCGGAGGGAGGCAACGCCCTCCTCGTGCTGCGATTCAAAGGTGGGGGCAGAATCCTTCTGCTCCCTCAGGGNCGAGCGGCAGGAGATGGCCATCAGCATCAGGGTGATTGCAGCGAATTTCTTCATGACGCCCCAAGAATACGAAGGTCGCTCGTAGAGTTTTGGCGCCATGTCGAAAGAACCAAAGAAGAAGCGCTCTCCATTCTCGCTGCCCATCAACCCCGAGGTCGCCGCGGGCGGAGGACGGAACAAGAGAACCTCCGACGCACCCCTGTTCAGCGAAGGAGGGGCATGGCGGAATCTTGTCGAGGCGAACCCTGCCGCCGAGCGCTACGGGAGGGAGAGTGGGAGTTCGAGCGATCTCGAGGGGTTGATGGATGACCCCACCCACCGCATCTTCGATGATCCTGCGGCAAACACCGACATCAAGGTGTTGAGGAAGGCCCTCATGGCTTCTCTTGGCAGGGAGGGCGACAGGATCAACCACACTGTACAGTTCGAGAACATACTGCTAACCACCCTGTCGAAGGTTCGCACCGTCATCAAGAGATATGACGGCGTCATCGACACGAGGGCTGTGGATGAGTTGTATTCTGTGATCTGCCAGGCGGAGAAAGAGGCGTCGGAGGTGTAGAGTCTGCGTGGCAGAAACATGTGGGCATGGACTGGTACAAGAAGGCGTCCTCCGCAGAACCCATCACCCTCAGGTCAGGGATGGTGATACGACCATCCCGTCTGCACGGGCATGGGGCTTTCCCATCCCGAAAGCACCGTGAGGGCGATGTGGTTTACGCCCTCGTCGTTCCGCATCCAAACGACGCCTCGGAGAGTTGCAGGACGGAGGCGGCAAGGATGACCAACCACTCCTCAAGTCCATCCATGAGGACGGTGAGGGTTGGCAATGTCGTGCTCGCCATCGCCGGACGAGATGTTGGCCCTGACGACGAGTGTACGATAGACTACAGGGATGTGCTCCCCCTGCTCCTCTCCCATCCGCACCTGCCGGCGAAGACCATACTGAGGGAAACTCCCGGCTGCGATCACCTGGTTTGCCATGACGGGGAGACCACGCTCTTCCACCAGATAGAGGACATAGAAGGGGGGGCGTACAGATGATGATCAAGTCCCATGCAAACTGGTGGAAGTCGGCGAGTGCTTCTGAAGAGCAGCATGACGCCATGTTCAAGAAACTCATGGCTCAGTACTACCAGCGTGAAGACCAGGCACGTCAGATGCTCGGGCTGCTGCTGTCCGACAGGGCTCCGAAGTGGTTCTCCGACCGACTGGAAGAGTGGGTCATCGCGCAGAGCGATATACCTGCAGATCATTGGACAATGAAATGGATTGCGCACCGCCTGGAAGGTTCGGAGGGCGAGGCGAACGACCTCAGGAAGATGGTCAAGTTCGTTGGCTTCACAGGCATAACTTACAGAACCTGGAGTTGGATGACGCACTGGTGCAACGGACTGGCCCCAGACACCGAACCGGCTTGGTTCGGAAAAGAGGTCATCAGGTATCTTGGCAGATATAAGGACATTCCAGTCTTTGCCTACAGGTGGGGCGAGGCGAAGCTGGAGAAGGGTCAGGAAGACGGAGTGAGGCGGGCGCTTCAAGAAACCATCGAACATCATCTGAACAAGGTGAAGAGTTACAGCAGCCGCCTCGGCCCTGAGTCGATGGACTGGGGCGCCCAGCTCATACCGTCTTGGGGGCGTAATTACGTCAAAAAGATGATTCAGGATGACCTCCGTGATGGCGGTGGTCAATCATGAATGGTGAACAAAGGGGCAACTGGTGGAAGGCTGCTTCTTCTCAGCAGCAGTACGCCATGTTCAAGAAGTTGATGAGACAAGCCATTGAACGTGAGGACAAAGGCAAGCATATGGAGAGTCTTGTCCTCAGCGGCAGGGCTCCGTCATGGATGACCGAAAGTCTCACAGAATGGATGATGACTTCCAGGAACGAACCCTTTCCCGAATGGGCTATCAAGTGGGCGGGTACACAGTTGTCACAAGATGGTCGCAACCCGTTGATCGACTACTTCAAGGAATACCTGTTCGATCCCGAAAGGTTTTGGACCCCCAGCTGGGTTCAGGTATGGGGAGTATCTCTTGCTTGGGAACCCGATGACATACCCGCATGGGTTGAGCGCAAGTTAGAATTTTGCGTCAAAGCCTATGGTGATGTGCCNNTTTGGGCGTATGAATGGGCCGAATCCAAATTGAANATCGGCAAAAGGGACGGCATTCGGAAAGAACTTGAGGCTACGGCCATCTACAGATGGCAGCACGGGAAAGAAAGACTCTCGTGGTACATTCCACATCTGCAAAGGCTTATCACAGAGTGGCAGAAGAGGTCTATGGGGATGGCGGAGAGGAACCGCAACGAGTCTCAAAGCCAAAGTTACGGGCTTGATGGCTGAGATTCCTAGTCGCCTCCATCTGGCGACTGATCCGATTCCTCATCCCGATGTGATCCAATGTCGATGCCCTCGAGCCTCATGCAATCGTACATGATGCTGCATGCCCTGGTGACTCTCAACCACATCTCGTGAGGGTTGCCCTCGTTCGAATTGGGGTTGTAGTGATCCTTGCACTCAGCGAGCGTCGTCAGGGCCTGCACCGAGGCATCCTTCATGCGGATGTACCCACCCTCATGCTTCAGTCTTGACTCGACCGAACGTGCCAGGGCACGGATGACCTCATCCTTCAGAATCCTGATCTCCTCGTGCGCATCGATGATCAGTTGCCTGTTCTGCTGCGCCGGATTCATGGACTCGGCACGCAGACGCTCCATGATATTTAGTGGTCTGCTTGACAACTATGCTCTCCTGTAACTCTTGACGGGGACGCAATTTTACGCGTCTCGGGCTTCTCGTCCCGACAGTCTCTTCAACATTTCGTTAGCTTCGTCTCCGAGCGACCCGAGCACCAGGTCGTCCAATCCGGACATGGAGGACATCTGCTTCGCCACAGCCTGGAGGGCTGCGGCGTCTATGAGGGCATCAAGTTCAAGGGCAAGGCTTCCGAGTTCTGCGGTCTTTCGTACCAGCAAATCTTGCAGATCGGATATCTGGTCATCCTTATCCGCACACGCCTCCTGAAGACTTTCGATGTCTTTCTGTAGCGAGGATATTCTCGTTGCAAGGGCCGCGTTTGCTTCACCGAGCTCCCTGATGACCCCCTCCACTTGATCCTTGAGAGCACGCATCGCGACCACCTCGTCGCGAACGCGTCTCACCGCTTCAGGGCTGAATGCAACCCTTGGATTCTTGAGCAGCTGGTCCATAGCCTTGACGATGTCGATGTTGTCAGGAATTCTCTTTGCCACCCGGTTCCTCCCCGCCGTTTCAAACGACACAAGGACAGGGACTATTTGCTGTGGAATTCACAGTATCCTCCGAGCACGCGGATTCACCCGGCAAGACGTCGATCCATCAGTCTCCTGATGTCTGATCGGAGAGCTAGGTTCTCATCGCGTACATGGCGGAGTTCCTCACGAACTAACTCAGCCTGACAGCGCAGCCGTGCATTTTCCTCCGTCAGGCGCTCGACGGCGGATATAAGAATCAGATTGGTTTCAGTGATGTCCTGGCTATTCTCATCCACAGACTTCGATGCCGAAATGTCGCTTGATTTCATGACAAGTTGTCTCCACAGAAGGTTNAAATGGCTATAAGCACATATGGGCATAAAGAGATGAATCTGCTCAATCTTCCCATATGCTTTCAGGCAGCAGGGCGACAGGCAATTGTATTTCGAAGTCATGCCCATCGATCTCGATGTATGCCCACACATCATCATCTTCCTCGTCGACAGACCTGATTTCCCACTCGCCACAAATCTCATGAACGACTTCTCCATCACTGTCGACCAGAGGGTTGTCGTCATCATCCCACTCCCATGGATCGCAGAAATAGAAAGTCTTTCCGAGTAGCGAGTTAATGTCGCGACATCCACCGGGCTTTGACTTCTTCTTGGTGATCTTCTTCGCAACCTTGCCTGTGCTTGTCTTCTTTTTGCTTGCCATGGATGAACTCCTCATTTGACATAATCATCTTCACACACTACGCGCGGTCTTGATTGATTCTTTTGANACGATTGCATAGGAAGGCACAGGCATCCCAAACCCAGAATCCTATGTGGGCGCACAATACCGCGACGCTCAAAAGGATATAAAGAATCGGATATAGGACATAGGTCTCCGCAAAATCTTTCATCCTTCGTATTTGCACAGTATCAGCCCCTTTCCGTCGCCCCTGTCTATCAGGTAGTTCAAGTTGGCTTCGTCGGTCCAGCACCCGCAATTCAGGTAGTGAATTTGTTTTGTCATGTCTTTTGACTTTATGAGTTTATCCGCNGGGTCATGGATNTGTCCGCAGATAACTCCATCGTATCCATGCTGTTCGGCATATTGNGCCAAATGCTTCTCGAAGTTTCCTATAAACATGGTCGCCTTCTTGAACTTGACCTTGACATATTTGGAAAGAGAGGAATAACGAAGACCAAGTTTCTTGCGAACCCAGTTGTACCACTCGTTTATGTTGATGAGGATTTCATATCCAACATCTCCAATCTTCGATATCAATGTTCCTATCTTATACTTACACACGAGATCAAACTGGTGTCCGTGCAGCACCAGATATCTTCGTCCATCAGAGGCGGTGTATTCGCACCTTTCGTGGAGATATACACCTCCGAAGGACTTTGATTCTGCAAACCTGTGCATGAACTCGTCGTGATTGCCCCAGATGTAGTGAACCTCTCCGTTCTTTGATTTCTTGAGCAGGCGGCGGATGCATTCGACATGGTAGGCCTGCGTCTCTATATCCATTTTAAAAGCCTGGCTAAACCTCCAGATGTCTATGACATCACCAACCAGGTAAATGCAAGAACTTTCGTCTTTCTTTATGAATGACGAAAGCAACTTGGCCTTGCATTTATTGGATGCAATGTGCATATCTGATATGAATAGCGTTTGCTTCATAGATTATGCAGATGGAACGGACGGTGTTTTAATCACCGTCGCCGCCTTCGGATCACACCAGCAACCGCAAACAGGGCAAGTGCCGATGGTGTGGGAACAACCTCGTAAGACAGGTTGTCCATGATGATGTGGGTGACATTGGCAGGACCACTAACCCTCAGCGTGTCGATGCTGAGATCATCTATCTCAACCCGTGTCCGCACCATTGCTTGGAGGGTGACGGTGTGGGTCCAGTTGACTGAACCGTTCTGATATCCCGTCAGCGTCAGGGTCAATGCATTCCAAGCGGTCGTGATGTCAGCACCCACGAATCGCCACGCTTGCGCCCGACTGATTTTGAACGCATTCTGCGCTCCCGCACCATATGGGGTGAAAATCGCCCGTCCTCCGATGATGCCATCGTCGTAACCGCCGAAGTTCACGCCATCGTTGATGGCATAGTAGCCCCAGTATCCACCGAAGTTCTGCCATGCCTGATCGGGTGCAGGAATGACAAGATCGCTCAGGAACTGAAATCCCTCGTAGTTCCTGATGGGACTTGCTCTCACGATATTGTTTGGATCGGAGGCTGTGTTTGGTTCAGGCAGATCCTCAAAGGTGCAAGTCTGAACCTGTGCGTGTGCGGTGGATGCGATCAGTAGTGCCAGTGCTGTTGCGTTCATTGTGTGTTTTCCTCTTCCTTTGGCATGTTGTAGTAACTTCTGTATGGTTCGTGTGGAATGTTGTTCCGCTTGAGTGTTTCCTCAAGGTGCATGATGTGCCACGACATACGCAGCACGAACTCACGAAAGTCCCGTTGGCAGAAGTACGGGGGGTCGAAGTAGGCGAAGTCATACTTCTCGGAGGGTTCAGACGACAGGAAGGTCAGCGCATCCGAATGGAAGACCTCGCAGATTATCGTCGCCGCCTTCGGGCCACGCCAGCAACCGCCAGCAGGGCAAGTGCCGATGGTGTGGGAACGACTGTGTATTCGATGTTGTCGATGGCTAGGTGAGAAGACAGAGAGTTAGGGATGGTGCTATAGATCTTGATCTCCGTGATATTGTTGAGGGGACCAGGATATACCGAGGAGATGTTCAGTTTTACCCGCTGTGCTGTAGTCAGCTGTGCGGTGTAGGTGAACACTCCCTCCCCGTAGCGGTATCCCTCTATAACCACTGTGGATGAAATCCAAACTGCTGTGACTTCAATGCTGTTGAGCATCCACAACTCATTCCTACTAATACGGTAGTTCTTGCCCTGATCCGCACCCCACGGAGTGAACAAGGCACGATCCCCGACGATTCCCTCATCGTATCCTGCCCATCCCCCACCACCAACGAGATCGTAGTATCCCCATTGGAAGTTGCTTGGGGCGTATGAACTTGTGAATTGGAATCCCTCGTATGATGAGAAGTAATCCCAATAGAATCCCGTGTTTGGGGGACTGGTCGTGGCAGTGGTGGGCGCAGAAAGGTTCTCAAAGGTGCAGAGAGTTCCAGTCCCGTGTGCTGCCGTTGCGATAAATGCTGTTGCGATTAGTGTCTTCATTGTGCTTTCTCCTTGCTTGCGCCGATCTTTACACCGCTTCCAGGCGGGTCTACCTGTTCAGTTGAAATGGGTCGAATGTCTTCTGTTGATAGTATTTCGGCTAACTGCAGCGTGATCAGCGCAAGCAGAATAAGACCTGCCACGATGGCTATGAGCAAATAGGTGATCTTTTTGTTTTGGTCATTCATTGTGTGTTTTCCGATGTTCATGTCCCCGTCCCGTGTCTAACCCTTTGTGTGATCGCAGTCTCCGAAGAAGGGACGATGATCCGTCACGGGGCTTTTTCGGCCTCTGCGGAATCGACCATGTCTTCCTCGAGAATTTCGTATCTGGGCGGCACTGCCCTTTTCAGGGCAGATACAACTCCGATCAGCCTCTTGCAGCCTGCGTTCTCCGCAGGAAAGCAGTCCCAGCCCCGCATCTTGGCTTCGGTTTCGGGAGTCCTGTCAGGATAAGAGGTTCGNTTGCAAATCTCCCTGCGGGCCTCGTCGCGTTCCGCAAGCAACCGTGCTGCCGTGCTGTAACTGTTCCACTGCTCGTCAGCAACGGGACGGATCTGCTCCAGTTCTCGCTTCGCACCGTTCAGGTCGAAGCGCAGCCTTCGCACTTCCTCCTGAAGCGAGTCAACCGTGGACTCAAGTGAATCGCGGTCGCGGCAGCAGCGCTCGTACTGGTCTTCAATAGTTACTTCCATCACTCCACCTCCTTGAAGCAATCCCAGCCGCGACGATTTGCCTCGTCTTGGGGAAGAAGAATCCCGTTCCCGCACATCTGGCGGTAAGGTTCTTTAGTAGAGTGAATACAGATTTCCCGCCTCGCCTCGTCGCGTTCCGCACGGGTGCGTTCGATCTCAATGCGGCAATCGGTAACGGTAGACCGCAGCAACTCGTTCTCGTCGGTGAGGGTCGCGTTCTCCTGCCTGTATGCCTCCAACGCCGACCGCAGTTCTTCGATGAGTTGCGTGGCGCGCGGGGTAGCCCCGCTCAATCCCCGCGTTTGGGCGAGGATTCGGTCGGACTTCTGTGCTAGTGTCATGGCGATTGTGTTAGTCATTGTGAGGGGGTAGGAAGGTCCGCTGACAACTTCATTCTGAATGAGAATGGTCTTCAGGGTGTCGAATGCCTCACCCATCTCCTCTGAGATGTCATCACATGCCTTCTCAATATCACGACCGCTGATGGAGCGTGACGAGACATTGTTGTTGAGTTTAGTAATCTTTGCAAACATACCCTCCATTGTCTTTGCGATGTCGTAGAGGTCAGATGCACTGGTGGTAACGGTCTTGTTGGTCTTGTTCTTTGTTGCAGTCTTAGTCATTGTTGTTCTCCTTGTACATGTCGGGAAGCACATCCATCACGACGAGATCATCAAGGTCAGTCCAAAAACAGGTGTCTGCGAGTTCGTTGCGGAACTTCCCTACCTTGCCGTTTGGGGAGATTTCAAGCAGCGTCCATTCGCTGCGTTGGATTCGCGTGATCCTGTCCGTCAGCAGTAGCCGCTTGCCTATGAGTTTTTCCCATTTGTATTCGTTCACTTCTCAGTCTCCTTGTCGGTAAAGTATAGCAGGTAAATGGTGTGCTGTCAAGTATAAATATTGATGTCATGAAAACATTTAAGCAATATCTTTCGGAAATATTCCGCCCCAATAAAACTCATG
>JGI25921J50272_10000474_pt1 | contig 13116 bp, 15 predicted proteins | sample LauGreSu1BDMLBSD_2_FD_50272 | JGI IMG/M metagenome (IMG submission 50272) | reverse complement strand
GCATACTACATGTCGCCCGAAAAACGGCGCATTGCGACCTGGAAGAAGAATCGGCCCGCCCCCGAATGGTATTCACTTCAGGTTTGATCACACAACGCACAACGCACAACGCACAACGCACAACGCACAACGCACAACGCACAACACACAACATAAAAAATGCACAAAATAAAAATGTTCACATTATATATCACATTTTTTTACAAATGAACCTGAATGCGAATGCGAATGCGAATGCGAATGCCAATGATTCAAACATCAATTTGGCCGAGGTTGGAGTCAATTTGGTTGAGCTGGCGAAACGTTTCGGCGAATATTTCATTGAAAACATCACCGCCATAACCACAATAATTGTGATCATCATCGGCGCGTTGGTGTATCAACAAATCATGTACGTGCAACACGGCATTGACGGCAGCAAACCAATTAACAAAAAGTCGCAAACGGTGATTGTGGAAACATTTGATAATGCGAATGCGAATGCGAATACCGATGCGGATTCCAAACTGGATTCAATGTTGCAAGCGGGGTTCTGCAAAACGCATTTAGGCAAACCCGCCGATCTTGAGACGGCGTGCGGAAAATTAAGCAAGTCGTCTTGCACTGCCACATCATGCTGCGTTTGGGCCAGCCTGGACTCCAAAGAGTCATGCATGTCTGGAAATCAAAACGGACCCATTTTCAAAAACGGAAAAACACTGGACCACTATTATTTTGAGAACAAGTGCAGTGGCAACAACTGCCCCAAATAAAAAACCCGAATAAAAAATAAATGTAAATAAAAATATATCATTTATTTATAAAAATCCAATGCGTTTGCTGCATCCTCTTCCCATTCCCGGTTCCGATTCCGGTTCCAATTTAAACCAAATTCTGCCGCCCGTTGGCGCCGCGAACCCGCCGAATGAGCATTTTACTAACGCGTTTTCTAGCAGGGATGGCGGCGTAACCGGATACGAGGGTGCCGGCGGAAGCGTGGCCGCCCTTGCCGGAAACCCCGGATACAAAATTGTCAGCATGAAGGGCGGCAAATCGTTGCGACGCGGCGGCAAAAGCCGAAGCCGAAGCACGAACAGAAACAAAAGCAGAAGCAATCGCTGCAAATGCCAACGCAAAGGCTGCAACTGCCGAAGCAGAAGCAGTCGCTGCAACTGTCGGCGCAACTGCCGGTGCAAAAGCTGCAACTGCCGAACACGCCACACGATGCGCGGTGGTGCCGGTGAATTGAGCGCAACGGCCGCGTCTTTCAATGGCGCAGCAAACCCCCCTTACCAACAATACATGGGCAATCATCCGAATTCATCCGTTTTTAGTGTGGGTTCAAAAATGCCGCTGTCAAACAGTGCCCTGGCAAATCCACCGCCCATAACGTCTGGCAACCGATGCGCGAAATGAGGAACAATTTAATATATTTTTTATATGATGAATATATTAAACAATTAAACACGTGTTCATTGTTCCTAGTTACTGAATCCAATGGCATGCAGCGCGCCAATTGACATCCCCACCAAAAAAACAGTGAACTCAATATCTGGCCGGTTCGTTTGCGTGTACGACCCCAACATGATATCCGGGGAACCCGTCACGCTTTCCGCAGACCTCAGTCATCTGTCCATCAAGTGCACGACCAACAATGCCAGCAAGGTCGTATTTTTCAATGCAGGAGCCTACACTCCGGTTGAAATGCGCGTGTACAAACCGTCGCTGCACACGTACAACGGGGTGCCGGCGGATGCGGAACTGCTGATTGTGCACTCCGGATCGTCCTCCAAATCCACCGACGGCTTGATCGTGAGCGTGCCCATTGCAATGGGCGGAAACAAACGATCCGGCCTGAACACGATTGTCGCGTCTGCCAATGCGTTGAACGCCGGAACCGTTGCCATGAATCCGTCGGCGCCCATTTTGTCCACCGTGGATGTGAACGAGCTCATTCCTTCCCGACCCTTTTACGTTTACAACGGCACGCTTCCGTACGAATCGTGCGGCGGCAACTACTACTACGCCGTGTTTACCGACCCCGTCACCATTTCAACCCCCATCAACAATCTCACCCCGAGCGACATTAAAACGGCACCCCCACCCGCGCTCATACAAAAATGCAAAACGCCACCCACCGACGGATCCGCCACCGGTGAAGCCAATGATGACGAATTTGCGCTCTTTGAATTTGTGGACACAGATGACTATGACCAAAAAAATAAGCAATTGCGTCGTCAGGATCTTCCGACTAAACCCCCCGCAACACCGTTGAATGTGTTGTGGGGACTTCTCATTGCAGCCGCCATAGGGATCATTTACTGGATATTCACGGCCTACAAGGAGGAAATAATTGCAGTAACCGCATTGAATACCGGTGTCCCTAGTGCTCCTTCAATTTATGATTAAATCTGCGCGTAGCCCAACGACGTTTGGTCCAGCTGATTCGGTTGAAAAGAAGCNGTGGCGCTGCCAATCTCGGTGTCGGCCAAGGGCGCCCTCTCGGCCACGATTTGCTCCTCCAATGTAACCGGAAACTGGTTATAAGCCGACAGCTCCTCGCTCTTTCGTTTCTCGCTCGGAACGAACGCCTCTACTGCAGCGCTCCCCGCAGAAGAGCGCCGAATGAGAAGGTACGCTGCAAACAGTCCCAGCACACCGACCACGGCATGCGAATGCGTAAAGAAGGACACCGCAATAAGAACCACCACGATGTTGCCTAAAGGCGTGTCCACATAGGGCGCAATGACGTGGGGTGTGGGTACGTTAAGAACGACGTACAAAATGAGGAGCACGGTCAGCAAGAGTTCATGCTTTTTCGCGGACTTGAAAACGGATTCCATTATAAGTTAAAAGTTAAAAGTTAAAAGGTAGTAGATAAGATGTAAACTGTATAATAATTGTGTATTTTATAATTATTATCACATAATATTTTTGTTAAAATTGAAACAAACACATGCCGCGCATATAACAAATACGCAATCGCAACTACGCAATCGATGTCCGACGCATTAACGTATCTGGGCCCCCGCGGCTACACCATCCACAAGGAAAACTTGGATGAAGAGGAACGCAAGTACATTCGCACCGAATTAACGATTCGTCCGTACATTCCTAAAGCCCCCGTGCAGCCCGCCGCGTATCCCGTTTATCGCGAGTCCCCGCTAAAAATGTACCTCCCGCGCTACTTCGGCATCGGCGCGTACGGCCCCCCTGAAGCCATCAAAATCGGTGCCGGCGAGCCCATTGATGTCGCGTTCCAGGGCGACATGCGCGACTACCAGAAAGACATCGTGCAAAAGTATTTGAACCACGTGGGCACCGGCGGCGGCGGCCTCCTGGACGTGGACCCCGGCAAGGGCAAAACCGTGATGGCGCTGTACATCCTGGCCCAGCTCCGCCGAAAAACCCTCGTCGTTGTGCACAAATCCTTCTTAATGAACCAGTGGATAGAGCGCATTGAGCAGTTCCTGCCGGGCGCGCGCGTGGGCCGCATCCAGGGCCAGATCGTGGACATTGACGACAAGGATATCGTGCTCGGCATGCTGCAGTCCCTCTCCATGAAGGAGTACCCCGCCGACATGTTTGACAGCTTCGGCCTCACCGTATTTGACGAGGTGCACCACATGGGCGCCGAAGTGTTTTGCCAGTGCATGATGAAAGTCACCACGCTGTACACGCTGGGATTATCCGGCACCATGCAGCGCAAGGACGGGCTCACCAAAGTGTTCAAAATGTTCCTGGGCGACGTGGTGCACAAGGAAAAAGCGGCGTCCGAGCACCGTGTGGTCGTGAAAGCCATCAATTACTGCGTGGACGACGCCGCATTCAACGAGACAGAATACGACTATCGCGGCAATCCGAAATTCAGCACCATGATTTCGCGCGTGTGTGACTACGCGCACCGCAGCGAGTTCATTTTGCGCGTGCTGCAAAAAGAGCTGGCGGAGAACCCGGAGCAGCAAGTCATGATTTTGGGGCACAACAAGTCGCTGCTCACGTACTTGCACAAGGCGATTGAGCACCGCGGCATTGCCGGCGGGTCCGTGGGGTATTACGTGGGCGGCATGAAGGAGGCCGACCTGAAAGCCAGCGAGTCGCGCACGGTGATTATTGCCACGTACGCCATGGCGTCCGAGGGGCTGGACATCAAAACACTCACCACGCTCATCATGGCGTCGCCCAAAACGGACGTGTGCCAGTCGGTGGGGCGCATTCTGCGCGTGAAACACGGGCGCCCCCTCGTCATTGACATCGTGGACCAGCAAGACATCTTCCGGAACCAGTGGTACAAGCGACGGGCGTACTACGTCAAGCAGAACTACGACATCCTGATGACGGACAGCCCGACATACGACGCCAATGCACATGAGCCGGTGCAATGGACGCCGGATCATGTTGCTAAAACCGTGGACGCCAAGGCTAATGCCAAGGCCACTGATGCCAAGGCCAAAAAGGCTGATGTCAAAGGCTGGATAGGATTGCCTATAATTTAGTTACATAATCACAGGCGTTCCTGGCGGAACAAGTATCATTAATTCATAGTTTTCAGGTAACCAAAAAATGCCTGCCTCATTTTCGCTTGATATCACGCGTTTCCCCTCAACTGAATTAACAAAATCATCATCATTTACCGTACTACACTCCTCAACTTCTTTAGGTAACATTGTCCAGGAACCTGCATGTGGTCCACTTGGACGCCAGTTCCCGGCACCCGCTGTTACGCACATCCATTGTCCATTATGTCCTTGGTCGCTACCGAGCATATTGGAATGGAGCTTATTTATAAAAAAATCTTGGATAGTTCTAAATTTATCGTTAAATATAGCGAATGCTTTGTGCTGTTCTTCCTCATCAAGCTTCGTATCCACAGTGAACTTGGTAAGACCTGCAGTTGTGGGAATGGTGAATATGGTGTTTGGACCTTTTCTCGTGTACGTCGTAGGTTTATTATTCAATTTTGGGTTGAATACTTTATCATGTTCAAAAAAACTTGCTCTTCCCTTTATTTTTCTACCTATTATTGAAGAAATACGTACCTTCTTATGACCACTGCTATGAGGACCCCCACCCCGCTTTTTGCTTAATTTGTTACGACGTTGTCGGGATCGTCTATATGTTTTGGACATGGTTATAATATTAATTTACATTTTAAATCATAAAAAAAGTGTTAGTATTTTTATGTTTTTTTTTGGTTTGGCAGCACACACCACATTCAGAACTCAAAGTTGGTGGTGTCGGGGGCTCTTCCAGGGTTGTGGTATTCGTGGAATGCAGATGGGTTGTCTCGGGCCGGACTTCCCGTTTAGTTGGGATTCATTAATATAATTTGGGATGGGGTATATATTCAAATCGTGGATATAATCCGTCAAAATATGTTAGTTCTGTAAAATAGCGTTCTTTTAACATATCATCAAATAATTCTTTGGTTATATCAGCCTCTACACGTTTTCTAGTAAGCCCAATACTAGGGTTGAAATGATAATAAACTACACCAACTTTGCCTCTGGGGTTTTTTTCTAAGAAATCACGCGCTGCTTGAATTTTATTAGCATGATCAATCGCCAAACCTTTCAACCTTTCATCTAATTGTGTCCGATCTTGGGATGGATGCTCTTTTATTAATTTTTCCAATATTCTATCACTCGTCGCCCAGTGTATGTAATCATCAATAGCAACACTTGCAGCTGGTTTAAATGCAACACTTGCAGCTGGTTTAAATGCAACACTTGCAGCTGGTTTAAATGCAACCCTTGCAGCTGGTTTAAATTCAACCCTTGCAATAGCACTTGGTTTAGAAGTTGTGGCACTTTGAGGACGGCGACTTTTAACACCACCGCGCTTTCTTAATGATCTGCGTTTGTCATTGCGACGACGACTTTTGGCCATTGGGATTGTATGGATTGTGTGATTGTATGTATGTTATGCATTATCTTTATAAAAAAAATGTTTTGTTTTGTTTTTTTTTTGTTTTTTTTTGTATCAATAATCACACATGTCACATCACACATACCATCATCATCATCATCATCACATATAATCGCATCAGAACTCAAAGTTGGTATCGGGGGCTCTTCCAGGGTTGTGGTATTCGTGACACGCATTGCACATAAGCTTGAATCCGACATTCGTGGGCGTATGGCAGATGAAGTCCGTAGGGGCATCCAGCCCCGCATCGCAGTATTCGCACAGACCGAACTTGTGTTCATGACTTTTCTTCAAACGCTCTTCTTTGGTCAGCTTGATGCCAGGTTGGTGTGGTTGTGGCTGTTGTGTCGGTTGTTCTGGTTCTGACTGTTGTTGCTCTGGCTGTTGTGGCTGCTGGTGCGTCTTGGTCGGAATGTGGGGGATGAAGATGGCATCGTCCTGGTTCGGAATGCAGATGGGCTGTTTCGGATCAGCGAACCGAAACAGGTTGGAGAACGCGAGCATGTTCACCAAGCTCCAGACTTTCTTGGAAACATGATTCAAGCGATCAAACGCGTCTTCTGCCACGGATGGGTTGTCTTCAAATAAGGAGGCCATGAATTTCATTTTGCCAACATCACAATCCATGACATCTTTTCTTGACAAGCCAATGGAATTCAACGCAGCATTGACTTCGGAGTGGCTTTGGCCAACCCCAAGCAACACCTGGGACGCATGGCGCTGCTCGCCGGTCATTTCATGCGGGGGCAGTTGCACCGGCTGCACATCCGATTGGATGTACGTGTCCAGGTTGTCAAACGCGTGTTCGTGGTAACGGCCCGCAATTCCATGCACCTGGGCCAAGGTCTGCATTGCGCATGCAAACTCGCGGATGTAAATTTCGCCCAAAATGCGCGAAACATCGTGATTGGAAGCATCAAGGCCAGCCAAAGGGGAAACGTTGGCGCGCATATTATCGCGCATTTTTTTTGAAATGAATTCGGCAAGGAATTTGTACTTGGCAAGAACTGCGTCTTTGGAACGAAGATGGGCAAACATTGTTCGGATCTAATGTGGTAGAAACACTGACACCAATTAGCATTTTACAATTTCAATTCAATTTTTTCTTGAATGTATTGAAACCTGGACTGACATTTTGTTAATTTTCATGATTTTACAGTATGGAATAAATTCACTGCATGTATGGTCTCCCGAATAAGGGTCCCAAAAAGTTCCGCAAAACACCTAGCGCCGCGTCGAATTTTCCCAAAAAGGTTTCGCCATATCGATTTTTGGACATCATCGATGTCCATTTTCTGGAATTTTTTTGACTCTTGTGCAAATTCGAATCGAAAAATAACAAAATTATTTTATGTATAACTTGTGTAAAAATGAGAGCATAATGGTCACGTAAAGTATGCACCAGAAAAAAGCGAGTTTTTGGACCGAAGTATTTATGACATGTGACACGCCATCATTCTGGAATTTGCCTATTTTGGTTTTATCTAATAAAACGGAAAATATGCAACCTAGTATATACATTATAACCACGCGAAAAACACCATACCATATTTCGTGTCATGAAATGATGTCCGTATGCCGTGCATATTTCCGTTTTAATAATAAAACAAAACATATGCGCTTACCATAAGCAATTTTCATGTGTCATTTATATGGCATGATAATACATGCCAATATTAATCGTTGGACATGGTTTTAAAACACTAGATAAAAATATGCACGATTGTTGTCCAGTTCACATTTTGACATGTGACCCACTTGATAAAAAAAGAAAATAAGCACATATTTGAAGCGGTTACACCATATGTCGTGTAAAATATTTCGTGTCAAAAAAGTTCCGCAAAATACCTAGCAACGCGTCGAATTTTCCCAAAAAGGTTTCGCCATATCGATTTTTGGACATCATCGATGTCCATTTTCCAGAATTTTTTTGACTCTTGTGCAAATTCGAATCGAAAAATAACAAAATTATTTTATGTATAACTTGTGTAAAAATGAGAGCATAATGGTCTCACGTTTTTGATGGGTGAAAAAAGTGATTTTTTGGGCCGAAATATTTTGACATGTGACACACCAACATTCCCACAATTTGCATATTTTGGTTTTATCTAATAAAACGGAAAATATGCACGGAGTTCGGACATCAGTTCGCGACACGACACATGGTGTGCGACAAACAACTGCATGAAACATGTTTTGCTAGATTGCATATTTTCTGTTTTAATGATAAAACAAAACATATGCGCTTACCATAAGCTATTTTTGTATGTCAACCGTTCACACCATATTTGCATTGATAATTTGACATGGGCGCTCGTTTTAAAACCCTACATAAAAATATGCAAATTGGGTTCATTTAGGTAAATTTAATGTTTGTTTATATAAAACACTTAAACCCATTTTTCCCATTTGCACAATACCCAGATGGAACATTCAGACGACACGCCGTCACGTTTTGAATGCAAGATGTGCAACTATTCGTGCACAAGAAAAAGCAGCATTTTACAGCATTATGATACGGACAGGCATAAAATTAAAATCAAGACATCAAAAAATAACGCATGCGCGTGTGGCAAAACATTTGAGTTGCGGTCGTCTCTATACAATCACAAGAAGTCGTGCAAAGTGGCTGCAAGCAATGCATCATCAACCAATGCATCAACCAATGCATCAACCAATGACGACGCATCCATGTCACTGACTGTAGTTGAAAAAGAAATTGCAATGGTAGCCAAAAAGACACAGGAAATTGCAGACAAGAACGAGGAGCTGATGGATTTGAAGACCATGGTGCAGATGCTGTTGAACGATCGGAACACGATGTGTGACAAGAATCACGAGATCATGAGTAAAAATCATGAAATGATGATGAAGAATCAGGAGGTGATTCGCGAGATGACGCAGCAAAACCAGCAGCTCATTCAAACCATTCAAGAGATGACGCCCAAAATTGGCAACGGCAACATCATCACCACGCACAACACGCAGTTCAACTTGAACATGTTCTTGAACAACGAGTGCAAGGACGCGATTAAGCTGAGTGATTTCGTTAAAACTCTCAAAATCACGCTGCAGGATTTGGAGTACACGAAGACGAAGGGGATTGTGGAGGGCGTGAGCTCCATCATCGTGAACAACCTGAAGGGCATGGACGTGCACAAGCGCCCGATTCATTGCACTGACTTGAAGCGCGAAACCATGTACGTGAAAACGGACGAGTGGGTCAAGGACGAGGACAACTCGTACGTGAAAAAGTTCATTTACATGGCGTCCTGCTACCAGACGCGTATTATTCAGCAGTGGATGGATGCGCATCCGGGATGGGAAACCAAGGAAAAAATGCACGTTGAATATCAAACGATATGCAAAGAGCTGTACAAGAACATTGAATGCGACGACAGCGCGCACAAGAAAATCATCAAGGCGTTCATCAAGGAGGTGCACATTCCGCGCACTGGGATTTAACGGCGTTTGCATGTTTTTTTGCATTTATTGGATCCTCCTTTTTTTTTGCTAGGTTTGCTAGGAGGTTTTTTGACAACGGATTGTACTGATTTTGCAGAAGCAGCGGAAGCGGAAGCGGAAGCCGTTGATTTTTTGGGTGCGGAAATAGCTGGAGAACGAGCAGACGCGGCGGCAACAGAAGCGGCAGCAGCAGATTTGGGGGCGGCGGCAGATTTGGGGGCAGCAGCAGATTTGGGGGCGGCGGCAGATTTGGGGGCAGCGGCAGATTTGGGGGCGGCAGCAGATTTGGGGGCAGCGGCAGACCTACCTCTGATACTTTGTCTTGCTTGGGCTGCTTGGGCTGCTTGGGCTGCTTGGGCTGCTTGCGCTACTGATTTATTCATTGATTGTGCTAGTATTAATCCTGAATGTTTGAATGGACAAAACCTATTATTGCACGTTGGATCCTTATGCATTGGCGTGCATTCACATGGTTGAATAACACGATTGCTTGCAGCTGCAGGCGCAGACAACCCAGTAGGATCAATATGCACCAATCTCTTAAAAACTGTACGAGACATCGTGGGCATCAATGCATGCGCGCCAAAAATACTGAGTGGCATTAGCATTGCACTTTGGAATCTATGCATCCATTGGAAGACACTGGTAACTTGTTGTCCAGGTTTTAGAGGATGTTCTTCTAACATTTTGATTGCTCCAATTTTAGATTGCAGTAGCGCATTGCATTCCATAAGCATTTTTTTAGCTTGTTCAACCGCATCGCTGGATGGCGTGCTGGATCCATTAACATTCATACCAATAATTTTACCATCTGGCATAAGAATCATTCTGTGAACGTATCCCTCTACAACACGATCTCTCCATTGATCAATCTGGATGAGTTCGGTCGGTTTTAGAAACTGGACGTATGTTTCGTCGCTTGTAAAATCGTGGCAAAAAAATGGGTTTGCTCTACTAATCACATCCGTGCAACCCTGCCAGGGTCTCCAAAATGTATTATCGACGACAACTTTAGTACATCCCCAACGAGCGGGTTGGACGGGTTGATGCAGCAACTGTTGTAATTGTGCCTTTAAATGTTCAATTTGTTGTTCCGAAAGAACATATGGTTGTAAGGCAACTATTTCAGATTCATAGTTGGGTATCTCTGAACGTTTGACTGTGCGTTTTTTCCCTTCAATATTGACATCAAATTCTTCTTCGTTTGTGTCCTTATGAAAATATTCAATCACGCTTTGTAGACGTTTCATTTGGGCGTTTGCCTTACCCGATGTCTCTATTTGTTGGTGAATATCTTTTCCCGCTTGGCCTAATTGCGTTACACTAAGGTGACGGGCTTTTTTTTCGGGAATCATTCCAAATGACGCGTGAATTCCGGCCAATGCATGAATGCTTTTATGTTGCTCAGTGACGGGTTCAATGGTTCCAAACACGGCGTTTGAAACGCGTCCATCACTTGAAAACGTGGCCGACAATGCAACTGCTGGATGAAGTTTTGAAGACATCACGCCAACCCTAGCCGAAAATTTACCATGCAATGCAAACACACTCAATGGGGCACCTGCACTTGCAACTGAGTGAAGCCCTTCAAATTTAACAACCGTTGATGGAACGCTTGGATCCAAATTTCCATTCTTGTTTACGAGCCCTTGTGCGAAACAATCGGGTGGATGCCCCGACGATGGTTTGAATATGGGACCAACAACAGTGCCTAAAACTTTCAAATCTACATGTAATGGCGTGTTTATTCCGTTCATGATTTGGTTATGGTTATGGTTATGGTTATGGTTTATGTAATACACATTCAAAAAAAATCGCAGTGTGCACTTAACAAATTCGTTAATATGTTGCGAATTTTATTCATTGTTCATGTATAACACTTAACATTCTAATAAAAATGGGGCAACTGCTTTCTCGCGAGGATGACGATGAACGCCAACCCGATGATGAACACGAGCCCGAACATGTTGAGGATGAAGTAAAAGAAAAACCGAAGAGAAGACGCAACCCGAACGCTGTCCGCTCAAGGAAGTCAAGAGCGTCGGCGCAAGGACGCACGCGCCGCAAAATGGTTGCATTTGAATGAACAAAACATAGTTTTATGACAAGTGGTAACGAGAGATATTTGCGAACAAAATACACACTACTACACACTACACAAAACATGATCCATTTTGTGTATTGTAATGAAAAAGTTTAGTACAGCTCCTGCATGGGCTGGGGTGGCGGGTAGAGCGAGTTCGTTTTGTGTCCGTAGTAGAGGCAGTTTGCCACGTCGGGTTTAGGATTATTAAGGCACGTCATGGGATCCGAGCCGTAGAAGTTGACGCGGCGCACGTCCGAATTCAGCGAAATGGGTTTCGGCACGGGCGCGATGCCGAGCGCCTTAATGGACTTATCGCTGTACATCGTGCCGCAAAATTCGGGGGGGCTGCATTTGCCGTTGTTGGGCGTGGCCCAGTAGCGCACGTTGTTGGTGTATTGGGCGTAGCCGTTGTCAAACACGGGATAGTACGACCACAGGTCGTCGGACGACATGTTGGACAGCTTTCCGGAGGGTTGGAGCGGGTAGTCCAACAGCGGATGCGCGGACGCCGACACCGATTCGGGGGACAGCGCGAACCCTTCTCTCCCATTGCGTTTATGGCACAGTTGCAGCCCGTAGCACATGACCGCGAATGCTAAAATAACGTAACCCAGGTACACGTACAATTGTTGCATTGATATGTATTGATGTATTGATATGTATTGATATGTATTGATATGTATTGATATAATAAATAATTGTGAATTATAATGACAAATACATTGATGAAAACAATGAAATTTTATTTGCGGCGACGCGTGTATTTGCGTCGTTGGCCACCTCCTTGTGGTCGTTTCGCGAATGATTTCGCAACATTCTTGGCAAGACGCGCCGATCTGGTGGCGACCCTGGCAGCATACGCGGCATTTGCTGCATCACGGCGCGCTTGAATTGCCGCACGCGCAGCTTGGGCCGCATGATATTCGGCGATCTCAGCTGAATTTTCCGAACGCACCAATGGACCTACCCACGATTGCGGAGGGGAATCAGTGTCATCACTGCTGTTGCCTGAATTTCCTCTTCCCATTCCCATTCCCATGCTAGGCCCAGCTCCTGAATCACATGATGCACCTTGACACGCAGCCATTTTATAATGATTTAGGTTGGTTGAGTTTTGATGATATGGTGTTTTTGCGTATATAATTGATGAATATTATAAACACCGAATAATGGTTTAAACACATGATGCAAATGATTTTTATTGCGGTTTGCGTTATGTCGTCCAACTACACCACCCAAAATGATTTACTAATGAACAATTTGATGAAATTCTACAGCGAGGACAACAACATGGAGAAAATGCTGCGAATCATTAATGGCGAGTCGCCCATTTCTCTCCGAATTATTGATTGGTTTGCCACGAACTACGCCAAGAAGTTTTTCACGGTGTATGAAGTGGGCGGAAATCGGCGGTTCAAAGTGTACGTGGACTACAAGCTGAAGCTAAAGGCGTACAGCAAGCGCCGGTTTGACCCGTTTTGCCGGTGGGACCGCATCACCATTCCGTATGTAAACGGCACGTTCATTCAGACCACGATTGGTCAGCTGAATTTTTTCAAATGGGCGCTGGAAAACGGGGTGGTTGCGTACATTGAGAAGCACTATGCGGACATAGAGGACGACATGAACGCGCGAAACAGCACGTCTCGTAGAAAGCC
>JGI25921J50272_10000463_pt1 | contig 13300 bp, 13 predicted proteins | sample LauGreSu1BDMLBSD_2_FD_50272 | JGI IMG/M metagenome (IMG submission 50272) | reverse complement strand
AATTTCTTTTAGTCTGTTGTAAAGAGCTACATAAGGATTGATATTTAGCTGTTGTTCGCTCAAAATTACAGAAATAAATCGACTCTCCATAAAATTTTTTCCAGAATTTTTAGCAGCTTTATCCCAATATATGCGATAATTTGCATTTATAACATAATTAGAATTAATTACGGCAGGATATAATAATGTAGGAGATGTGCTATTTCTCCTTAAATAAATAGTTTCGCTATTAAATGAAATATATGTGCCTACTTTTTGTACACCGTTTGAAAGTTCAAACAAATNGTTATTAATAATTCCCATATCTTTTATTATAATAGATCAATATTTAAATTTTATTTCTTATTTTTATCTTTTTCATAGTTTTCATTTTTTAATTTTGCTAAACGTACAAAATAACCAATTGCACAAATTCCAATTATTGCTATAACTATTATCATATCTGAACTTGTTACAGGAGCCCAATTTACATTAGGATATAAAGCAGGAACACTAGATGTAAGTATTGCAAGACCTAATACTATAGTTGATAAAAATGCCCATGGAACTGAAATAAACATTCCAAGAATAGATAATGTCAGTAAAAGTTGCAATATACCAAGAGAAGGAGCACCTACATAAAATTTATCAGCTCCAAATGGGCCAAATAAAAAAGATAATAACATTGCAATTCCTTTTGATGGACCAACAATAGACATTTATTATTATAAATTATAAATAATTTATAATTCTTTATTCTTGACTAAAATCATTATCTTCCTGAAAAAAATTCTTGTTGTTACATTTCATAAAATAATAAATCTTATCTTGAAAATTCATATTTTTCCAAATTTCATATGCTTTATCTAGTGTTTCTGTAGGGGTCATTCCATATTCTCGAATAATAGACATATTGTTATTCAAAAACAAATAAAAGGGCGTGATTTTTTCAACTGACATTTTATCCAAATATAAAATTAGATTATAAATAATGTAATAAATCATTTTTATGATATAATATAAATGAGCCAAATAATAATACACGGAAATACTGGACAAACAGGTCCTAGAGGACCAATAGGGTTTAGCGTTACAGGAACAACAGGAATTACTGGACAAACAGGATTAACTGGTCCTAGAGGTCCAACATATTACGGTCCTTTAGGTTCTACTGGACCAACTGGACCGTCTGGGTTAACTGGTCCTAGAGGGGCAACTGGTCCCAGAGGTTCTTCTGGAGATAACGGTCCAACAGGTCCAACAGGTCCAACAGGATTTAGAGGTCAAACTGGTTTTAGAGGCGAAACCGGTGACACAGGACCTTTTGGCCCAACTGGGCCTACTGGAAAAAGAGGACCAACTGGTCCTAATAGTCTCGTAAAAGGAGACACTGGCTCCACTGGGCCGACTGGACCTACTGGACCGACTGGGCCTAATAGCAGTATTATAGGAGATACTGGAGATATTGGATATCCATATTCAAATACATTAAATTTGATTTCATTAGGAAGTGTATTTCCTTCAAATACATTAGATACAACTTCTATAACAAACTTGCCATTTTCAATGGGCTTAAAATGGGGAGGAGGAGTTTTAGCAAATAATGGAAATATTTATTTTACACCTTTATATTCAACCAGTGTTTTAGTTGTAAATCCTGCAAATAATACATTTACGACAATCGATAATCTCAGTAGTAATTCTAACAAATGGTTTGGAGGTGTATTGGCAAATAACGGAAAAATATACTGTCCTCCTGTAGATGCTGATAGTGTATTAATAATCGACCCATATACAAATACAGTAGATACAACTTCTATTTCAGGCTTAGGTTCTGATACTAGCAAATGGCTTGGAGCGGTATTAGCTCCAAACGGAAAAATTTATTGTATTCCTTCTAATTCTTCATATGTATTAATAATTGATCCTGCCACAAACACAATAGACACTGCATCTATTTCAGGTTTAGTTGGCAGTGGAAAATGGTCAGGAGGTGTATTAGCTCCAAACGGAAAAATTTATTGCATTCCATATATTGCAAATGTTGTTTTAGTAATTGATCCACTTACAAATACTATTAATATTATGCCAGGAATATCTTCAGATCTTAATAAATGGTACGGAGGCGCTTTAGCTGATAACGGAAAAATTTATTGTTCTCCAGCAGATACTAATAATATCTTAGTAATTGATCCTTTACTAGGAAATATTGAAACAATAAGTATTTCAGAATCAGACGAAAACAAATGGGGAGGTTGTGTTTTTGCAGCCGACGGCAATATTTATTTTATACCAGCTCAATCAACAAAAGTTATGATATTAAATCCTTCTAATAATAATATTACAAATATTAATACTTCGACTGGAGTAAAATGGGCAGGTGGTGTATTAGCAAACAATGGAAATATTTATTGTGCTGCTCTTTTTGCAAACTCTATAGGAATCATAAAAACAAGTTTGCCTAAATTACCTTTTTGGATGTTATCACCATATTTTAACAAATTTTAAATTATATAATAATAAATATGGAAGAAGTATCTATTCCCGTAACAAATCCACAACAAGTAACTAGTTTTGCAAAAGTAGTCAATCCCTTTTTAATTTCTTTTTTAATAGGACCAACAGGTCCTACTGGATCAACAGGTTCTACAGGTTCTACTGGACCTTTAGGAAAACAAGGTCCGAGAGGATATACAGGACCGTCTGGAATGACAGGAGCGATAAATAATAATACAGGATCTACCGGAATAACTGGCCCAAGAGGATATCTTGGGTCTACTGGATTCACTGGACCTTCTGGGCCTACAGGACCTTCTGGAACAACTGGAACTACAGGATATCGAGGAAATACTGGACCAATTGGAGATACAGGACTCAAAGGCTCAGTTGGATCAACCGGTCCGGTTGGCCCAACCGGACCAACTGGTCCGATAGGTGATCAAGGAGATAAAGGTCCTACAGGGCCCACAGGACCTGATGGGCCTACTGGACCTACCGGTCCTACTGGTTTATCAGGTCCAAAAGGATCTATAGGATCAACTGGGTCTTCGTTTTTTATGTATGATATATTTCCCAAAAATTCTTTTGATATTACAAAAATATCTGGTTTAAGTAATACTGAAAAAAAATGGAGTGGAGGAGTTTTAGCATTAAACAATAATATTTATTGCATACCTCACAATTCTGATATAGTAGCAGTGATAAATACAGTAACAGATAATATTTCTTATATAAGTTCTCCTTTAATAAATTCTAATGCCGAAAAATGGGTAGGAGGTGTATTAGTTAATAATAAAGTTTATTGTTGTCCATATAATGAAACAAAAATTTTAATAATTGATACAAATACGAATGTTATAAGTGATATAAATTTAGAAATTTATGGCGTTCAACCAGGAAATCAAAAATGGGCAGGCGCTGTACTGGCTCCAAATGGAAAAATTTACTTTATTCCTTTAAATAGTACGAGTCTACTAATTTTAGATCCTCAGACAAATATTGTAGGTCAAATTAGCATAACACTTCCTGAAATAGCAAAATGGTATGGAGGGGTTCTAGCTCCAAATGGAAAAATTTATTGTATTCCAGCAAATTCAACAAAAATATTAATTATAAATCCAGAAAATAATACAATAAGTTATATCGATACTGTTTTAGTTTCTCCTTCTCCCCCCTCTTTTATAATAAGATGGATCGGAGGAGTTTTAGCTCAAAATGGAAAAATATATGGCGTTCCTTTCCAAAGTGATACATTATTAATAATAGATCCTCAAAATGATGCCTATGATATTAGCAGTGTAAATAATTTAAATCCTGGTCAGACAATTCCAATGTGGTACGGTGGAAGTTTATCTACAAATGGAAATATTTATTGCACCCCATTTTTTTCTCCTTATTCTCTAATCATAGATCCGAATACAAATACAGTAAGTTATAGTGATTTTATTAGTCCAAATCAATATAAATGGGGAGGCAGTGTTACTGGTCCAAATACAAAGATTTACGGAATTCCTGCAAATGAGACAAATGTCTTAATAATCAAAACAGGTTTTCCAAAATTACCTTACTGGATGTTAGCACCTGAATTTAATAAATTATAAATAAAATTTAATATAATCTATTTATAAATAGATTATATTTTATTAAGTCACTCCAAATCATCTCCAACAAAACTATTCCAATCCTCTTCATAAATTCTGTTATATTCTTCTATTTGATTATATTGTCTCATTATTTTACTAATAATATAGTTTTTTTCATACCAAGAAACAGATAAGTCTGCTTTTTCATATAAAACAGAATAGAATGAAAATAATCCATCTTGGTTTTTGATTTTTATGCTCGATTCCTTTTTAATTACATCATTTTCATGATAGTATATATTAATTCCATTTTGTTGGTAGATATTAAAAGTCTTTTTTAGAATTTTCTGTATATCATATATTGATATTGAAATTTTATTGTATGTAATACTTGCGTTATCAACATCTTTTATATTTTCTATATAATAAGATACATTAACAGAATAATTATCTTCAGCATCTCTAATAAAAAAATTGTATTGTTTATCAACAATTAGTTCAGGCTCATGTTGATTATATATATCTTTTTCATTTTCAAATATTACTACTTGAGAATTGTCACAATTGTTTTCAAGAGCAATAATTGATATAATATAATTCCATACACTCTCTGAATATTCAGAATATTCTGAAATCAAAGATAATGAGATAGATGATATATCTCCNGAAAATGATTTAAAATAAATAGCCATATTAGGAAGATAATAAAGTTAACTATTAACATCATTAAAATCAATTTTAGGTCTAAACTTTAAAGTAACTTTTATTCTTAAATTTAATAAATTATAAATTAAATAAAATTATAAACTATAAAGATGGCTAGATATATAGAAATTTATAGTAGCAATAGAAATAGACAACAATATCCGCTAACATCTTATTTTGAAATTCCATTTTGTTCCTATAATTCTTATAATATATCTCCTTCAGACCCAATTATTAATGGGGCGATATATTATGAATGGACTTCTACACAACAAATAGATACCGGATTATTAGATACAGATTCGTCAAATTCATCTCCTGTTTTATCTGTTATAAATGGTGTTACAATGACACCGCAACCTGTATCTTTTGATGCTTATAATGGATTTAATTTCTTTGATTTTAATAATTTTACACTTCGAACTATTTTAAGTTATAATCCAACTAAAGGATCTATAACTCTAAATAGAAATGGTTTTAATATTTTACCAGGAGATTTATATACTATTTATGACGGAAGTACTCCGTCTGTAATACATCTTCCTTATGAAGATTACAACGGAAATAAAATAAAAAGAGAAGAGAGATATTATGATAATTATTATATTATGGATGAAACTCTTAGTTATGGTTTAGATATAGTAGCTAGAAAAATAACTAAATATGATAGTCTTTTACAAATGGCATATTTAGAATATCCTTTTCCATCTATATGGTCTGTTAATGATAGTTATACTTTAAGAAAGACTTTGCCTATTGAAAAATGGACATTACAAGAATTAACTTTTATTAATAACAATAGAGACTATGGACCACTTGGCCCTGTTATAACACTTCCAGACGGAGCATCAAATATAAACGGATATTATCGAGGAAAATATATTTATTTTTCTTCTAACAAACCTCCAGTAGAAAACAAAGATCAATTTAAACCTATTTACGGTAATTATTATATAAAAGAATATAAAGTCACATCTTTAGGAGGAGGTAATTATAAAAGAGAAGTTTTTGTTGATTACGATATAAATAATACCCCTCTGCCTTATTTTCCTATAGCAAAGGGGGTATTTTTAGCCGGAACAGGAAATACGACTCAATTTCTAAGTAATAACTTAAGTTCAATTGAAAACTTTTACAAAGATTATATTATGATAAATAACACAACAGGAGAACAAAGAACTATAAAAACTTATAACGGAGTTACAAAAGAGACTACAGTGGATCCTCCTTTTACATCTGCTATTTCTGGAAACTTATATACTATCACAACTCAGAATACAATAAATATTGTCAGTTTAAATAACGAAAATTTTGCTCCTTTAAATTACACTGGAACTATGGTAGGACAGAATGATAGTATTTGTTATGAAGTTTCTTTAGTAGAACTTATTTTGCCTAATGTTGACTTAAAAACTGGATCAAAAATAGTATTTTATCCATATGTTTACGTAGAATTAGCAAGTATTTCTGCTCCAAATACATATTCAAAAAATATAATATATAGCAATAATCCAAATAGCGGAAGAGCCTTATTTACAGCAGCAATAACTGATGTTGTAAATCCTGAAATAACAAGTTTTATAAAGCCAAATTGTTTAATTACTCAAATAGTAAAGTTTAAACCAAATGATAATTTTAGATTTTCAGTCTATTTGCCAAACGGAAAATTATTTGAGACTGTAGATAATGATTTTAAATCACCTTATGAACCAAATGAAAAATTGCAAATTCATGCTACTTTTTCAATAAAAAGACTTGATCAAAATAAAATAGAAGAAATAATGTTTTAATGTTGTTTAATTATTCCAATTTTTTAGCAATTTTTCAACACTTTCTTTAATAGATAATATATTTGGATACATATTTTTTAACTTTGTACTATCAAGCTCATTATTTGATCTTCCTGATAATAAAATTTTTGATTGCTCTTCTTGTGTAAAATTGGTCCATATCTTAGACGGGTCAACATACTTTTTATACATCTCAAGTATTTCATTATGCGAAATTACTCCAGGATTTGTCATATTAATTGTTCCGTTTATCTTTTTTATAGACATATCAACCATAATAGGAATTAATTCGTCTAACACTGTCATGCTATTATCAATACTACAAATCTTTTCATATGTTGTAATTTTTGTAATAAAATTACGAGGATGATGTTTTCCAATTATCGGCATTCTAATTCTTAAATTTAATACATTAAAAAAATTCATTAATCTATCTGTAAATCCTTTAACAGTTGAATAACCGCTTCCGAAAAAATTTGGACGATCTTCTTCTGTAAAAATTGATTTTTCGTCATCATATGTAAAAATACAACCTGTTCCCATATAAGTAAAATGTATTCCATATTTTTCACATAAAACAGCTAAAACAACAGGCCCGAATAAGTTATCTTTTATATTTTCCACCAATTTTCCTTTTTGTTCTAAATAATCTATAGTAGAATATCCAGGGCCATGTGTTCGTCCAATAAAAGACAATACTCGGTCAGGTTTTACTCTTAATAATTCATTCTCAACTGATTTTTCATCATCTACTCTAGATTCTCCATCTACAACAACATCGTCTTTAAATTGTGAAAAAATATAATCTTTTGTCATCCCGCCAATCCATCCTTTTGATCCATAAATTAACCATTTCATTTTATATTTATATTTTAATCTTAAAATTAATAATATATAAATAAATGAGCAGATTTTTAGAAATATATAGCGGAAATAGAAATCGCAACAGATACCCTTTAACATCATTTTTCGAAATACCTTTTCAATCTCCTTCCATTCAAAATTCCACTCAAGCTCAAGATCCTATATTAAAAGGAGGGATCTATTATTCTTGGGGAGGAGGTTTAGATATAGGATACAGTGGCGTAGTTATAGATATAGGAAAACTGAAAGTAGGCTCTACAAATGCATCTCCTCAACTAGACTTATCTTATCCGAGTATTGTTCACCCTGATCCAAATGAATTTCAAGGAAGACAATCTTATATAAAAAATGCTTATATTGGTTATACATTTTTTAATATTACAACCATGCAAGCAAGATTAATTCTTGGATATGATCCATCAAATGTAAGTCTAACTCTTGACAGAGCTTTAAGCGGAACAAATCCTGGAGATGATTATATCATTTTTGATGCAAGTACATCTTCTGCAATACACTTGCCTTTTGAAGATATAAATGGAAATTATATATTAGATTATGATCAAGCATATAACGAATATTATATTGTAGATGAAACATTAAGTTATGGAACATCTATTGTAGCAAGAAAAGTTATTTATTATGATAACATTACAAGAATTGCTTATTTAGAACAACCATTCCCTTCAAATTGGAACAGTTTTGATAAATATACTTTACGAAAAAGTTTGCCATCAGAAAAATGGAAATTAGAAGTATACACATATATTAATACAGATCCAACATATGGCCCGCTTGGTCCTGTTGTAACATTTCCAGACGGTGCATCTAATATAAACGGTTATTATAGAGGAAAATATATTTATCTATCTTCAAATAATACATATTCTTATGGGGCAAATTTTGTTACATCTGTAAACCCATTTAAAGCAATTTACGGAAACTATTATATAAAAGATTATAAAGTAACACCTCTTGGTGGTGGAAATTATAAAAGAGAAGCTTTTATTGACTACGGCATTGATATACCTCTTCCTTATTATATATCTTTTAATACAGGAACAACAATTACAGCACCTTTATCTCTAGCAAGCACGTATAATAAATATAAAATCCCACTTCCTTATCAAGTTATTAACACTGGAAAATTTCAACCACCGCCTGTTCCATATCCATATATTTATCAAGTTCTTATAGATCCAAGCACTGCAGATAAAACAGAAGGAATTTATAATGGTTATATGGTAAAGGATTTAAATACTGGTGTCGAAAGAAATATTTTATTTTATTATGGAAGTAATCCAGATGATCTTATTTATTACGATGGTCTGCCATATGGTTTAAAAACAGACGAACTCTTTTTTTTAGCAGCTCCTGGTCATGATTATGTAATTACATCGCAAAATGTAATTAATATTGTAGATTTCGAAAGAGACAATTTTAGTCCTTTAGATTATACAGGAAGTATTGTTTCACAAAATGATAGTGTATGTTATGAAGTTACCCTTATCGACTTGGATCTTCCAATTATTTCTCTAGTATCAGGTTCTAGAATTTCATTTTATCCTTTTGTTTATGTCGAACTTACAAATGTTTCAGCTCCTTCTAAAAATTACCAAAATTGTATATATAGCAATAGTCCAGTAGCAGATAGAGCTCTTTTTATAGTGCCTATTACAGATATTGTAGATCCAACAATTGGTAATTTTGTAAAATTATCAAATCTTTTTATGACACAAACTGTAAAATTTAAACCAAATGATGCTTTTCGTTTTTCGGTTTATCTTCCTGATGGAAGTTTATTTATTCCTATTTATTATGACACATCTACACCTTATGAGCCCAATGAATTATTACAAATTCATGCGGTTTTTAACATAAAAAGATTAAAAAACATAATAAATATAATATAAATAAGATAATTATGAACAATCGATTTATTGAAATATACAGTAAAAATAGAAACAGATCCCAATTTCCTTTAACATCAGATTTTGTAGTCCCTTTTTCTAATACATACCAAATATCAAATCCAAACCAAGCACAAGACCCAATTATGAATGGAATGATTTATTATACATGGTCTTCAGTCCAAAATCCTGACGGAATATTTCATCAAGGATTTTTACAACCAGGAACTACAGATGCAAATCCTATTTTAGACCAAAATAGTTTTCCGTTGCCTCCTTCTGACATAACTAATGCTTATGTCGGATATATTTTTGTAGACGCTATATCAGCTCAAACTCGTTTAATATCTGGATATGATCCTCAAACAGGCCAATTAAGTCTTCAACTTTCATCTGTAAATACAAATCCAGGAGATCCTTATTATTTAGTAGATTATAGTACAGCATCTTTTATACACATTCCGGCTGAAGATGAAAACGGAAATAAAATTTTAGATTACGAACAAGCTTATAATGGTTATTATATTATAAACGAAAGTATGAGCTATGGAACTCTTATCGTAGCAAGAAAAGTATATTACTATGATAATATTATTAGATTCGCCCTACTCGATCAGCCATTTCCAAGGCCTGGATGGTCTAGGCAAGACAGTTATACACTTAGACAAGAATTGCCTTTAGAAAAATGGACATTGAATAAAGATCCTTATTTTAATAAGGATCCTTCGTACGGACCAATTGGTTATGTTATAAGTCTTCCTTCTGGATCTTCTGATGTTGATAATTTTTATAAAGATAAGTATATTTATAATACCAAAAATATTCCAGCTCTAAACACAAATTATGTGATAAAACCTGTTTTAGGAATTTATTATATAAAATATTATAAAGCATCAACACACGAAGTTTTTATAGATGTAACCCCTGAAACTATTGATTTACTCCCAAAAAATGGATATACAATAAATATTGTCAATTATAAAAAAAATAATTTTTCACCTTTAGATTATACCGGAAGTCTTACAACAGTATCTACAAATGTTTGTTACGAAATTACTCTTATAGAATTAACTTTGCCAAATGTGACATTAAAAACTGGATCTAGAATTGCTTTTTATCCTTATGTTTATGTAGAACTTGTAAATATTTCAGCATCAGAAAAAGCTTCAACTAGCATTATATATAGTAATAACCCAAAATCAAATAAAGCAGTATTTATAGCACCTGTCACAGATATAGTAGACCCTATCACAAGTAGATTTGTAAAATTAGGAAATAACTACATGACACAGTTAATAAAATTTAAACCAACAGATAGTTTTAAATTTTCTGTTTATTTGCCAAACGGAAAATTATTCGAAACTGTAGAAAGCGATTTGCCACCCCCTTATGCCCCCTATAATTTATTACAACTTCACGCAGTATTTTCTATAAAAAGAGTTGATCCTAATGACGAAGAACACGACATTTCTATGTAAAAATTAGAATTATTTTTGTATTTTTTAATTTTTTCTTTTTTTGTAATATAAAATGAGTGATAAACGTTCTTTCACAGTTCTAAGAGTTAAAGATTCAAATGGAAGATCATTAAGAAGATTCAATGGAGGAAGATATCTATCTAGCACTCCTATGAATGCTGCCAAGAAATCATCTTCTCAAATATGCAGAGAAATTAGCGTAAAAGGTCAATGTACCTTTGTTATTACTTTAAGAGAAACTACCCAAGGAAGTAATCATAACGAGTATTGCTACAAAGTAAAGAGAGTTCTAGATCCTGTCACAGTTGTGCACGATGGTGTAGAAATTACTCACAATTACAGAGTAGAAGCACATGCGCACCACGAATAAACATAAAAATGAACAATTTTATAAATAACTCTTATTTATAAAATTTATAAATAACTCTTATTTATAAAATTTATAAAATGAGTGTTTACGCAAAATTTATGAATGGAGATACTCTTTCTTTTACTATTTTTGAAGGTTACAAGTTTAGAAATCTTAGAGGAGAAATATACGATATAATATCAGAAGAAGAGTATATTCCTGAGATTGAGTGTGTTTTAATATTTGATAATAATGAAAAAGTGGATATTAATGATTTAGTAACAGAAGGAAATACTTATAATATTTTTATAAATGAACTTGCAATAATTTTATCATATGAAAACAATAAAATGATAATAGATCATGAATATGAATCTTTTCCTAAACATGCAATAGTCATAATAAAAAAATGTGTGTCAGATAATCTAAAAAAAACATATAATTATATGTATGATCTTTTAGATAAAGCTTTTCAAGAAGAAAATGATTATTATGATTATTATGATTATAATGATTATTATGAAAATAATAGAAGCCATAAAACTTTTTTACAATATGTTAATGAAAATTATGACGATTTCGAATTCGAAGATATAGTAAAAGAATATATATCATTTTTTATATCAAGAGGATTCAAAATTAAAGAATTTTTGTATGAATAATATTAATAAACCTTGAACATTTTTCCGTTTAGAAAAACTATATTACCTTCAATGTAAGATTTTTATATTGTCCTCTTATATTATTCATTTTCAGAATTTTTGATTTCTATTTTATTATCGCCCAACAAAAAGTTAGGGATATATTCGACATTTTGAAACATTTCTTTAGATAACTCTTTACCTTCACATAAAAGGTAGCATTCGGAGGAAGTTCAGAAATAATATCATACATAAGCATTCCTGGAGGATTATATTTAATATATTCATTAGTAAGTTCTTTACAAAAAAAAAACCCTCCGCAAGCTTTCTCGTATTTACTTGCGTAATATGTTTCCTTCTCTATATCATATTTTATCATAGACATTTTTAATTCAAATATTTGTTTTTTAACTATGTCTGTTGTAATATAATAAGATATTGCATCTACAGTCTCGTTATCTTCTCCATATAAAGCTCTAAAGACATCAATAGAAGGCGGATTGACATCTTCTAAATGAATAATTCTCAATTTATCAAAAGTTCTTTTATATTACAAAACATATTTAATTCTTATATACAGGGAATAGCTTTTATATAATATTTTATTCTAATTTAACAACTAAGAAAATTTATCGTTGTGCACGTACACTACAAAAAGATACTTTAAATTAAAAATGATTTTATAGTCTTATTTTAATATCAAACCATAATAAAATGAGAGATTACACTATTTACGACCTTGGTTTGAATGTTGACGGCGAAAAGTTTATTATGCCTATAGAGATAGATAATGAAAAGTTTGATGAGGACATTCTAAAAAAGACACTTGATTTATTTAGACCCTATCTCATAATAGATAAAAAGAAAAATATTGAAATTGATGAAAAATATAACGATATTCAAATTCCTTGTTTGTACGAAGGATACGATGGTTATTACCCTTACGAAATTTATCTTGAAGTTTTTCGTTTAAAGTATGACGATCAGAAACGACTATATAAGNAGGACAAGACGGAAGTAAAGAATGACCAACTGATGGTAGCTTTATATGTACAAGCAGAGGAGTTATTAAATGAATTGATTGATATTAAAGTACTTCCGAATTTAATCGAAAAGACGAGATTAGAAAGATATATTTATTGTAAAAGAACACAAGTCCATAAATCCATAAATGACTAAACTAGAGAATATACAGAATCGAAATTATAACTATAATGAAGAGAAAAGAAATATGATGTCTATTATGACAATGAAAATTTATTTTTGAATTTTCAAAAATTATTCAAAAAATCTTAATTTTCTACACACACAAAAAATGTGTGTGTAGAATTTCTAAAAAATAAAATTATAAACTTTATTTTTATAATTTTTCAAAAATTTATTTTAAGTCAATTTAAAATTAAACTTGAAAAATTATATTATAATTATCTTTTTTTCATATGGAAAAAAAATATTTAATATGAAAAAAAGATGTTTATATGAAAAAAATATGAAAAAAACATATT
>JGI25921J50272_10000461_pt1 | contig 13312 bp, 19 predicted proteins | sample LauGreSu1BDMLBSD_2_FD_50272 | JGI IMG/M metagenome (IMG submission 50272) | reverse complement strand
CTCTATTTCCTCTCGGTTTTGATCATGTCTTCCAGCCAAGCGATCTCTCGATCAGCTGTCTCCAGTGAATGACGTCGCCACTCCTCCAGATATTTGTCGATTCCAACAGGTGACTTCTCGAGTTCACCACGAAGGATTTCGGCTTTCTCCTTAAGGCGACGATGGCGTCCCTCAAGAATTCTTACTCGGTTGTTAGCTGATGTCGGTGAGAAGAAGGCGAAACGAATCTCAAAGCCCTCGTCCTCCCATGTTTCAGGTGTTACTGATTCTGTTAAATCTCCAAAGCGGCGAGCGCCCTTATCTGTGATCGCATAGACGATGCGAGATCTGCGAGATGGTGAATCTGCAACAGACTCTTCAATAAGACCCGCCTCCATCATCCGACGAAGTTGTGGGTATAGAACGGAAAATGACAGTGCGCGGAATGGACCGAAGATGGTTCCGATGCGCTTGCGAAGCTCATACCCATGTAATGGAGCCTGAGAGAGCAGACCAAGGAGTGCGAATTCGAGGGATTCTGACCGTGAACGCATCTGATCCCCTCCCCTCTACCTATCTGTATTTCAGCTCAGTATTGCTCCGTCGGATGTATCTATTCGATATATCGAGCCGTAATCTAGAGGGATATACCTGCCTCGCGCAAGCCGAACACACCCCTAAACTTCCCCTGTGGTCATTCCCTCACGCCTGCCTGAGTACCTCATCGCCGCCATGGTGATCATCCTCGCCCCTGGCCCGAGCGTGCTCTTTGTCATCGCCCGTGCCATCGCCTGGGGTCGCGCCACAGCTGTCTTCACAGTTGCCGGCAATGTGACCGGAGCCTTCTCTCTTTCCGTCTTTGTCGCCTTAGGGCTTGGCCCGATCCTGCAACGATCAGAGCTTGCCTATATCGCTGTGCAATGGGGTGGCGGCTTGTACTTGATCTACCTCGGCATTGATGCAATTAGAAAACGAAGCGCACATGCCGCTGATATGACCAACCAAGGTGAGATCGCACCATCAATTCGTCGCTCTATTCGCGATGGCTTTTGGGTAGGTGCACTTAATCCAAAGGGTGTGGTTTTCTTTGCCGCGGTTCTGCCTCAATTTATTGATCGTGAACGGGGCAGCGTCACAGCTCAATTAATTTTGCTTGGCGCTATCTTTGCAATTCTTGCCTTTGTTTCAGATGGTTCGTGGGGAATGTTGGCCGGAACAGCACGTAATTGGCTGGCAACAGATGCCAAACGGTTAGAGCGATTACGCGCAACAGGTGGAACCATCATGATTATTTTGGGAATATCGGTTTTGATTTCTGCAATTGTCAGTGCCTAAGTACACAATAAGCACATGATTAAACCTGCTAAACCTGCCCGCGAAAATATCTCTCCCTCAGATCTGACCTTTGGTTTATCGACCTGTAAAAGATGTTTGTGGATTAAGTACTGGTTCAAGGTAACGATGCCCGGTGCCTTTCCACTTGTTGGAACAATGGCTGCGTTGCAAGAGGAGCATTTTCAAGGTGCAGATATGCCAACAATTGATCCATCACTTCGTGCCGGCAAGGTCACTAAGTGGGGCGAGTGGGTAAAGAGTAAGCCCCTTGTTGTTAATGGAGTAGAAAGCCGTTGGAGAATTCTCGGAAAGTACGATCTTGTCTCAACAAATGAGGATGGAACAATCGGTTTAATTGATTGCAAAGTCTCTGATAGTCAACGAGATAGCGGCCAGTTTTACTCTCCTCAACTTGAAGCTTATGCCTATGCATTAGAAAATCCTGCAGCAGGTAAGGCTCAATCAGTAGCGTCTATGGGTTTATTGGTATGGCGACCAACTACCGCGATCGGCAGCAACGCTGATGAGTACGGCTTTGGCGTGATGCAAAAGTATGTTCCAGTTGAAAGAGATCAAGCAAACTTTTTGAAGGTTATCGGTGAGTTCATCGAAGTTCTAGAGGGAGAGCTTCCTGATGCGGGAAGTGAGTGCCAAACCTGTACCTACTTAACCGCACGTAACGCTTTGGATTAATCCTCTTCTTGTATCTCGCCCAGCTTTGCTTTCTTTGGCGCGTAGATATCGATGTACTCCTGACCTGACATTGCATGAATCGCATTCATGATCTGATCTGTGACATCTCGAAGGTGCTGAAGATCTGTTGAATCTCCATCAAAGTACATCGGTTGACCAAAGTGCATTCCTACACGTTTCACATTGGGAATTACTTTTCCAGTTGGTTGAATCTTGTCGGTATTAAACATCGCTACTGGAACGACCGGTGCACCAGATTCAATCGCTAAGCGAGCAATTCCTGTGCGGCCTTTGTACAACCTTCCATCCGGAGAACGTGTTCCTTCTGGATAAATTCCAATGCAATCACCATCTGCAAGAACTTTAAGTCCAGTAATGAGAGCAGCTTCGCTTCGACGACCACCTGAGCGGTCAACAGGAACCTGTCCTAAGGCGATGAAGGTTAACTTCTTGAGCAAACCCTTTGGGCCAGGAGATGTGAAGTACTCACTCTTTGCAAGGAAGGTAACTTTTCGGGGAACGACCAAGGGCATAAAGATCGAATCACTAAAAGAGAGGTGATTGGATGCAATGATCACTGGACCCTTTGATGGGACATGACGTAAGCCTCGAACCTTAGGACGGAAGGCGAGCATTAAAATTGGGGTCAGGAATGCTCGCAAGGTTCCGTAGGGCAGGTTGCTCAACACGAGGCTAATTTAGTGGCTATTGACGACTATGACACTATCTGAGGGTGAGTAAAGAGAAAAAAGAGTCTGATGGCTTCGATGAAGAGGAGTTGATCCGCTCAGAGTTTGAGTCGATCGTCTCAGGATTGAACCTGGATCAATCAACTCCTTCTACATACCTCGATGATTTAGATCGAATCGATCGCGAGGGCTTTGTGCAACCCAACCCAGAGCGACAAACACCACGAGGATTTATTGACTCCGCTCGCAATTCAATTAAGCGATGGTTACATCGCAATGATCGTGATGATGATGGGGCTGCGCTATGAGTAACTTTTCCTGGGGAATTTTGGGACCGGGTGGAATCGCGCAAGCATTTGCAAAGGATTTAACCTTTATTGAAGGCCACACAATTGGTGCGGTTGGATCACGATCAATTGCCAATGCAGAAAAATTTGCTAACACCTTTGGTGGTACCGCATATGGTAGTTATGAGGAGCTAGTTGCAGATTCAAGTATTGATGCAATTTATGTTGCAACCCCCCATCCTGCACACCACGACAATGTCATCTTGGCGCTCAATGCTGGTAAACCAGTTTTATGTGAAAAACCATTTGCTGTAAACGCTAAGCAAGCTCAAGCTATGGTGGATGCTGCAGCAAAAAATAAGGTAGCGCTCATGGAGGCGATGTGGGCTCGATTCTTGCCGCATTATGCAAAGGTGCGTGAGATTGTTGCGAGCGGGGTTTTAGGACCAATACTTTCGATTCATGCAGATCACGGTCAACGTCTTGCAGATCAAGGAATTGCACGTTTAGTTGATCCGCAGTTAGCAGGTGGTGCTCTATTAGATCTAGGAATTTATCCGATTTCCTTTGCGCATATGATTTTAGGTAACCCGACATCTATTACTTCAAAGGCGGTAATGACTGACCGAGGCGTGGATGCGCAAACATCGATGATCTTTAGCTATGACAATGGTGCGCAAGCGGTTTTAACAACAACAATGATTGAACAAACTCCTTGTCGCGCAGTTGTTGCCGGATTACATGGTTGGTTAGAGATCGATCGCACCTTCTATAACCCAGCCAGTATGCGTGTGATTCTTAATGATGGATCTGTTACTGAGTATCCAAGCGCTTACACCGGACATGGTTTGCGTGAGCAAGCTGAAAGCTTCAAACAAATAGTTCAATCGGGTGCAGTTGAATCAAAGGTTCTGACCTGGAAAGACACTGTGGACATTATGAAAAGTATGGATACCGTTCGCAGCCAGATTGGTTTGANATATNCCTTTGAAGATTAGGCGCGAGCTAAATCTGCAACGCCAACTAAACCCGCCTCATTGCCCAACTGTGCAGCAATAAGTTCAGGGTATGGGTGCTTTCCNGCAAAAGGCATTGTGCGTTCAAGTGCTTCACGGGTTGGCTTCAATAAAATCTCACCGGCATCAATTACTCCCCCGCCGATAACAACACATGCGGGATCTAGCAGTACTGATAAAGATGCAATTCCTGCACCTAGCCATTGGCCAGTTGTGTTAAATGCAGCAAGCGCAACCGGATCACCCTCACGTGCGGCATCTGTAATCGCTTGACCGGTAAGCCCTGCAACGGTGCCATCACCACGCGATAACAGGTTTCGTGCAATTTCAGGGCTTGCATTAATAGCTTCGCGAGCATGGCGCAGTAGTGCATTACCAGATGCGTATTGTTCAAAACATCCACGAGCTCCACAGCCGCACAAATGGCCATCAGGCACAACACGAAGATGGCCAAACTCAGCTGCAATTCCATATGCACCGCGGTACAAAGATCCGTTGACAACAATTCCACCACCGATACCGGTTCCAACGGTAAGCATCATCATGTGGTTTTGGTTTCGTCCCGCACCAAACTTTGCTTCACCCCATGCTGCAGCGTTGGCATCATTTTCTATAACTACCGGCAAACCAATCAGAGCGGTTAACTCTGAATCGAGTCAACACCATTCCAATCAGCGATGTTGGGAGTTGCAAGCATTGTCTTTCGATCAGAGGAAACAAATCCTGCAGCTGATACGCCAACAGAAGTAACATCAAACTTTTCCATTAACTCTTTTGCTGTTTCGGCAATGGTGCGAGTTAACTCAGCACCACCTTGACGTGGAGTTTCTTTACGGGCAGTTGCAAGAATTTTTCCATTCTCATCAACAACGCCACCAAGAACCTTGGTACCTCCAACATCAATGCCGATCGTGTTACCCATGCGGGAGTTACGCCTCTAGATGTGACTTCAGTTGAGCAAGTGCTGCATCAATTGTTGCCTTCTCTGCCTTTTGACGCATCATCGCAGGAATTGGCATTGATAAAGAAACTTCAAGTTCATATGTAACTTCAGTTGTGTCCTCATCGATACTTGTAATTGTGTAGATGCCATCCATGCTGGTCAGCAGATCTGCTTCCTCCATAGAAAATGAAAGTTTGCTGGGAGCTTGGCTCCAGTCGTAATCAAGGGTGAGGCGGTCCTTCATCATCCCTGCATCGATGCTCATCTTTACCTTGGTCACGCGACCTTGATCATCACGGTCTAGTGCCTCAGAGCTTTTGATTTGGGTGGACCATTCGGGGTACTTATCCAACTCAAAGAGAGTCTTCTGTACCTGCTCGATTGGTGCCTCAATTGTGATTACGGATTTGCTGAAGTTGGCCATGGCGCAAGGCTACCCTCTTCCCCTTTTGTCCGCCCCCACGCTAGCGTTCGCCCATGAATGAAATCTCAATCCCTCCACTAGTTCCCGCTGCAACCGCCGGGAATCTCACAAATCTGATCGCTGAACGCGCNTGGTTTGAACCAGAGCGCATCACTATGTCTCGTCCTTTGGGCGAGGGATGGCAACCTGTAACAGCACGCGAAGTTGAAGAAGAGGTTCGCGCAACNGCGAAGGGTTTAATCGCATCAGGAGTNCAGATTGGTGATCGCGTNGCGATCATGGCNCGNACCCGATACGAGTGGACGATTTTAGATTTTGCAACCTGGTTTGCNGGTGCGGTTGTNGTTCCAATTTATGACACATCATCGGCAGAGCAGATCGACTGGATCCTCAATGATTCGCACTCAGTTGCAATTATTGTTGAAACTCCAGCTTTGGCTGATCTTGTCAAGACTGTGCAACCTGCTCATACCCGTCACATGTGGACGATGACAGATGATGTTCTAACTGTTTTGCGTGAGGCAGGAAAGCACATTGGTGATGATGAGATCGATCGCCGACGTAATGCATTAACTCCTGCTTCTCTTGCAACCCTTATTTACACATCAGGAACAACCGGTAAGCCAAAGGGTGTTCAACTCACACACAGCAACTTCTTATCTGAGTGCGGAAATGTTGTGCAAGGTGCAAGTGAGTTATTCCTCAAGCCAGGTGGATCAACCTTGTTGTTCCTTCCTGTTGCACACGTCTTTGGTCGTATGGTTCAAATCGGCTCAATCTCTGCTGGATTGCACATGGCGCACTGCAGCGATCCAGTTGGTCGCTTGCCGATGGATCTTGCATCCTTTAAGCCAACATTTGTGTTGGCGGTTCCTCGCATCTTTGAAAAAATTTACAACGGAGCTGAAGCACGAGCAGAAGCTGCAGGAAAGGGAAAGATCTTCCGTAAGGCTGCAGAGGTTGCTATCGCGTATTCAGAAGCCCTTGATAAAAAGGGAATGTCTCCGATTCTTAAACTCAAGCATGGCCTCTTCGANAAGTTGGTCTACAGCAAGATTCGCGCCGGTATGGGTGGCAATGTTGAGGCTGCGATTTCAGGTGGAGCACCTCTAGGCGTACGTCTAGGTCACTTCTATCGCGGTGCGGGAGTTACAGTTCTTGAAGGGTATGGTTTAACTGAAACCACCGCTGGTGCAACTCTTAACTTGATTGGCGCGCACCGCGTTGGATCAGTAGGTCGACCAATTCCAGGAACATCAGTAAAAATTGCAGAAGATGGCGAAGTTCTTCTTCGAGGTCCAATTGTCATGGAAGGTTATTGGCAAAATCAGGCGGCAATGATGAGGTCTTTGATTCAGAGCGTTGGTTTAAATCTGGCGATCTAGGAAAGTTAGATGATGAAGGTTTCTTGTACATCGTCGGACGTAAGAAGGAACTGATCGTTACTGCTGGTGGAAAGAATGTGGCACCAGCTGTTCTAGAAGATCGACTTCGTGCTCACCCATTAGTCAGCCAGTGCATGGTGGTCGGTGACAATCAACCATTTATCGCAGCGCTTGTGACCCTCGACCCAGATGCTCTTAAGGCGTGGGTTGCAAACAACAAGAAGGATGGCGCATCGATGGCTGATTTAGTTAACGATCCCGATCTAATTGCTGTGGTTCAAACCGCTGTTGATGATGCGAATAAGGCGGTAAGTAAGGCTGAATCAATTCGTAAATTCACCCTACTGCCAAATGATTTCACAATCGCTGGTGGACACTTGACTGCGAAGTTGTCAGTTAAGCGACATGTGGTTGCGAAGGAGTTCGCTAAAGAAATTGAAGCATTGTTTACCAAATGAACAATGAGCGAGTAACCCTCGCACAAGAGTTACATGATGGGATTGCCCAGGACCTCGTGGTCCTGGGCTTTTCTATTGATCAAGCTATCTCTGACAGCCACGATCCCGATCTCAAAAACTCACTTCGCCAGATTCGTTTTACAACCACCGCATTGATTGAAAAGGTGCGAGCAGAGATGCATCAGCTAAGAGGTGCGCAACCGCTTCAAGGAAACAACGCCTCCTTGGATACGATGCATGAAACCCTTCGAATTGTTCAGGAGCTACTGCGCAATATTGAAAAACACTCAGGTGCTAGCAAGGTGCAGATAATGATTCAGGATGATGGAAGCGGCGGAGCCGGCCCCAAGGAAGGATCCTTTGGGTTGCGCGGCATACAAGAGCGAGTTGAAAAACTCAATGGGGAAATCAGTATTGATTCCAATTCACAGGGCACCAAGATTGGAGTAACGATCCCATTGGATAGGTGATGACCCGACTCTTAGTAGTAGATGATCATGATGTTGTTCGACAGGGTCTTGTTACCTCACTCAAGACTCATGGGTACACATCCATAGAAACAGCAGCAACTATTAAAGAGTCTCGCTCCAAAGTTGCTGCATTTAATCCTGAAGCGATGATCGTTGACATTAATCTGCCCGATGGATCGGGGTTGGAGTTAGTTCAGTGGATCAGGAAGATCAGCGCCACTGTGGCGATCATTGTCCTTTCCCTTAATGAGCCATCCTTGTTTGCCCACCTTGCACGAAGCGCTGGAGCAAATGCATATATTTCAAAGAGTCGGCCCATAGATGAGATTGTCTCGACACTTAATTTTGCAGTAGCTAATCCTGGTTCCTTTACCAGCTCGCTAACCATTGCAGAGATGGGCTTGGTAGAACTAACTCCACGCGAAATTGATCTGCTGCACTTACTGGCAAGAGGAGCCAGCAACCTAGAGATTTCATCAACCTTGTATATAAGTGTTTCGACGGTAAAAACTCATATCTCTTCGATTTTAAGAAAGCTTGAATCCACCAATAGAACTATGGCGATAAAGGTAGCTAGAGAAAAAGGATTATTGCCTTAACAGTTCATTAAATCGAGCTGACCAAATTTCCCAGCGCCAGTTGTCAATGATCCATTGGCGTCCAGCCATTCCCATAGCTTTAGCTTTTTCTGGATTATTGAGAAGTTCAATCGCAGCCTTAGCAATCTGCTGATTGTCTGTGCCATCTACAACAAATCCAGTAACCCCATCGATAACTGCATCGGGAGCTCCCCCAGATGAACCTGCAATTACAGGTAAGCCGCAACTACTTGCCTCCAGGTACACGATTCCTAATCCTTCAACTTCAAGACCTGCAAGACGCGAACGTGATGGCATCGCAAAGATATCTCCTGCGCAAATGAATCGTGGAAGTTCTGCGTATTGAATTCTGCCAATGAAGGAAACATGGTTTTCTANCTTATTGAGCGCAACTAATTTGGCAAGGTGTTCCAAGTAAGGTCCTTTACCNACCATCAACAAGTGAGCATTTGGAACGCTCTTAAGGATTTGCGGCATCGACTCAATTAAATGATCTTGACCCTTTCGGTGAACTAAACGTCCAACTGAGACGATCACCTTTTTACCCTCGAGGTTAAGCTCTTTTCTTAAATCTGTTGAATCAACAGGGATAAAGTGATCGACATCGATACCGGGTGCGATCTTTACCATCGCTTTGCCTGCTGAACCGCTTAAAGATTGTGAAATCGCATGTTGAGTGAACTCACCTAAGTATGTAAGGGTGTCAACGGTAGAACCAATGCGGCGTATCGCGACAGTAAATGGAAATACCTTCGCCCACCACACCTCATGTCCATGGGTAAGGGCAATGGTTTTATTAACTCCCGCACGCTTCAGGGAGGCTGACAACAGACCTAAAGGGGCTGCTGCGCCAAAGGCTGCGACCTTGATATCGCGCTCTTTGATGATTCGTGCAAGGTTGAAGGCAACTCGTGGTGTTGGAAGCAAAATCTTTGCGCGATCGCGAATGACAACAACACCATATTTGCGCAACCATTGAGCGTCATAATCAGCTGAGTCTTCTTGTGATGATGTATACACAATTGTTGAACCAAAAGGCCTGCGTTCGATTAAACCAATAACAAAGGTNTCAATTCCACCGGCACGTGGACCAAAGTCATTAGTTACAAAGAGAACTGGACTAGAAACGTCGAGCTCCTACCAACGGNTTNCTTCCCAATGAACCACTTGTCGCAACTTTGACACGAGAACCAGATCGCGGAGCATGCACCATTTTTCCGCCACCTAAGTAAATTCCTACGTGGGATACCGGGCGACCAAAGAACAAAAGATCTCCTGGCTTTAAGGCGTTAAGAGAAACCTTTTTACCTAGTCGAGATTGTGCTGCCGATGAGTGCGGTAGGGAAACACCAGCTGCTTGAAAGGCGCGCATCGTTAGACCTGAACAATCCCAGGTAACCATTCCCGCAGCACCGAATACATAACGATCACCGATNTGNTTCAGCGCATACTTAAGCGCAGTTCCGGCACGACCTGAAACCCCGCTTGCACTTTGCGCAGCTTTGAGTGAGGAGGCTTGATCAGCGTTCTCCTCTTCCTCCGCCAAACGGGCCAAACGTTCACGCTCTGCCTTTGTTAACTTTGATAAAAGTTTTTCAGCCTCTGCCAATTTTTTCTGTGCAAGCTCTGATTGCGCCGTCAACTTCTTTTGCGCCGCCGCTACCAACGCCATCTTGTCATTGACCGTCAAGGTGGTTGCATTTAATCGTTGCTGGGCTGTTTCAAACTTTCGCAGTTGGGCGGATTTACGTCGGGTAATCGCATCTAATGCGCCAGCAGATGATAAGTACAACGATGGATCTGCAGAGAAGAGAAGTTCAAAGCTTTGACCAAAGCCGCCGGATTTGTACTGCTCAACGGCGATACTTCCTAAAGATTTTTGAAGTGTTGAGACTGTTTGACCTTGAATCTGCGCCTTTGCCTTGATTCCATTGAGGGTCTTTGTAAGGGCGGCTAACTTCACCTTTGCCTCTTGGGCACCTTCCGCTGCAGCGGTTGCATCCTCTTCTAACTGACGAACCTTGGCTTGAACCTGCGCCAAGGTCTGTGCACCAGAGGCTGCAACGGGTGCTAATACCCCGGCAACTACCGCAATGGCGGTAAGGATGCGCATCCACAATGACATAAGGGCAAGGCTAACCGCGCCTATACCCACCGCTCAACCTCAATGAGGCTAATTCGGCTGTGAATTTGCCCCGTCTCACGCTCCGCGAGCGTTGAATTGAAGCGGAGGTGTTAATCCACTCTCAGCCAACACAGAGAGTGCATCAACGGTTTCATCGCTGATCTGTGAGGTGTTATCGAGGAAAAAGGAGACCACACATGTATTACATGCGATAGCGGCCATGGTGCATGTTGAGCAATCAATGATCATGTTCTCAAATGTACAGAGCGTCACTGACAAGAATTCACACCTCTAAGCAATACTTAGAGGTGTGAGCGTCGTTGCAACATTGGTAGTTGGCAGCGATGGTTCAACCTCCAAGGAGAGCCGATCAGCTGGAGTGAGCTCACCGGAAGATCGCAAAGCCTTCTTACAACGACGCCGCGAGGTAGATGTCATCATCGTGGGCGGCAATACCGCCCGTCACGAGCCATATAACCGGACCCCGGTTCCCCTCGTTGTCATCTCTCGCTCTTTAGTAAATCCAGTGCAGGGAAATCACTTAGCACTTTTCTGGAACTGCTCCCCTGTTAGCGCAATTGAAAAGGCCCGCACCTTGTTTGGCGAGAAGATTTTGATTGAGGGCGGAGTATCAATGATTAATGAGTTAATCGCGCATTCATTGATTGATCAGTTAGAACTCAGCGTCACGCCCGCTACAGGTGGCGAGGACAGGATAGATATTCAGCAACTCTTGTCACATTTTTCTNCAGTTGAAAAGCGAGAGGAATCTGGAACGGTCTTTTACTCAGCACGCATTTAAAAAGCTGAGATTATTGATACACCCGTTACCGCTAAAGCAATTCCAACGTATTGAACCTTATGTAATCTTTCATTAAGAAACTTAAAGGCCAGAAGTGCGGTTGCTATTGGATACAAGGATCCAAAAACCATGGCGACGGAGACTAAGCCCTTAGTAGTTGCTACCCCCAACAAGAGATTTGCAATAAAGTCGGCGGCACCAATAAAGATCAAAAGCGGCATATCCTTTTTTGAAAACCCGCCCGTTGTCTTAAATCTCATGGCTAGTGCAATCGTCACAAAGAAGGTTGCTCCACGCATTGAAACCATTGTCATCAAAGCACTTTCCTGCGAACCAATTGAGATAAAGGTTAGAGCCAATCCAAAACCAGCTGCTGCGCCTAAGGCCAATAACAATGGCTTTAATGGCAGACCATTGGAAAGTTCGGGACCGCTTGCACAAAAGACACCGACTAGTGCAATTACAACTCCGATTGAGGTGATGGCGGTTAATGTGTCACCGGTAATCAATGCATATGCAACTGGAATTACAGCGCTCATAGAGCTAATTGGCGAAACAACTCCCATGCGTCCCGTTGATAAACCTTCATATAAACAGGCTAAACCGATGTAGCCAAATAAACCTGCGAGGGCTCCGTACAAGAGATATCCGTCAAAGCCAAGCGCCTGTCCATGCCAATCACCCGATACAAGAACAATNAATACTCCAGTTATCAGACCGAAGATCTGCGAGAAACCAAGAACTGCAAATGGATGACGTTGCTTACTCATTCGACCGGCGAAGTAATCTGCCGTTCCCCACATTGCACTTGAGATAAGTGCCAACAGTGATGCCATAGGAGCAAGGCTACAGCCCCGCCTCCCAAGAAATGGTGGTACTCATCTTTATCCTAGGCATGTGGATGCGAATGGTTTTGAGCGTTTAATTGATCACCTTCGCACAGTNACACCAAGAGCCGAACTAACCCTTACCGAAGTTCCCGCTCCTCAAAAACTTGCGACCTTTGCCTTTGCATTTTCAGCCGATGTTTCTAATGGTTTAGTTGGTGAGCAAGAGGATGAGGTTGCTAATGGTCGCTTTGTACTTTTGCATGAGCCAGGTGGCCAGGCGACCTGGGATGGCGAGTTTCGTTGTGTCACCTTTGTAAGCGCAGATATTGATCCAATCATGCAGGAGGATCCACTACTTCCAGAGGTTGGCTGGAGCTGGTTTCTTGAATCTCTCGAAGTAAACGGCTGCACCTACAACTCACCAAGTGGAACAGTTACTCGTGTAACAAGTGCATCCTTTGGAAAACTTTCACCTCGCAACAATGAAACTGAAATCGAGATTCGAGCATCGTGGACACCTGTTGTAGAAGATCCCAAAGAGATCATCAACCATATTTTAAGTTGGTGTAATTTGATCTCTGAAGTTGCAGGATTACCTCCAGTTCCAGAAGGTGTCTCGGCAATCACATCTGCACGCAGGCGTTAGAAATGAGTGAAGAGGTAGTTGCTACTCCTTTGCTGCAACCAGCAACTGGAACACCGCAAGTAATTGATACTGAAACCGCCTTTAAAGAGGCACTCGCCGCCTTGACTCAAGGCTCAGGTCCCTTTGCTGTTGATGCCGAACGTGCGTCGGGGTTTCGATATAGCGCCAGGGCGTATTTGATTCAGATAAAACGAAAAGATGGTGGGCTACATTTAATTGATCCAATTCCATTTGGCCCTGGACATCAATTGTTTGCTGATCTCAATGCATTACTTAACACTGATGAAGTAATCCTTCACGCCAGCACCCAAGATTTACCCTGCCTGCGTGAACTTGGGATTAATCCGATTAACCTCTTTGACACTGAATTAGCAGGCAGAATCGCTGGTTTACCCCGGGTTGGTCTAGGTCCATTACTTGAATCATTAATGGGAGTCTTACTTGCAAAGGAACACAGCGCTGCCGATTGGTCGGCCCGTCCCTTGCCACAAGAGTGGCTTACTTATGCAGCCTTGGATGTTGAATTACTGGTCGAACTTCGCGATCGCATGTATTCCATATTGGAAGATGCAAAAAAGTTGCCCTGGGCGCTAGAAGAGTTTGCATCCATTTTGAAGGCTCCCCCACCACC
>JGI25921J50272_10000459_pt1 | contig 13362 bp, 12 predicted proteins | sample LauGreSu1BDMLBSD_2_FD_50272 | JGI IMG/M metagenome (IMG submission 50272) | reverse complement strand
TTTAATGAAGATTGGTATTATCAATAACACTATATCTAGCATTATTATTATTGCGTCTTTGGCGATTGGTATTATTGTAATTGGTGCAAGGGTGTGGGATTTATCAAGACGTAGTAACATAGACTACGACCAGTATAAGTTTAGATTTAATCCAAATGATGCACCTCCAAATACAACTAATAGTACAAATGTTAAAACAGATATGTCATATGGAGGCAACGTATTAGCAAGTATATGCAAATCACTTTCAAAAGGTGCGTCTAGTGTTGAAAAAAAAATAAAAACTGCAGTAGGTGACTATGAAAGTGCAGCTAAAACCACTGGCACTGGTGGAGCGGGAAAGGTTGAAACATTTATACTTAAAAATCACAGAAATAAACATAATAAAGGAGATAGTACTAATGGTTGCCCTTTAGCTTCAAACGATACATCTTACAGCTATACCGACTATGAAGCATACTAAGTAGTATGTTTGTAATTATTTATAGTTATTTGTAGTTATTTGTAATTATTTATATTCATTTTTAAATATAAATAAATAGTATGAGTATTATACTATTATAATATAATAATATATTAATATTATAGTAGTAAATAGTAGTAAATAGTAGTAAATAGTAGTAAATAGTAGTAAAGTTATAAATAAAATAAAATAAAATGAATGACGAATTAAAAGCAAGAATAGCAAATGCTACAAAACAGAATGCAGAAGCAGGAAACAAAGATGTAGTTGGAACGTTGGGTGGTTCTACGTGCATTAACCCTGAGTTAACGAATAAATTTTTAGACCTGGCACAAAAAGGTGGAGATGCTTTAGCTTCAATACAAGCGGCAGTTGACCCAAGCAAAGCACCACCCGACTCTGATTTATATTTGAAAAGTGAATATGAGCGTGCCAAACGCAATCGTCAAAATGCAGATTTAAACTATTATGTTGCGGAACAGAATTATATTGTAAACATAAAGGGAAGTAACGAATATCAAAAATTAATTAATGACCGAATTAAAACTATGGGAAATAAAGAATACGAAAAAATGCTTACAAAATTTATAGAAATGAATAAAATAGCAACTATCTTAATTACTACTGCAGATGTTCGTCAACTTGCAGAAGAAAATATGAACAAAGTTGTAGATGAACTAGAGAAGAACAACGACCGGTTGCAGAATTTAATAAACAATGGTAGTGGTGATGCAATAACATTCCAACGAAGGTCGTCCTACGATTCAAAAATGAAAGAAATGGTTGAAAATTGGTCTGTTATTCCTATGGTTATTTACTGGACACTGCTTATACTATGGGTTGGTATTGTTATGCTATATTTAAAACAAATAACTATGGTAAATTTTGCAATACTAGTTGCACTTATATTGTATCCTTATTTGTCTACAAATATAATAGTATGGGTTATGGGACTGATTCAAAGCGCATGGAGTTTTATATTCTCGGCGGTAAAGAATCGCGTTAGTTCATAGTATGTAAGTATGTGACAAATCTGGAGAAAAATATTTTATAAAGTATAAAAAATATTTTATAAAGTATAACATTTACAAATAGTATTGCGTTATATTGTCCTATTTTATACTCATCTCTACTCCTCTTCTACGTCGTCGTGATTATAAATGATTGAGATATTCTTCCATCCCTTTGGTGTGCACTTGCCATATTTCTTATCAAACACTTCATAGATTTCATTGCCTCTCGGCACATTTCTGTCATAGTGTTCAGCATACCATACTTTGAACGACTCATACATTTCCGTCTTCTTGACATAGTGTCCCTCCACTTTGCGAATCTTATCGCGCACGAATTCATTGATATAGTCCTGGCTGTTTCTGTAACTCTCACTACTCGCAAGAACTGCTGGCGAGTCTTTCACCATACCACCGGTTTCATATGCTTTCTCTACCAGCATCGCCAAGAATACAGGCGCCCATATTTTGAATTTCTCATCAAGACGCTTATCAACCTGGAACTGATATGGAGAGTCAGGGTCGCCTTGTTTGGGGTTCTCGCAGAAAACTGCCTTGTGATCGACTTTGCGAATACGTCTCCATGTGCCCTCGTCGTTTGCCTTCACGTCCAGAAGTGTATTTGTGCAAACCACCAACTTAAACTGCGGAATAAATGTAATCATGTTTTTGAAAAGCGCACGACCTTGCACAGGATCACCACTCGTAATTTCCTTCATTGGACCTTCCTCGAGACGCATTCCCTTCGATGGTTCTTGCATCACTGCATACCGAATACCCACTAGTTGTGCAATTTCCGACGACGTTCCACCAATCGATGCACGTTTGCTAGTAATCAGCGAAATAGGAACAACTGCTTTATACTCACCCAAAACAAGCGACATCAATTCTACCAACTTCGATTTTCCATTGCTTCCGCATCCAATATAAATATTAAACGTCTGCGGATAATTTACACCAATCAGACACGACGCCAGATGTTCCCACATGTAGTTTCGGATTTCTTCTTCAGGATATAACTTGCTGATAAACTCGTTAATCTCCGCCATGATTTTGCCATGCTTTTTCTGGTCAAGCGGAAAGTAGTCGATATTCGTACACTTTGTAATGTAGTCGTCAGGTTGCCCTTTTCTTGCACGCTTTTCCTTGAAGTCAATTACGCAATTATTACANCAAAGCAGNTGNGTTTTGGTGTCGACACTTCTAAGNAATGTTTTGTCATAAAACAACTCTTGGGCTTCCTTCATAATATTCGTCTTCGCTTGTGTATTTTTTAACTTGAGGCAAATATCGGAAATTCGATGCTGAAACTGATTCGGTTTGCCATCGTCAGAATTGACCGATGAACCATTGCCTGCATTGCTATTGCCACCGCCGTTGCCATTGCCGCCGCCATTACCACCCCCACCATTTGCAGCATTCATAATTTGTTTGTTTGGTTTTCCTACTCCACCACCACCGCTACCACTCGACCCAATCCGNGCAACATATAGTGTATACATTTCATTNGAAATCATCTGTTTCAACGAAATACCGCAATCACATTCGACCCAGCGATTATTCTCAAACTCATACCAGACATTGTCCTTGATGTGCGCACAAACAAATCGATTCTTGAACATGTTGTGCAGAACGACCGCCAAATCGACCATTGTCGTCTCCGGTTTTCCGTTCATATTTACCAATTCATTTGATAGCGTAATATCGACATAGTAGTCAATCGTCTTTTTGTATACTGCAAAGTATCGCTCTTTCGCATCGCTCTGCGCCCAGTACACGATAGATCGCCGTGTCAGTCCGTCTTCATTCTCCATCGAAAAGGTTTGCCATTTCTCGTAAAATTCGCCAATCTTGTCATAACTGAATTTCTCAGACTGCGAGCTGAATAGAATCCACGATAAGAACAGCTTATCGCTTGTATTTCGCAGAGCCCAACCAACGCGTATCCATAGACTATACTGGTTATAATATTTTTCGGGAAGACACATCGTGTAGTCACTTGTTTCTCTTACATAGTGTTCCCGAGGCTCCAACGAGTTAAATAATTTGTCAATTTCATCCGTCAAAATTTCACGCGACGTAATGTCGTGGATACTGCACGCACTTGATGCAACACGACGGCGAATGATGTTCCCGGTTTTATTCGTCGGAGAACGGCGCGTCTTGTTTCTCTTTATTTCCTCATATTCTCGACGAATGGATTGACGGATTTGAAAGACCGGATGTTTGTCATACTGCGCCGACAACAAGCAGAAGTTTTTAGTATAGTCAAAGAATTTTACATTCTTTTCATCATATTCCCATTCCCAGATTTCATTTTTCTTGCTTTTTTTTGAATCCTTGATTTTCAATTTGCAGTTGTCACCTTCCAACTCTTCCGATTCACATTCTTCACTCGCATCGCCACCACCATCACTATCACCATCGCCCTCCTCGCAATTATAATCATCCGATAGGTCCGTTCCATCAATTTCACTTTTAATATATGTGAAGTTGAAATGATACTTCAGTTCGTATGCTTCATGTCCAGGTTTTCGCGAGCCATACAACTGCCATCCAACAGGATTCACCATCCTCGAAATATTGTCGTCCAAAATATCATCCCATGTATTTTTAAGAGGAAGATGCTTCAAAATGTCAGGAACTTTTTTCATTACATTATTGCGAAGCATATATTGAACGACTCGGTCGGCATGAACACCAATAATAATATGAATACCATCTTTTGTATACTTTTCGTCGTCGGTATTCATACTAGGTTTTTCGAACACAAATACTGCAATGTCTCTCTTTTCGGCTTCTTGAATGTCCAATAGTTTTGATAGTTCGTCCATGTAGATGCCTACAATGTTCTCTACATCTTCCTTTGAATGTTGTCGTTTTTCAACGCTTGGGTCATAACGAAAATCCAAATCAACAAGCACGGGTCCACCACCTGAAAGCTGTTTTTCAGTCAAATATTCATGACGTCTATTTACAATAACATGTTTTGCATATTTTGCCCAAAATTCTGGTAATTTTTCTTGTGGTATATAAAACGTCCCGCCCGATACTCCATGCTCTTGACTTGGTATTCTTGTATGTGTAAATGAAAGTCCAGCCATGCTAGGGTCACCTTTTTTCATGTAAAGTTGTTTCATGTATTGTTCATATTCACTTCCACTTCCACTTCCACTTCCACTTCCACTTCCGCTAGATGATGATGTAGAACTTTTCATATTTGTATATATTGTGTCTTTAATATCGTATGGGTTTGGGTGTTCTATTATGTATTATATTATATTCAAAGATATTTTTATGTCAATTTTATATATTAAAAATATCCCTAAAAAATAGAAAATAAGAATTCCAAAAAAAATAATATATCTAAAACGGACATAAAAATAAACGCACATAAATATACAGAATCTAGAAATCTGTGACGAACGAGCGAATGGTAAAAAAAATAAAAAGTCATGAAACACAATCTACTGCCCAGAATTTAATTGTTGAGTCTAAGGTAAGTATAGAAGGGGAGAATACAGAGAAAGGAGGGAAACATGAAAAATCGTTGCACAATTTGAAATACGATAAAATATTTGATTTGGAAAGTGAAGAAGAAGAAAAAGAGGATGAAGAAAAAGTAGAAGCACCGATCGTGCCAATCGTTAGTATTCCAAAAGAAACAATTTCGCGGCTATTGAAAGATATTAAAGATATGGTGTCTTCATCTTTGGAAGAAGAATATGGAATTTATTATAAACACTCTGACACAAATATTTTGAAAGCGTATGTATTGATAGTTGGCCCTGAGGATTCGTTGTACTTTGGCGGATACTATTTTTTTACGATTGACTTCCCAATAAATTACCCTTATGAGCCACCTTTAGTTACGTTTATTGTAAGTGATTCAAATACGAGGTTTCATCCCAATTTTCATAAAAGTGGGAAAGTTTGTTTATCCATAATAAATACATGGCGAGGTGAACAATGGACAAGTTGTTTAACATTGAAGTCTGTTTTGATTACTATTGTTAGTATTCTAGATAACAAACCAATGTTGCATGAACCAGGTGTAACACAAAAATATGCAGATTTTAACAACTATCATACTATGATTGCATTCAAAAATATTGAATTTGCTTGTTTACGACTTTTGCAAGATTTTAATAAAAAAAATATTATATTTTCTGAAAAGGATGGTAATGACTATAAGGAGTGTAAAGAACACTTTTATAATATTATGAAGGAAACGTTTAAAAAAAATGCAAAGAAGATACATCAAGTTATAAAAATATGGAAATCAAAGAAAATAAATAATTATTATAACATACGTGTGATGTATAATATGTCTTGTCATGTTAATTTTGACGAGTTAGAGGATATATTTTTAGAATACGTGAAAACGGAACCTGATATTGGAATTAACTCAAACTACATTGATTTTGACTGAACTATATAAAATATACTTTGCGATTTGCGATTTGCGATTTGCAAATAAACTAATATATAAAATTGAAATAAACAAATAATAATAATATATAATATACTAGCAAATATAGAAACTTGTAAATTTCGAATTTCGAACACCAAATACCAAACCCAACATCAAAATGCACTTTTGTATTAAATGCAGCAATATGTATTATATTCGTCTATCTGAAGAAGACCCTAATTCAATCGTATACTATTGCAGAAACTGCGGACACGAGAATAAAAATATAACTTTAGATAGTGTTACTATCTCTCGGACCAATTTTAAAAATAGTAAACAAAAATACAATTCTATCATAAACAAGTATACCAAAATGGATCCAACATTGCCACGAATTAATACAATTAAATGCCCAAATCAAGCATGTAAGAGTAATGAAGAACACGAACACATTGAAACGCCTCGCTCACGTTCGCGCGAAGAAGGTAGCAAATCTAAAGCTAGTATTGGTGCAGCAGCTGCTGCGGTTGTACCTTCGGTGGCGAGTGTGAATGTTCCTGACGAAGAACAAGGGGGTGGCGCTGGTTCTGGTTTCACACCAGGCCGCGAAGTCATTTACCTTCGATATGATGATGTCAATATGAATTTTGTTTATTTGTGTCCAGTATGCGACTCGGTTTGGAATACTACTCAGTAAGTAGAATAATCTAAAATAAAGTAAAATAAAATAGTTTGAATCTACTATTATTGATATTTTTATTACTGATATTTTTATTATTGATATTTTTATTATTGATATTTTTATTATTGATATTTTTATTATTGATATTTTTATTATTAATAATAAAATTGAAATAAAATCAAACTAGTATATAATATATAAGATTGCCACATTACTATCCAACAACAACTATCAAAAAATACAATGTTTTCAAAAAAACTGGAACCTTTAGCGTTAGCGGGATATAAACCCAAAGAAGAAGTCGGTTCTGATGCCGAATCCGGTTCTAGTGTTGGAAGTGGGAGTGAAAGCGGGAGCGACGTCGGCGATATTACCGATGACGCTTCCAGTATTGCATCATTGGGTGAAAGCGACGATGATGCAACTGCGAGCGTTGGTTCAAATGAAAGTGATACGGAAGAGACTGGAACCACTAGGACCAATGCCGCTGTAAAATCCCCGATTCAAAATATTCAAGACGTTATTTCAAAAGCTGCCGATGCGGTAAGTTCTGGTGCGGCACAAGATGCGATTACGGAACTGGTTTCTGGAAGACGTTCAGGAAAAGGTTCAGGTTCCAAAAAAAGTCGAGGAAAAGGTATTCTTGAAAGTATTGCGTCAGCATCAGCGTCATTGGGGCTTGGTGGAAGCGAAGGCGAATATGAAGGAGAAGAAGAGAGCTACGAATATGATAGCGATGACGACGATATGGACAAAAAACTCAAAAAATTTGATAGTGAAGTGCGTGATGACTATTTGGCAAAATTTCATCCTGAGTGTATGATGCAAAATTACGACGAGATATATAACTTAGCACGTGTTGTGCGCGATGACAGGGGGGTTATCGTAGACGAGTTGCACAAAACATTGCCTTTATTGACAAAATACGAACGAACGCGTGTGCTTGGACAAAGGGCAAAACAAATCAATGATGGTGCAATTCCGTTTGTCAAAGTTCCTGAAGGTGTTATTGACGGCTACTTGATTGCCTTGAAAGAACTGGAGGAAAAAAAGATTCCATTTATTATAAGGCGACCATTACCAAATCGTGGCTCTGAATATTGGCACCTTGAAGATTTACAGATTATTAACTAAGGTCTTCAACACTTCCATCGTTTACCGCAGTCGAGGCATGTTACAAATGTCGTCATCGGCTCATCTGCTGACCTTGTTTGCAGCTGATAATATGTACACTTCTTCGAACTACATTTGCGACATGTAAATTTATCCGTAGACGCCTCCAATTTGGGTTCATATTTATTCTGATCTCTAATTTTTTTATCTTCAATAAGCTTGTGCCACTTCTCGGGACTCATTTCTTGATGTGTCATAAATGCCAACTTGTGTGCCTGGATTTCCTTGCTTTTCATTTTTTGCAGTATATTTTCATCCCTTAAGTTGATAAATATGGTGCGCAATAAGTCTAAATATATCATTGCAAAATAAGGATTGTCCCATTTTCGCACAACGCATTTGCTTTTTGCTTTTGCAATCGAATAGTTGTAAATTCCTTTTTCTAAATTCGTTGCGATTTCACTATCGCCTAAAACACCTTGCAACTTTGCAGCAATATTTTGGCGGAATTCTATTGGGTTTTGAATTTGTTTCATTGCAGTCTGATTAGTTAGGTCTACGTATATCTGTATATGCAATAATATGTTTATACCTTTATTCAATTTTATAATTCACATAATTAAAATTTATATAATTAAAATTTATATAATTAAAATAGGATAACTAATAAAGTATCATATTTTAGGAGGAAGATGTATATTGTATATCGTATTTCGTGTCGTATCTATATGTTTAAGGAAGATTCAACACATTTGAAACAGAATCCGCAGTATTAAAAAATGCGCTCTTTACTATTTCAAGAACATATACAAAGAATGCCAAAAACATTAAAACCCAAGGAAGAAGAACGAGAAACCATGAAAGCGATGTGTATCCCTTTCTGCAAAGGTATGATAATACCCATGTCCACAATACAATAAATACACCTTGAACAATATAGGACGTTCGCGACTCTTTTTGGTATGTAAAGTTCAAAGATTGAACCATCGGGCTATTGGACTGATGTACTTCAAGTTGCTGTGATATGGCAGAAAGTCCAAAATATGACAATACCAACATAATAACTGATACTACCAGATAAATTTGAGCAGGTGCGCAAAGTTTGTCAAACATTTTATTTGTTTATTGTTTATATATATTTTAATAATATAATATTTTTATTTATTGCATTAAAATATTATACTATGTCCTTTGCAAATATTCTTAATTACGTATATGTGTATGTGTATGTGTAGTCTTCTTCACTTAACTCGCTAGAGTCGTTTGATTTATATCCGTCGCATAATTCTTCTTCTATTTTCGATGACTTGATATTTTTCGTATTATGGCTCCCTACAACGCCTATATGCATTTTTTGTTTTTGATTATTTTTTATATTATTATTCGATAGCACTGAATTTTTCTTTTTGTTATCTAACGGAGACACTATAGCAATATCTATTTTTTTTTCTTTATTATTTAATGTAAAACCCGATGAAGCTAGAGACCCAGACCCAGAGCCAGAGCCAGACCCAGTTGATAAAATTTTATTTTGTTTTAATTTTGTAATTTTATTTTTATTACTCGTAATACTATTATTTTTATTTTTTTTTTTTATGTTAATGCTGTCGTCACTATTATCGCCGTCATCGTTGTCCTCTTCATCGTCGTTATCTTCATCATCACCGACTTCATCATCGTCTTCATCGTCGATATCAGTGTCGCTCACATCATCGTCATCGTCGCTATCATCATCACTATCTTCGTCATCTTCGTTGTCATCGCTATTTACACCACCATCCACTACAAACCCATCTTTCAAATACCCATGTTTTGTTTTTTTTGAATCCGGGATATTCTCTAGCTCATCTTCTTCTTCATCATCGTCATTTTGTGTTGTTACTATAGACTCAAATCCTCCAAATAAATGTTCGTATATTTTATCCCAAAGTGATTCTGTTAAATCAACATAGTTGTTTTTTGCATCATGTGCAATAAGAACGCATGCACCAAAGTATAAATCATGGTCTAATGGCGGTGGAAACTCGTACTTGTTTTCTTGATTTGCCATTCCATCGTCCTTGGCCCACATTTCAACGAATATTTTGAAACTCTGTATATTATATCCCCACTCTGCTCTTTTACAAAACCCTTCGTATTTCTTAATTTTACACTTCTTTGCCAACTCATCTGGTGTTATAGTATCTTTTTTCATTTCGGTTTCTTTAATATCCCCATTTTTTTCAACGACTAACAATGTAATCGTTTGCTTTTCTTTTGTGCTAGTGGATTCGGACTTTTTCGGTGGCATTTTACTATAGTATACCTTGTTTATAGAGAGCTATCTTCTGTAAGATGAATTTATGTTATATGTTTTTATGCAATCGGTTTAAATGGTTTATCGTATATATAAATAATAAAATGCTTAGACGAGCTAATAAAAATAATAGTAATAATAACACTAACAATAACACTAATAATACTAGTAATAATGACCAAGCAAAAATTTACTTTCCAAGTATTCCTGTCCATGTTTTACAAAATGCATTACATGGCGCCCCTAATTCTAACAAAAAACAAAACCAGAACCAAGACATAACCCAAAATAAAACACAACTAGACAAATATATATCTAGCGAAAATCAAAAGACGACTATCTACAGCACTACATCTATTTTAGAAATACTAAACAACGAACTTTATGCAGTTTATCCATCAGACAAAATAATTCTAACATCTTCTATTTCCATTCCTGTTGTGGGTTCGGGTGCAGGATTGAAACAACAACATCAACAACACCCCCATCTCCAACTACTAGTTGACTACTCGGTTATGAAACGTTCGCAAACTCCATCCTATCAAATACCTTACGATTTTAAACTTCATTCATGTCTAGTTAAAAAATATAAAATGAATCTTAAATCAAATACAACTTTTGTGATTGAATATAAGGATAATAAAGTATACGATTTTTATGTTTTGGCAAAGTTATCTGGATTACCCGGATTACCCGGATTATCGGGAAACCGAATTGAAATAGATAATTTTATAAAAGAAGATATAATATCGTTTTTATTGATGCTAAACTTATATTGATAATTATATACTATACAAATGTGGTCGTGGGTATTTAAAGTCGCAGTCGTATCATTTTTGTTCATTTTCTTGCTTCACTATTTATATTCATTTTTTAAAACAACACTTACCTCCCCTAAAATAAAAGATTTAGTAAATAAGCCTATGCGAAAATACGACTCTATTTATGATTCATTAGAAAACAATCAAAGTTATATAGAAGATTCCGAGAGTGCACATATAAGAAATGCTTTACTATCCAACTCTACATCTACGCAAAATCATGTTAAGCAAAATATGAAGGATGAATTGAAAAAGTATTTAAGCGAATTATCCGGAAGTGGTGGAAATAATACGAGTGATACAAATACAAATACAAATACAAATACAAATACAAATACAAATACCGGTGTAAATCTCATGGCAAATCCTGGTGAAAATCCCACGGCAAGTCCATCATCTATCCCAGACTTTGCCATGTCAAATCTATCATCATCGTCATCTTTTTCATCATCTTATTCCATGTTCTAGCACTCAACAACACCTCACTACTATATTACAATATATAACACTATACTATATAACAAAAATAGTTAAAGATTATATCCTAGTATAATATAACATATAGTTAGTTGGTTGGTTGACAAAGAATGCAGCATCATAGAAACCCATACAATACACGCGACTCAGGCTTATCATACCATGAACAAGAGATTCTGATAAAATCATTTCCACATGAAATTAAATTTTCTTATGAAAAAAGCACTCATAAGAAAGTTTTATCTGACTTGTATGTTATTATTCCGAAAGGAAGAAAATATTTTGTATGGTTTACGCACCATGAACGCAAGAATATATGTTTATTTTTAGAAATATGTAATCAAACACACAATATACTCAATATATTTTATCGACATGTATCATTTCATCATGTATTGTCATACGGGACTATTTTTTATGGGACATTATTTAGACAAGGACAAGGACAAGGACAAGGACAAGGACAAGGACAAGACCAATCCGACATATTTTCAGTAGAGAATATTTATTACTATAAAGGGCAAAATATTCAAGATCATACATACGAAACCAAATTAAAAATCATTAAAGATATTTTTGACACGGAATTACAATATAATATGCGATTCCAGTTTCATCCTTCGCAAAAAAGTGTTGTATTTGGTATTCCAGTTATTACAGCATCTTTTGATGAAGCAGTTCGGGTTGCAGGGAAGTTACCATACGCAGTGTATTCGATTCAGTATCGGTATCTAAAGACTACTGGTGTGATTGAATATTACTTATTTGGGGGTGGCGAGAGAGTCGAGAGAAACGATAGAAATAACATTAATATTAAAATAGAGATTATAGAGAAAGTAGACAAGATAGATAAACTAGAGAAACAAGAAATCAGAAAAGTATCAACGTCTTCTTATCCTACATCCAGACCCATGTCTTCTACAAACACAAATACTCGAATATTCTACATTAAGCCAGATTTACAAAATGATATTTATTATTTATACGACGTGAAATCATACACCTTATCTTCACTCATAGATTCGTCTATTATTTCAAAGAATATAGCACATATTCCTGACTATAAGACAAGTGTTTTAATGAATAAATTATTTAGAAATATTAAAGAAAACAGGAATTTAGATGCTTTAGAAGAAAGCGATGACGAAGAAGAATTCGAAAATATCCAAATTGATAAATTTGTCGATTTAAATAAAGTATACAAAATGCGTTGTAATTTTAATTATAAATTTCAGGCATGGGTTCCTATTCAAGTTATTGAGTAAGCGAATATGTGGATAGATGGATATATAAATATTTGATTTTGTATAGATAATATTTTGGACAAATCATTTTTTAATTTTTTATATACGTATTATATACGTATTATATAGATAATATATACTTATTGTAAATGTCTATTCTTCATAGTCAAGGGTCACTTCTAAATGGCGGTAATGCTGTTGGAAATCTTAATGCAAATGGTGGTTCACTTACAGCCACGTCCGGAGCAGTAGCAAATGCTCATGGTCTTCAATTTGGTTCTAATGGAGGAAGTGCTAATGTTTTGAATTCTCCCAATAAAGGATTATATGCAGTTCAAGGTGGAGCAAATTCACCAAGTCATCTTCAAAAACCATTTCCTTCTATGAGCGGTGGTGGCAGAAGACGAAGAAAAAGCAGCAAAACTTCACGCAGAAGCAGAAAAAATAGGCATTCTCGCTCTCGTAGTCGCGGTCGTAAATATGGACGCAAACGTGTTACCAAGACTCGATCCCGTCGCGGAGGAAGATACGCCCAATATATGAGCAACGTCGCATCTAGTTTTGGTCAAACTATGCCAGGATTCCCATTAACATCTAAAATGAGTGCTCTTGCAACCCCAACTCCTTTTCGGCCTTACCAAAACTGCCCAGGAGGTTTGTAAATAAATATCGCCACATCTGCTTTGCAGCAAAAAATATGATAAGAATAAAAATTTTATCATATTTTCTTCTCTTTTCCAAATCTACAACTTTGTAATATCAATTAAGCATCCCTTTCCTGCAAGGCCGGATTTACCTCGCGTAGTTTTTCGTTTCTTTTCATGCATTGAGCTTTCATCGTC
>JGI25921J50272_10000456_pt1 | contig 13427 bp, 20 predicted proteins | sample LauGreSu1BDMLBSD_2_FD_50272 | JGI IMG/M metagenome (IMG submission 50272) | reverse complement strand
TAGCTTTGGTACACTGTCAAGTTTGATTAGATTGATCAAACTCATTCTTCTAAGAGATGACGTTTATCTTTCACTGCCTTAAACTCTTCAGCTTCGGGCAAAGGACTTTTCTTTTTAGTGATAACTGGCCAGCCAACTGCAAGCCTGGCGTTAAGGTCAGTCCAGAATTCATCTTTGACTTCGTGCCCAGGTACAATAGCGTCAACTGGACATTCGGGAACGCATACCGCACAGTCGATGCAATTGTCAGGATCAATAACCAAAAAGTTAGGACCTTCTTTAAAGCAATCAACAGGGCACACATCTACACAATCAGTGTACTTGCATTTAATACAGCTTTCAGTGACTACAAATGTCATTTTAAATTTTCCAATTCGATTCAATATATTCTTTGTCATCTGGCTTATTGCCAGTGAGACCCAGCATGCCACGATAGGCTTGCCACGCTTCTTGTACCATAGGATCTTGGTGTCCGCCTGTGGGTAACAAGTCGGCCCATACACATTCTTCTGGCATTTGACTTCTGTAAGTACCAAAATTACGTGGCTGATGAATTTTACCTTCGCGGAATAAGACACTGGCAACGCCTTGACAGGCAGCTTCGTCCATTCCCAACAAGTAGTTATCCCGCCACATGTACTCGGCTATAATAGCTTCCAATTGTTCTTGTGTTGTGAATCGAGTACCTGATACAATTACAACAACATCACCTTCATCGACTGTGCCATCAACAATGTCACGGATACAGCGACCTAAACTAAATCCTACTTTCATGTGCTTCTGCTCCAAAAAGATTCCCAAGGAAAGTCAACCCAAACATCATTCTCAAGTTTGTTGACCACTACACCATAATAATCACTATACTCTTTGCTACTTTCGTTTTCTACCAAACTTGCCCAACGAACACTATTATGCCAGAATTTATCAACAAAGTCAACCTCTATTCCTGCCACACTAGAAGCCCAGTCTGCCTTGAGCCACTCTTGTGTAGAACCTTGATCATTGATATCATCAACTAATAAAATTTTCTTACCTGCTATAACTTCATCTGGAGCCCACAGCAATGACTCAGTTTCAGGTTCATCACGCAATGCCACCTTGACCGTTGTATGTGGTACGCTAAGGTAATGACTAAGCATTATACTGATAGGTAAGCCACCACGATCAACACCAATAATTAAATCTGGCATCCACCCGTCTAGTTGCATGCTTCGAGTAATAGCGCATACACCATATTCAATATCCTGCCAGGTAAGTGATAGTTTATTCATCTGAGTCAGGACCTGATAGCAATGCTTCCATTGCTTTGTACTCGTTGTAAAGTTCTTTTAACATAGGATACTTTTCATGCATTTCAAAGTTGGGTGTTAAAATAAGCAAACGCTTCTTTAGAGTTTCCATCATGTCGGCTAGCTCATCAATGTCAATTGTGCTTTTAGCCGTGCTAATAGTGGTCTTGCCATATGTGGTAGTGTCTGCATTGAATGAACTGCCATTGGCAAATGATATAGTAGAATTGTTTAGCCAATTATTGCTGCCATTTGCCCCGGCAGTCAATACACTACCACTGGACATATTGCCAGTTATAGTATAATCACTTAGATCAATGGTACCAATCTCTTGTGCAATGATGCCAACAGTTGTATTGGTTTCGTCCCACTTAAACTCAACATGATCTATCGAATCTATTGTAGATGGTACATCATTTGATTTGTCATTGTTGTCATCGTCCATTTGCATCACCGTGGGGCAAATTCTTGTTGCATTTTGATATTGTCAAAGAACTCTTTCTTTGTACCTGGATCGTCTTTAAACGAACCTTTAAGCACAGTGGTCTGTGTTAGACTTGAGTGTGCCATAATGCCTCGATTCTCACAGCAACCATGTGTTGCTTGAATATAAACACCTATGTCTTTGGCATCTGTGGCTTTTTGGATTTCCCTAGCAATGTCATTGCAAAGTTCCTCCTGGAGAGTACCTCGACGGGCACACCACTGAGCGATCCTTGTATACTTGCTAAGTCCGATGAGTTTCTGAGCCGCAATAATACCAATATAAGCAACGCCACTAACGGGTTGGTGATGATGGCTACACATACTGCGAAGCTCACTGCGAACAACCAACATACCTTCGTAACGGTCATCCGAGTCGTTTGGAAATGCTGTTGCGTCTGGTCCTGGTTCATACCTGCCTGCCATAATTTCATTAAAGTACATCTTGGCAAGTCGTCTTGCAGTACCTTTGGAGTTCGGGTCGTTTTCACGATCGATCAGCAACGCATCTAATACTTGTTCAAATGCCGGAGTTGCTTCGTCAATTANCTTTTCTATATCTCCTTCGTGTAGATAATCACTAATGTTGTCGCCTGCCCAAAAGCGTTTTCCTTCACGTNGCATCTTAAAGCGAATATGATCGCCTAGATATGCTTCTGAATATCCNCCGTCACCNGCCATTGCGTCCAAGGCTGTTTCTTTTTTATCCGTCATTGTAGTTTACTCCAATTAACTGCTAGTATAGCAGATGAGATTATTTAGGTCAATGGTCAATTTAACCATCGCTTTTGAGTGACATGCCAAGCATCTTGCCAACATACATGCCGCTGTCATTTTTGGCCAATGTCACCTTGACTGTGTTTATGGCAAGCACTAGACGATCGTTAGTTCGACTTAATACATCTGCATCAACTGTGATGCCAGTGTCTTCGTTGATCACTTTGACTTTGGTTTTTTGTTGATTCCAGTCATTGCGATTTTGATTACGTGTCATGAACGTTGTCCTTGTTATGGGGTTGATTGGTTCAACTTTCATTGTTCCAACTTTGCTTTCTCTGCTTCGTACACACGTTGTCTTAGTTCGCTGGAACTAAAACTATGATCTCTACCATTGAAGTAAAGTTCAATGCCTCGCTTCTCGCATATGGCACGACCAGTAAAGTCTTTTTCCATGTACTCAACACCAAGTATGCGAATATCAATGGGTAAAGTTAGCAGTAGATCTTCAAGATCTTTTTCAGTATTATACACCCATATTTCGTTAACAAATTTACAACCTTCCAGTTGCAATTGGCGTTCTACAATACTTTGTATTGGCTTGTTTTTATTTGCTCGGTCAAAGGTTGGATCATTTTGTAATCCTACGATCAGGTGATCGCATTGTCCTTTGGCTTCTTTCAGCATGGCCACGTGACCGGCATGCAGTAGATCAAAGGTTGAGCATGTGAATCCCACTTTCATACTGCTCCTCGATATCGGTCTGAGTTATACCATGCCCATGCAGTAGCAATGATACCGTCAATCCTGGAGTTGCTAGGGTACCAGCCAAATTCATTTTGAAATTTTCTACCATTGGCAACCAGTATAGCAGGATCACCTTCTCGCCTTGCGCCGTATACAACCTTGATAGAGCTTGGCACGATGGCATTGAAGTGCTCAACAATTTCAGCAATGCTCCATCCAAGTCCGGTACCAAGATTGTATGCATCATACGTTTTGTTCAGACCTTCTAGTGCTTTGACATGCGCCTCTGCAATGTCTGTGACATGCAAGTAATCACGAACGCATGTGCCGCTCTTGGTTGGATAGTCATTGCCATTGATAGTTAATTCTTTATTAGACAATGCATTTTCGCATATACGAGCAATCAGATGTGTGGCTCCTTTAACTTGCCCATGTCTACGACTTAGATCAGCACCGCATGCATTGAAATATCTCAAACAAGCCGCCTGGAAGCCATATGCATGTGCAGAATCTCTGATTACTTTTTCTGCCATGGCCTTGCTCTGACCGTAGGGACTAATAGGAGCAATAGGTTGGCCTTCATCAATGGATTCAACAACAGGTTCTCCGTACACTGCTGCCGAACTAGAAAAGATGAACTTGCCTTTGAAGTTGGCATCTGCAAGTCTGCGAATAAGTTTGGCAGTGGCACCGACATTGTTGGCATAGTAAACAGCAGGATCAGTGACACTGGGGCCAACCAAGCTGGTTCCAGCAATGTGTATCACACCAACTGCATTGGCAAGTGGCGTATCGGCAATCTGTAACTCGCTAAAGTCTGCTTGTATCGCTACATCACAGAAGTTTACAGTCCANGCCGCAGTATTGAAATTCCTGTCAATGCCTACAACTTCATACCCAGCGTCTTTCAACGCTAGGCATGTATGGGCGCCAATATAACCACCGGCGCCGGTGACTATTACAGTTTTCTTACTTGTTGGCTTTTCTAAGTTCATATTTGGCTCCGGCTACATTGTCACGATAACGATTACCAGCACGGTTCCATTGTTCACCTTTGCCCTCAAGGATATCAACAATACGACCAATAGTACCGTTGTTCCAGTCACTGATAAGACCGTTGTTGCGATGTAAATCAGACATCAAAGGTTTCAGTTTGTTGGCGGCATCTTCCATACTCCATGGAACGTACATACGTTCTGGATCATTGGCAAATGTCTCAGGGAAGCTACGATAAGCAGGATACAGAACATTGCAACCTAATGTATCGGCTTCGCTTACTGTGTTTGAAACCCAATCTTGTAGTGCGCAGTTAAACAACACACGAGTATCATTTAGCAATGCATAGTAGTCATTCTTCTTGAGATTCTCGTAGATTTTTAGTTTACCTAGTCTATCCATCTCTCTGGCACGAGCCACGTAATCAGGATTATTACTCCGCAAAGGGCCACCTGAAAAAATAGCGAACTCGTGATCTCTACTGACATTATTCCACCACCATTCTGCTAAGTCCATAAAGAACCCCGGTTGCTTCTCTTGGTCAAACCGTGCGGCAAATCCAATGCGATTCTGACGTAACCAGAATGCCTTGATCTTTTCCTCACCGCCAATGCGTTCTAACACTTCTTCTTTGCCAAATGCTAGGCCTGAGATATTGTAGATTGGAGCAGTCCATCCTGCAATGCGCATGTGTGCTACCATTTCTTCATTAGTAGCAAGTACACCTGTGACAAAATGATTGACCATCTTTTCATAGGTACTCATCCATCCTGCCATACCCCATACATGCACAAAGTCATCTGGGTCAATGGCCTGTGCAAGACATCTAACAAATACCCGAGGGCGTTGTTCTGCTGGAATCTGATCCATGATATATGGAAGACTCTCAATNCCNGGCTGGAACATGTCTTCAAAGTAGATAACGTCTTCGCTAGTNACTTCACCGTTGCGCATCATTTGCACAAGGTGCATCATTTGGCTCATTGAAAAATAGCTACGACCGTGTGCGTCTAACACCTGTCCAACACTGATGCTTTTGGTATTGTCAATAACATCACCGGGAACATATACTACATCTAGACCACGTGTATCAAATACACGTTTGTTCCACTCTGTTAATTGTAGAGTATATCGAGCCTCGTAAGACTCGAGTCCCATGTAGTATAGCTTTCTCATGCAGTGACTTCCTTGTTAAAGGGCCATGCGCTCTTGTAGAGTCCAACGTGGATCTTGATACGCTTGGGCGTACGATCACGTGTGATCTGGATCACAACATCATAGGTGATGCTAGTGTCCTTGACTTCATGGCCAGGTAGATCAAAACTATTGATCAGTCTGGCATCTACCAAGTCCTTGAGATAGGACCTAAACAGATGCATTGGCCTCTGCTCAATGCCTTCGAACATGACACCGTCCCACGGCTCTGCAATTTTCAGCAGGTCGTACTTGATGTCGTTAATATGAATGCGAGCGCGGCTCACCTGACGATCTTCGTAGCTCATCTTTGTTTTACCTTTTATTGATGTTAGGTTAAATTTAGGCAGTATAAGTCTTGAAGCTGCCGTTTTCTCCATCCTCAGATACCTCAATCCACACACTGCGGCCAGGATACCTAGCCTTAATGGTTTCATAGAGATCGTCTGAGATCATTTCGCAACTCTTGTGATCTAGTTGCAAAATACTTTGTGGGCCAGAATACAGCCCTTCAAGCCACCGCTTGAATTGAATGAACTCCACATCTCGGTCATTATGGAAAACATCCAACCAAACGCGAAAATGGAAAATATGACGGTGAGGACTAGCCAAAAACGAAACATCGAATTGGTCTCCTGTAGCAAGGTTAGGATCAGTAGCCGCTGCCGGATAGCAATGGATACCTTCTTTACGGAATGTAACCCAAATCATATTGGTAGTTGACATTTACTTCTTCTCCAACTTCTTTTTGTCGATTGCGGTTTCTAAAGTTTTTACCTTTTGGTCAACAACAAGTTCACCTTTGGTAATCATATTATACAGCATCCACATCTTCCAGTCAATAGCTTCTAACAACTCAATCATCCGTTGTTGGGGATCAGTTGTGCCTTTTACACTAGTACGAGAAGTTTCTTTAGCAAGTTCTTCTAAGAAGGGTAGTTTTTCTAGATCGCTCATTTATAGCACCTTATCATTTTGGTATTTAGACCAGTCAGTGAAATGATCCCTTGACATGAGATCGTGTAAACTCCAACACCATACACCGGGGTTGGTTGCGTTAAAGGTTTTGTCATCAACCTTTATTGTGGCATTGTAGTTAAGCAAGCCCACATATGGNATCTTGACAGAGATCATTGGAATGAAACGGTTGTTCTCTGTCAATCCTGATTCGTGTAATCCTTCTACGCATGAAACATCAATGTCCAGCGTGGTCCAAAGTCCAGCACCCAGCACACCGCGGATCATCTCTTCCCAAGGTCGCCATCCTGCTCCATCATTGACATCCAACTTTGGAAAGCTCATGTTAGCACCAAAATACACATGATCAATATTGTGTATTTTAGCTTCAGCAATGATCTTATCTGCTGGTTGGATGCCAACCACAAACAATGTCAGCTTGCCTTTGGCAGGAGTGTTTTCTACTTCGGTTCCAACAAAGAAATCAACTGACTTGTCTGATGGGTTTTCATATACACGTTCCATGTTACACCTTTAGTGAAGCTTCGAGGTTGTCCAATACGTCATCTTCGCGAGCATCATATGTTTCGCTATCGCTGTCGCTGCCAGTTGCATCTTCAATTTCAAACAAGCCACCAAATGTGCCAGCGGCAGTTTTGAGTGTCTTCTTCTCGCTGAAGTCTGCAAGCAAGCCATGCGCACGATCAAGTTCGGTCATTGGGTTTTCGGATTCAAACACACGATTCACAAGTTCAACCATGTAGATCACATTGCGAGGAACCCAATCGCTCATTTGATCGGCTTGACCTTTGACCTTGCGCCATAGACCTGGGTCAGGTTTATTTAGATGGCATGCAGTATCAGTCAAACTGTTGGCACGTTGTATGGATTCAATATGTTGGTAAACATTATGTGCCATCATTAAGAAGTAGCTGAACGTATCCCATGATGTCTTTGTTTCCTTGCCCAGTTTGTTAACATCGCCGGGCGCATACCAACACACATCTTCCATGCGCATGCGATCACCAATTGGACTGGACCAAGGCCACGGCACCTTACTGTTTGCAAGGCTACGACTATCAACTGCCTTGTCCATGATGTAGCTGAAACGATTATTACGATGAACGTGCTGTGTGTACACTTGTCCATGTGCTGTGGCAATGAACGGGCTGGCACAATCATACGTAACAGTGACATCTGGATTCACGTGCTTGCGAAGGTTGCGTTGTACCGCAGTCAGCATCATGGCCCACTCAAGCCTTGATGTACCCAAGAAGTGAATCAAGTCTTTGCCTGGATCAAGTTTCTTTTCGTCACGCATGACAATGAGTCTGCGTAGTAACAGCTCAACGTCGCGCATGTTGTTACCGCCCATGGCCCAACCTTCAAATGGAAGATCCTTAACAGCCTGGTACCAAGTTTCTGCTTCTACGTTGTCAGAACCCTGTAGCACGTTCAGGAACTTGGTCTTGCCTTGGCGATTGCGAATGAACCAATCATTGTTGTGCAATGTACCATCCAAACACTCTTTGAAGGTAGTCAAACCAGTGCGTTGTGTAAGTGGTTCACGGGCCGCCCAGGTAGGAATATCTAGTACCATTGAGTAGTCTGCTGTGTGCTCTAACCAGTTAAGGATAGCACCGCGTGTTTTATCTGCATTGCCTTTGTAGCCTGTGTCGCCTGGATTCTCTAGGAAATTCTCCCAGTCAAACTTGATGATACCTTTGGCAATCTGGAAACCACCCGAGTCGCCGAGGATAAAAGTCTTCTTGCGATCTCGCTTTTGTACCATGCTTTCTTCAATGTCGCTTTTGGCAGTATCTAGCTGTGCATGCCCTGCTGAATACAATGCCCAGGGATAGTGAAAGTATGCCGCTTCTTTGTTGAGGAAGTTGAATCCTTCAACACCTGTGTCAAACTCAGAGTTCAGTCTATCAGCCGGAACATAATCGCCTTGACTCTGTTGCTTGCTTACAATGGTATTGTAGAAGCCAGAAATACTTGGCAAGAAGACAGCATAGTCTTCGTTCTTACCCCATAGGTCTATCTTAGGCTTTGGTTGTGTTGTCATCAGTGTTTTCTTCTATGTTGTTAATCTTACTTTTGGTATCATATAGTACGTCTGATTTTACAACACTACCTAATGTAATACGATCAGACACTGTGTCGGAATACAAACCAAAGTTGCCTCTGTGATGGAAAAAACTAACATGGACATTTTCATCGCGAAGCTGATCAATGATGCTGTCGAGTTTTTCTAGCGTTTCAATCAGTTGGCGGGTTAGTTTTTTTACACTCACTTGGTCAATCCTGGGAAAATATAATTGTAAGTACCAAGCCCGGAGTCTGCGGAAATCATTGCCACGTTGGCAGAGAAGTTTACAACACAGTTCTCGTCAGCGGCCAACTTCATAACAGCAAGGAACTTGTCAATGGGATAGTATGTGCCTTCCTTGACAGTTCCTTCAACTCCACTGGCTAAAACCATTTTGCCGGAGTGACTGCCAGAACCTTCGCTACCAAAGATAGCAACCAAGTTTTTGTTTTCAGTCTTGACAGTAAACAATGGCTCCATGCCTGCATACAGTCCTGCACGTTGTGCCATCTCGCTAATCTTGGCCTTCAGCGGAGTAAAGGTTACGTCCCATTTGCTACCTTTGAAACGCGGAGTCTTGAAACTAGATACCAACTGCTCAGGCATGAATCGATATTTGTCAGTGTTACCACTCTTGTCGGAGAACACAAAGTGATCTCGTTCGTCCTTGCCATTCTTATTGATATTGCCAACGGTAACGCCGCTTTCTTCTGCACGGTGCATGTCGCACAAGCCCTTAAGAAAGCCAAGATTGCTAAGGCCAACTTCGCCATCTAGTCCTGTTACAGGATTATGCATCTTGCCATTAAGCACCACATTGGTATTGGTGTTGTGTGCGGCATCTTGAGAAAAAATCTCAGTTGTCTTGTCATCTGTAACGAGCTTTGCACTCTCGAAAAAGCCCAAGGCCGCGGTGTGCTTGCTAACGTCGAATACGAAATCTTTCATGTTGTTCTCCAGTTGTTGATTAGATTATATGATATACTTAGACCTATGTCAATAGACCTTGGTGCTCTTGTCACTCGAAAAGGCTGTTAAAGTTTTGAGCATTATCGCCCTTGGTTTCACTGATGTCCCAATCCAACACGCCGATAAGGTTATCCAGTTTCTTGTCAATGATGGCATCTTCCATTCCATTATCATTGAACGGCAATACCTTGAACCATTCGGGCAGTTGCAGTTCATCTGTTGGATATGCGATGCTCTTTATCTGCAAAGGATTGTTCTTGAGCTTGCAAACAATCACCTTCATACCATCCGAGCATTCCATGCTGTATCCATCGCCAAATGCTTTGCGCATGCGGTTCCACTGTATGGCGGCAAGCGCATGCCCAATCTTGCATTGTCCAGTCTTGTCGTATACCGCTGTGTGATGCGTTAGGTTATTAACACGCTTGGGTGTGCCTTTTTCCCAACCAGGTCGGCTCTTGAACTCAGTACGGAACTTGCGCACTCGTTCAAAGATATGCTCTTTGGTTTCTCCAGTCAGCATCTTCATTAGGATCTCTTCCAAGAACCTTTGCATGAATTCAGGAGTATCACTGCGCTTGAGATCCAGGCCCATTGCCTTGAGTGCACCCGGACTGCCATCTTTGTCCTTGCGCTTGCCTTCTTGGTCATAGACCAAAATAGCATAACGCTTCTTGATAATAAAGATGCCTTTGGTAGCCACAACCTCTCGACCAGCTTTGATAAGCGAACCCTGGCTGGCCGGTGCGTTGAACGCTTCGCTCATGAAAGTTGGAAAAGTACTGTTGACTTCTCCAGCAATATGATCATAGAGTTCAATTACCTTTTCTTTGTTCCACTCTAGTGCGCCACTGTCAATCTCTTCTCGCAAGATTGGATAAGCACTAAAGTAAACAGAGTCGGTGTCACCGTAGATCACTGCTTTACCAACGTGATCGTATTCGCCTGTGATCATTGCGTTCACTTGGCTGGACATGTGTTTGGCAATGCATCGCCCTGTTAGCGTAGTTGACTGCCCTAGCCGCTGATCAAAGAATCGACTGCCTGCGTTGAGCAAAGCACCATAAGCAGAGTTTAAGTTAATCTTCTTGACCAGCTGTCGCTTGTCCCAGAAGTCAAACTCTTCTTTGCTGGCTTCACGTGCTTTGGCTTGCAGTTCTTTACGTTCGGCATACCAACGCTCTAGTAGTCCGGGAATAACACCTTTGTTTTCATAGTTGAAGATGGTACCGTTGGCACTAAGCATCAGTGCCGCACCACTATGGAACACAAGATTGTAAATCTCTGCGGCACTCAGTTGCTGGCTAGTACCATTCTCCCAGTCAAGTGTAAGTGACACACCAATGTCTCGATTCATGATGGCTTCATACTCTGGACAGCCAAAGCGACCTTCCCAAGCTTCTGCCAGCGTCTTACCTTCTGCCAACGCATCTGCAATCATCTGCTTGGTCAAGTCTTGCCTGACCTGTGCAACAATGCTTTCTGGACTCATGTTAAGTGCACGAATAACCGATGGATACAGACTGTTCAAGTCCATTGATCCAATCCACTCGTGGAGGCCTTTCTTGGGATAAGCAACATAGGCACCTGCAGCCGCAGTATCTTCTGTGCGTCCACCTCTGTCAGCAACAATCATGCCACGTCGGTGAGACTCGTTAATAACCGCTTGGTCAGTAACAGCAACCGCACCTAGTGTAGTACGCAGTCCTACTGTGTTGGCGTGAGCAATAAGATTGGTCAGGTCGATGAACTTGAGCTTGTCATCTAGCTTTTTAAGAAGCATGACGTCTTGCCTGTTGTACGCAATGAACTTTTCAAAGTCGTTGTTGTACAACTGATCCAGGGTACCTTCGTACTGGATTTTCTTTTCGCCCAGTTCATATTCACCAATAGCATCCAGTCGATAGGTATGCATCTCGTGATAGTTGTACTTGCGATAAAGCTCAAGATAGTCTAGGTGCACTCGACCAATAAAGTCAAATGTTTCCAGTGTGCGGCCATATTTCTCAAACTCTCTGCGCTGTGGCAGTTGTCCCCAAAGACAAAACTTGCGTGTGTACTCTTTGCCAATCAATCTTGAAATGCGATTCACAGTGTATGGAACGTCGAAGCCTTCTGAGTTCCAACCACTTATCACATCTGCATCATCGATCAGTGTTAGAAAATTCTCTAAAAGTTCTTCTTCTGTGTCGCACAACAAAGTATCGTCAAACCTTCCAACAATCTCTTCTGCACGTTCTCGGGTCATACTATCGGGCTTGCACACAAGACTAACCAAGCGGTCGCTCCAATCCAGGTATACTGCAATAGCTGTAACAGGATTGAAAGGATCGCTTGGATCAGCAAAGCCGCGTTCTTTGTTGAACGCAACCTCAATATCGAAAAACGCTACTTGTAGTTTTGGATCTTCGCTGTTTAGATAGTTGTCTTCCAAACAGCGATTGAGTGGGCGATAGTCACTTTCATGCAATCGCTTGTGTCCATGTATGCGCCGTTCTTTGTCAAATGCCTTGTGCCCGCTGACTTGTACACGTGTGAGCTGTTCACCATACATGCTGGTAAACGCACCACCTTTTTCTGGATAGTAGAACACATACTTGGCTGGATAGTCGCGATAGATGCGACGTCCTTCCTTGCGTTCTACTACCCTAACCAGATCTTTTTCTTTCTGGTACCAAGCGTCAACATAGCTCAAATTGTTATTCCTTAGATATGGTTGAAGTAACGCATGAGAGCCGCTCTCATTGCATCAAATAAATCTGGCTCACCGTAGAATAATAGCATGAGAACTACGATTGCCGCAATGAACCTTACATCCGAACTACTCATTGTACGATCATCCTGATGAGGCCAATAGTGTCAATAGTAGTGAGCAGTATGTAATTAGCAAGCATGCCAAAGCTACCCCTAGTCCAACTAGCCCAAGCGTACAAAGCACAACCAGTAATCCAGATAGGATAAAGAACAAGCAAAGGAGGGTTAGGAACAGTGAAGGCCATAGTAATACTACAACCAATACTGATAGCCCAAGCAACAACTTCCACAGCAAACCTAGTACGGTTTGTCTTGTAGTCATCCTTTATCCATTGGAAAATGTCAGTAATGATTTCATTCATTACAATGTACGGCCAACGGCCTCAAGTACTTCTTCCACTTCAGTCATTTTGTTCTTTTCTTCACCGAGTGAACTCTTGTGTGCAATACGAATAGCCTTCTGTAGCACAGAAGGCTTCATGTCTAATTCTTCGGCAATGGCTTTTACGGTTTCGCTGAGTCCTTCTTTGAGAGTTTGCATCTCAGTTGTGACTTGGATACCTTCATTGATAATACGAGTGAGTTTGGCCTTCTCTTCGGCCGAGAACATTCTTGCGGGCATAAAAAATCTCCTTGTTGATAGTTGTTATAATACTAGAACAACAACTGTCTGTCAAGGAGATTCTTGAGTTTGTGTACCGTTATGCGCCCAGAACGTGCTTCATGTGTTCGAAATGTTTGATGCGATCATCCAGTCCAATTGTGCCGCCGTTGATCTTCTTGGTCATTGTCAAGATATCTTCAGCATCGGCTAGTGCATTTAATCGATTAGTGTCCCAGAACCAACCGGCTGACAATACTGCAACTGGATTTTGTGCTACCAGATCGGGCTCGCTCACTAGGTCAATACCCAATGCATCTGAGCAAGCGGTGTAATTGGCTTTGCCGGTCAATTGGATCAAGCCACGACCTCGATAGGCCCATCCCTCTCCGCTGGATTCTGGTCCATTGCCCATTCTATCACAGTAAGCTCTGTTGGCAATCATTTCTGGGTTGCGAGCATAACGAGCAGCCACATCCGGTGGAAAACGCTTGGGCCACAGTCTTGTGAGAGCATCTGCTTTGTAGTTGAGATTTTCTTCTGTCAAACGTAGACCGCCGCTTTCGTGACCACACTGAGCCAAAAATGCTGCCATACGTGGCGGTGTGTTGATTTCAAACACTTC
>JGI25921J50272_10000454_pt1 | contig 13486 bp, 7 predicted proteins | sample LauGreSu1BDMLBSD_2_FD_50272 | JGI IMG/M metagenome (IMG submission 50272) | reverse complement strand
TTGAAAGGATCTGCCGCATCAAAGGGCTTGATCCTGCAAAAGCCAATCTCTCCTTCATTTGCAGCGATCTTTCTGATTTGAGCAAATATGCAAGAACCATCTCTACCCCGCAGTACCGCCTCATCAAGAACCATATCCCCGGTCCATTTACTTTTATTCTTCCCGCCAGCAAGGAAGTTCCAAAAATCCTGAAAAGCAAGAAAGACACCATTGGATTGAGGGTTCCCGATCATCATATTACCCATGCGATTGCTGCGGCATTGGGCAATCCCATCCTGAGCTCATCCCTTCCCGGTGACATGGTGGAAGAATACACAGATCCCGAACTGATTCACGACAAGTTCCAGAAACTGGTTGACTTGGTGGTTGATGGCGGGATTGGCGGCCTTGAATATTCCACCATTGTCGACATGACGGATGAAGAGGCTGAAGTGATCAGGCAAGGCGCGGGAATATTGGGTTGATTGTTCAATGCAAGATCATTTTCCTTCCCTTCTTTCGAAACATGAAGATTGTGTTGAAGGGTTTAAATACTGATCTTAAACAATCCATCAATTTTAAGAAATTTTAACTCAATATGCATCACTTTTGTACATGCTAATGTCTTTATAAACACTAACAAAAAAAAATCAAATGAAGAAAACGCAAATTCGGGTGTTGTTGATGCTGTGTTTTTCTGTGATCATGGCTGTAGCCATGGGTCAACAGAAAAAGACCTTCTCAGGCACTGTGAAAGATGATGCCGGAAATCCTCTCTCCGGTGTAACGGTTCAAGTGAAAGGAACCCAAACTTTTGCCCTGACTGATGGAGCCGGTACTTTTTCTATCAGCTCTACTGCCGCCGCTCCAATACTGGTTTTTTCCGGTGTCGGATTCAAAGGTCTTGAGATGGCCGCTTCTGCTGCCATGTCTGTATCGCTCCAAAAATCAAGCAATGAATTGCAAGAGGTTGTAGTGACTGGCTTTGGTGACAGAAAATCTACCCGCAAACTGGCCTATGCCATTCAGGAAGTGAAGGGTGGAGATCTGGCCCGTGCAGGTCAGGTTAACATCATCAACTCACTCCAGGGTAAAGTGGCCGGTGTGATGGTTAATCAGGGTGCAGGCGGACCTTCAGCCAGTTCCCGTATACGTATTCGCGGTAATGCATCACTTAGCGGAAATACCATGCCACTCATTGTAATTGATGGTGTGTTGATTCAACCTGGAACTTCAGGAGCTGACAGCTGGGGAGATGCCCGTGACTTCGGAAACCAGATGAAAAACCTCAATCCTGACGATTACGAAAGCGTAACCGTTTTGAAAGGTTCTGCTGCCAGTGCCCTCTATGGCTCACAGGCGCTTAACGGGGTTTTGTTGATTACTACAAAGAAAGGTCGTGAGCGTCCGGGTATTGGCGTAAGTGTTGCCCAAACCAATACAATTGAGCAAGTGTGGAGAATACCAGCCATGCAGAATGAGTTTGGTGGTGGTATCAACCCTTATTTTGATAAAGCAACCGACGGTTCTGACGCCATTGCCAATAACAGCTTTTCTCCATACTACAGCTTTGGTCCCCGCCTTGACGGACGCATGATTACTGATGCTGATGGCATTAAGCGTCCATATGTAGCCAATGATCTTATGTCTTTGTTCCGCAATGGTAAGATCAACAATACCAATGTTGCCGTTGAGGGTGGAAGCGACAAGACTACGTTCAGGTTCTCTTATACCAATACTGCAAATGAGGCCATTCAGCCCACCAATCAATTCAAGAGGAACAACTTCAACTTGAGGGCAACACAAAAGATTGGTAAGTACGTAAACATGGACGCTTCCATGGCTTATGCCACTTCCAAAACCATTAACCCATTGTTGCAGGGTGGTAACTCGAACCCTTTGTTTAGGTTTGCGTTTTCCAACTCAAGAAACCTTCCGCTTGATTATGTTTTGAACAATTACCTGAATCCTACGCTGGGTGGTTCCAATGTGGTAGCCCCTTACTTGCGTGGATCCAATATTCAGCCTTTGTGGCAGCTCTATCAGGTAAATATAGAAAACAAGGAAGACCAGATCCTGGCCAACCTTGACCTGAATGCAAAAATTCTCCCTTGGTTGACTGCCCTTGTACGCAGCAACATCAATTCACTCAATGTACAGCGTGAAAACAGAACACCTGGTGATGGCGCTAACTTTGGTATTGGCCCCAACTTCTCGGGTTCATATTCTTTGTTCCAAAGCAACTCCCAGAACGCCCGTGTCCAAGCTTTGCTGACTGCTGCCCGTAAAGCAGGAGAGGACATCGATTACAACGTTACTGTAGGTGGTGAGACCCAGCGCGGTCTGGGTGGTCGCCAGCAGTCTTCTTCTACCAGTGGTGGATTGCGTATTCCAAGGATTTTCTCCATTGCCAATTCACTCAATGCTGCAACAACCAGTGCAGGTATTTTCCCTCAAAACAGGCTTGATGCCTTGTACGCTTATGGTGATGCAACCTGGAAAGACATGGTTACCGTTAACGCCAGTATCCGCAATGACTGGAACAGTACCTTGACTTATCCTGATGGAAGTGGAGATTATTCCTATCTCTATCCATCTGTAGGTGCTTCATGGGTCTTTACAGAATTGCTGCAGAAAAACAAGAGCTATGATTGGCTGAACTTTGCCAAACTCCGTGGTAGCCTTGGCTATACCGGTGCCGGTACTGGTATTTTTGCCACCACTTCAGGAAACTACAGCTTGCTGGGAACACCCTTGTTGCCCAGTGGAACTGCCTTCCCACAATACGGATGGGGTGGTTACGGACTTGGTAACCTGAACCTCCAGCCCATGCGTGCGAGAGAGTTTGAGTTTGGTTTGGATGCAAGGATGTTCAACAACAAGATCCGTCTTGATGTGGCTTATTACAAAAAGAATACATTCAACCAGATCCTGAACCTGGGTGCACCAGCTGAGAGCGGAACACCTAGCCGTCAGATCAATGCTGGTAATATTCAAAACCAGGGTATTGAAGCAGTTGTTTCTGCAACCCTTGTTAACAAGAAGAACTTCGAATATACAACCACTGTTAACTTCACCCGTAACCGCAACAAAGTGGTTGATTTGTATCCTGGTGTAAGTGAGGTTCAACTTGACCTTGCTTTCGGTGCAGATGTGCAGTCTGTTGCCCGTGTAGGCAAGGATTATGGTACCATCATCACCAACTATGCCTATGCAACAAATGACAAGGGAGAAAGAGTCCTGAACGCTGCAGGTCAATTTATCCGCAGCGGTTCTTATGGTCAGGGTTTCAAGGAGATTGGAACCATGATGGAGAGCTTTTTGGCCAGCAACATCCATGAGATTCGCTGGAAGAACCTTTCTTTCTTTGCTCAGTTTGATGCCAAAATCGGTGGTAAGATGGCCTCTGCTACACACCAGTATGGTTCACAGTATGGTAGCTTTGAAAGCACCCTCTATGGAAGGACAAAAGCCACCGGTGGAGTTGAGTGGACTGATGCCACAGGTGTAAAGCGTGAAGACGGTATCATCCCTGAAGGTGTTTTCGGAAAGGGTGTAATGATCAATGGCCAGAATGTTGAAGGAATGTCTTATGCTGAGGCCTTTAAGAAAGGTCTGAAGACGCCTATTCCTGCATGGCAATACTATGACGGACTTGCCAGCTGGGGAACAGGAATCCGTGAGTATTCTGTATTTGAAAATTCATGGGTAGCCGTTCGTGAGGTTTCTGTTGGATATGAGTTGCCTAAATCTCTAGCCAAAAAAATCGCGATGCAACGTTTGCGTGTAAATCTGTCAGGTCGTAATCTCTTCTATCTGTACAATACCACACCCGATCACATCAATCCTGAAAGTGTTTTTGCCAGCAGGGCAGGTGCTTTTGCGGAATATGGCGGTGTTCCATGGGTAAGGCAGTTTGCGCTTACGCTGAATGCAGGTTTTTAATCATGAAAATCTACTTTCAACTCAATTATTCAACTGAAAAGATCAATACAATGCAAATCAAGAATAAATTATTTTCAATCACACTCGCGATGAGCACTTTGTTTTTCGTCGGTTGCCAAAAGGATGCCTTCGTTAAACTCAATACCAATCCCGATGTGCTTTATTCAGTAAAGCCAGAAGAGCAGTTTTTCAATGCGGGTCGTGTTGCCCATGGACAGGATTTCGAACAGTTCTATGACAATTACCGTCGCATCATGTACTGGATGCAGATGAGTACTGCACAGGGTGGAAACAACGCCACCTCCTTTACTGAGTTTGGTAATTTCAACGCTCGTTATTCTATTTTCTTCCCTGGTATGGGAAGCATCACCACAGACGTGATCAAGTTAACAGAAAAGATGTCAGCAGAAGACAAGGCTGCACGCCAGATGCTGGTAGCCATGTCCGAAGTACTCAAGATCTATTATGCATTCTATGTTTCTGATATCAATGGATCAATCGCCTATACAGAAGCTTTTGATTCTCGCTATGGCGGAACTTTCACACCAAAATGGGAAAGCCAGCAGTCACTTTTCAATGCCTGGGAGGCGAAGCTGAAAACACTTTCAGCNACACTCAAGGCAGGTGCAGCCAACCAGGTATCATTGACTAACTTTGATCAGTACTTTGCAGGCAATTCAACTAGGTGGGCAAAAGCTGCAAATGCACTGCGCATGCGCATAGCCATGCGTATGCTGAAAAGGGATGCTACAAAAGCTACTGCAATCCTGAAAGAGTGTGTTGCTGATGCTTCCAACATGATGTCTTCAAATGACGATAGTTGGCAATACATCGCNCATCAGAGTTTTACAGCAGGTGGTAACTGGAACCCACAAGGTTTCAGGGCTCCAGAGCCTACTGTCAACTTCATGTGGCAGAATTCTGATCCCCGTATCGGACTGTTTTATCAGCGCAATAACTATACACAGGCAAACATCACCACTGCCATTGCTGCCCGTGTACTGGCAGCCGGTACAACTGAGCCTGCAAGAAGGTTCGTTGGAGCNCCCATCAGTCCTGANAAGGCCGGAAGTCCTGCCCTTGCTGTATGGTTCACCGGAAGGCGTGTGAATGCCTCTTTGGTTATGGATACTATTTCCTATATCCAGGAGCGCATGTTCCAACCAACATTTGGTGGTGGAACCGGTCAAGCCTTCTTCCCACTGATCACCTATGCCGATCAGCTTTTCATGAGGGCAGAGTTGGCCGCAAGGGGTATCACCACTGAAAATGCGGAGACCCTCTATAACGATGGTATCAGAGCATCTGTTCAGTATTTCAACATCAGGGCTGCTGCTGCTGCTGTCACTGACTACGTAGCAGTTACCGATGCGCAAATCACAGCGTACATTAACCGTCCTGTTGTGAAGTACACAGCTGCCAAAGCATTGGAGCAAATCGCCATCCAGTCTTACATCAACTTCTACAAGCAACCCAATGAAGCATGGGCCTTGTTTAAAAGGACTGGCATGCCCAACAAGAGCACTGCACTCGCCAATGAGGATATCATGATCAACGGTTCTGTATTTGCCATTGCAAGAAGAGCTGTTGTTGGCAATCCTTCACCATCTGACCTGAACAGGGTCAACAGGCAGGCGGCTATTGACGACATGAAAAAAGATACTGAATTTGGAGACCAACTCCTTCCTTATGGCAGGGTTTGGTGGGATAAGCAATAAGTTTTCCACTGGGTTTATATAACCGATNCAAATTATCGGCCGGTCTGTTGTGCAGACCGGCCTTTTTTTCTGCATCAAGAAAAACTCTACCCCTTTTGAATTAAATTGCTGCCATGAGATGGTGTAAGCCTGTTGTCATGTTCTGGGTATTGCTCCTATGGATGGGTCTTTCCTTCTCGGTGGGACAGGATAGAACCGGCCTTCATCTCTCCACATTGTACAAGGAAAAACTTTGGTCTCCCCAAATCCAAAGCCATGTAAACATAACCAATCCAAAACATCCCGTAGTCTTGGTGCTGCTTTCTCCAGATTGTCCCATGTGCATCAGTTACACCCAATTGCTGAAGAGAATAAGAACAAAATATGATCAGGAAATTGAGCTCATTGGGATCATTCCTGGTCGAACCTACCAGGATTCAGTTGTGTTGAAGTTCGTTGACAAGTACGAGCTGAATTTTCCTGTGTACGTTGATAAAAAATTAAAGGTTTCCAGGTACCTCAAGGCTGAACTTACGCCAGAATGTTTTCTGTTTGATCAAAAAGGCATGCTGGTATACAGTGGAGCCATTGATAACTGGCTAACCGATCTCGGCAAAAAAAGACTTCAGGCCGATCAGCATTACCTGTTGGATGCATTGTCGCAAACACATTCCGGAATACCCTTGTTATTTTCCTATGTAAAGCCACAGGGCTGTTTATTAAATGAGTATTGATCATGAAAAAATTCATTTCTTTTTTCCTGCTCCTTGTTGCGGTGTCATACAGTGATCTCGCTGCACAGACACCCAATTTTATCAATGATGTGGCACCAATCATCCACACCAAATGCACGCCCTGTCACCGACCCAATGAAGCAGCACCTTTTTCACTCATCACCTATGAGGATGTTTCAAAAAGAGCAGGCTTCATCAAAAAAGTAATTTCCTCAGGCTACATGCCACCATGGAAAGCCCATCCTGATTACGTGAAATACGGTAATGACAGGTCTTTGTCTGACATTGAAAAATCCACCATNATCAAGTGGGTNGATAACAATGCTCCCAAAGGAACCGGCACCATCAAAAANATTGAAAATCTCACAGCGGTTCGTGGCCTTACTTCCTATCACAGAAAACCGGACACGACTTTGAAGATGTCATCTGCCCTCGCATTGGCCGATGACAATGTTGATCGTTTCATCATCTACAAAATACCTTTTTCGTTCAAGGACTCTGTCAATGTTGAGGCGATTGAATTTTTCACCAACAACAAAAAATTGGTCCACCATGCGAATTACAGCATTCATGCGGTACCCGACCAGGTATCCTTGCAAACAGGGCCAGCTTATCTTGACCTGACGGTAGATGATCCTGCAGCCAGTGAACAGTGGAAACCATTAAAAACTTCCATCAATTACTATGGTGGGTGGATTCCTGGTGCTACACATGAAAGTTATCCAAAGGGCATGGGATGGGTTTTGCCCAAGCGGGGTGTTATTTTTCTGACCCTGCACATTGCTCCTCTGGCCAAAAAAGAGGAAATCATTGCAGGGGTAAACCTGTTTTTTACCAAAAACACCATTGATCGCAAGGTCAAGGTTATCAGCTTTGGCTCTGGTGGCATTGGAGAAAACCAGATTAGCCCCCCATTAAGGTTGTACGCCAACCGCGTCCAGACTTTTTCACTTACACTGGCCAACCCTGGAGAGGATTTTTCAGTGCTATACATATGGCCGCACATGCATTTGCTGGGAAAAGAGTTCAAGGCCTATGCAATCAGTCCAAAGGGTGATACCATCAGGCTGGCGCATATTCCTGAGTGGGATTTCAGGTGGCAGGAAATCTACCGATTCAAAAAGCTGGTGAGGATACCTCAGGGCAGTCGTTTGCACATCAAGGCAACCTACGATAACACGGCCAACAATCCATTCAATCCCTTTAAGCCACCTCAAATGATTTTTTCATCCGGCAACATGGAAACCACAAATGAAATGATGACCATGATGATGGTGTTTCTTCCTTACCGAAAAGGGGATGAGGATTTGTTGATTGAAGTTCCCAAATAAACATACAGACCGATCATGCCAAGGTATTTCACTTTTTTGTTTGTTCTGGAAATCTTCATCATCACTCACGTGGTTGGTCAGGAGAAAAAATCTTTGTTTGTTGAAGTGCCGACTCAGCGCTCAGGCATTGATTTTACCAATCAAATCAGTGAGAATGATTCGATGCATATTTTCAAGTATGAGTACCTGTACAATGGGCATGGCATGGGTGTGGCCGATTTCAACCGTGATGGGCTGGAGGATGTTTTCATTTCAGGAAATGTTGTGCCCAACAAGTTGTATCTCAACAAGGGTCAGTTAACATTTGAGGACGTTACCAACAAGTCAGGCGTTGCTGGTAACAGCGAATGGAGGACGGGGGTAACCATCGCCGATGTCAATGGTGATGGATGGCCTGATATCTATTTGTGTCATTCCGGTCCGAAAGATGGCCCTGCTCAGAACAATGAATTGTATGTTCACCAGGGACTGAAAAATGGTGTACCCTTTTTTCGTGAAATGGCGCAGCAATATGGGGTTGATGCACCGGGCACACTTTCGACCCATGCCGCTTTTTTTGATTATGATTTGGATGGAGACCTGGATCTGTTTCTTGTAAACCATTCCAACCATACCTTCAATCCTTATCTCAATACGACCAAAATCCGCGCTACACCCAGCATGAGGTTCGGAAACCGGTTGTTCAGAAATGAAAGGCTGGGCAAGGATGAACAAAGGTTTACGGATGTAACGCTTGAAGCAGGGATCATCAACAATGCATTGAATTTCGGGTTGTCGGTTGCCATCAGTGATCTCAACAAGGACGGATGGCCTGATATTTATACATCAAGCGATTATACCGAGCAGGACTATTGCTATCTCAATCAAAAGAATGGAAAGTTCAAGCAGGTGCTTCAGCAGTCGTTCACACACATCAGTAAATTCTCCATGGGGGCTGATGTTGCAGATGTTAACAACGATACCTGGCCTGATGTATTCACGCTCGACATGTTGCCTGAAGACAATTTCAGACAGAAATTGTTGAAAGGCCCTGATGAATACGATGCCTACCATATGCTTCTCGACAGCGGCTACTACCACCAGCAAATGCGCAACATGCTTCATTTGCATCGGGGAATTGATCCTGCAGGTAACATGAGGTTCAGTGAAGCAGGACAATTGGCAGGGGTCAGCAATACCGACTGGAGCTGGTCTGCCCTTTTTGTTGATTTCGATAATGATGGATGGAAAGACCTCATGGTTACCAACGGTTACCTCAGGGACTACACAGACAATGATTTTCTCAAATACACAGTTGCGGATGCACAACTCAAGGAAGCGGCAAAAGGCAACCTGAATTTCAAGACCTATAAGCTGGTGACCCAGATGCCTTCCAACAAGTTGCAGAACTATATTTTTCAGAACAACAAGGACCTCACCTTTAAAAATGTAAGCAACGATTGGGGGTTTGATAAAAAAACCGTTTCCAATTGTGCTGCTTATGCTGATTTTGACAACGACGGTGACATTGATCTGATCATCGGCGGAAACAATGAGCCCGTTCAGTTATTTGAAAACCGATCCATGCAATTGGGTTCGGCATCCTATTTGCAGTTGCAGCTCAAGGGAACCGATGGAAACCAGGATGCGATTGGTTCCAAGGCATATGTCTATACCAATGATCCCGCCAATCCCGTTCAATTTCAGGAAGTCAATCCTGTGAGGGGGTATCAATCCTCAGTGTCTACAGTCTTGCATTTTGGGTTGGGATCCAACACCAGAGTAGACTCAGTCAGGATTGAATGGATCGGCAAGGGCGACACCCTTATTCTTTCACCCAGAACGAATAGCAGACTCGTTGTTGCGCAGTTGGGTCAGTCATCCCCCATGGCAAAACAAGAAGCCATCAAGCATCATTTTGAAGACATTACCCAACGTTCGGGTTTGCAGTACCATCACCAGGAAAATGAATTCGTGGATTTTAAAGTTGAGGTTCTGTTGCCCTATCAGCTATCAAAAATGGGACCAGCCCTTGCTGCTGGTGATGTCAATGGCGATGGTTTGGAGGATGTGTATGTGGGCGGGGCCATCGGGCAGTCGGGGGTTTTGTTCATTCAGCTGCCTGATTCAAGGTTTATCAAAGCAACGCTACAACCCTGGGAAAAAGAAAGTTCCAGCGAAGATGTAAGGGCCTTGTTCGCCGATTTCAATGGCGATGGTTTCAAGGACCTGTACGTGGTTTCCGGTGGAAACGAATATGAAGATCAGTCTCCTGAATACCAGGACCGCATTTACATGAATGACGGCAATGGTAATTTTTCACGGGTTCAGGACGCTTTGCCCAAATCCATGATTGGCAGCAAAGCTACCATTGCCGCCGGGGACATTGACCATGATGGAGACCTTGACCTGTTTGTTGGAGGAGCCTGTATCCCTGGTGCTTTTCCACAACCCTCGCGGAGTTATTTGTTAAGGAACGATTCGAAAGGATCCAACATCATGTTTACTGATGTCACCAAAGATTGGTCAACTGAACTGCAGTATCCCGGCATCATCCATGAAGTAGTTTTTCATGATGTTGACAAGGATGGCAAAACGGATATCCTGCTTGCCGGCGAATGGATGACCATTAAAATGTTTAAAAACACAGGCAGTAGTTTTCTTGATTTTTCGAAGTCTTTAGGGTTCCACGATCAGGGCATGTGGTCCTCATTAATGGTGGATGATGTGAATGAAGATGGTTATCCTGATATCATCGCAGGCAATGCCGGTAACAACCTTCAGTTCAAAGCCTCACCAGAATATCCAATCTCTCTTACCGTAACCGACCTGGACAACAACGGTTCTCCTGAAGTTCTTTTTGGATACTATATTCAGGGGAAGTTGTATCCTGCAGCTTCCAGGGACGAGTTGTTGGATCAGGTGGTGCCACTCAGAAAAAAATATGTCAAGTACCATCAATATGCAGCCGTTGAAATGAAGGACCTGGTTGCTGAAGAAAAGTTGAAAGCTGCTAAGCAGTGGACACTTACAGAACTCAACCATGTTGTCTACATGAGCGATGGCAAAGGCGGATACGTGAAAACTGTATTACCCAACAGCACACAATTCTCCAGGGTGTTTTCCATACAGAAAATGGAAGTACCAGGACTGGGGAAATCCTATTTGCTGACAGGTAATTTTTATCCATGGCGAACACAGTGGGGACAAAGCGATGCTGGTCTTGGCAGTTTGATACAATTCTCCAAAGACAGCATCAAAACATTGCCAAACAGCGAAACAGGACTTTTTGTGGGGGGTGATGTGCGGCAGTCTGTTGTCATCAAGAATGCAGAGAACAAGAAGCTGATTATTGTTGCAAAGAACAATGAACCTGTTCAGGTTTTAAAAACAAGCCATTGATGCAGTACAGAAAAAATATCATAGCGTACCTTCTGTTTTCTTTTTGCCTGTTGACATCATCGGCACAGACCTCTGCTGAACTGCTCCATCGTGCGCAACGCGCCATTACCGGAGTGATCGTGCATGATATTTTCTCTCCTCCGGTATCGAGCAGGATATATCTGTATTCAAGCCTTGCGGCCTACGAGGCGTCAACGGCTGACAATAAAATCAATTCATTTCATCGCCTGAGAAATGATTTTCAACCACCCGATCGCAACCTGCATAAAAAAAACATCAACAGGGATTTCAGTGCAGTGTATGCCATGCTGCTTACCGCTTCCAAATTTGTTTTTTCAGATTCGATGTTGCTGGACTCCATGGCCGTCATCACAAAAGCATTCAAAGACATCAAGCCTGATGAGTATGCTGCATCGGCGGCATGGGCAACTGCCGTATCCTCATCTGTGGTTCGATGGTCGCAGTCGGATCAATATGCAGAAACAAGAAAGATGCGCAGGTACTCACTGATCAAAAACGGATCAGCCTGGATTCCTACACCACCGGGATATTTTCAGGCAGTAGAACCACACTGGGGGAAAATCAGAACAGTTGCCCTTGATTCCCTGCACCATTTCAGACCAAGGCAGGCGATCCCTTTTAGTGCTGACAAAGCATCTGCCTTTTTTCAGCAAGCCAATGAAGTGTATGTGAAAGTCAAGCAACTCACCCGTGAAGATTCAGTTGTGGCACTGTTTTGGGACTGCAATCCTTTCCACCTGACAGTACAGGGTCATGTGAATTTTGCCACAAAGAAATTGTCTCCAGGAGGACACTGGATGAGTATTGCCGGCATTGCTTCGCAGAATGTGAGTGCCAGTTTCAGCCAGTCTGTCAAAGCCTATTTTTTTACTTCCATTGCACTATTTGACGCCTTCATCAGTTGCTGGGACGAAAAATACCGAAGCAATACCATTCGGCCGGAGTCTTACATCAATTCCCATATCGATGAGACCTGGCGCCCACTGCTCCAGACACCTCCGTTTCCGGAATATACCAGTGGCCATAGTGTGATCAGCGCATCAGCTGCGGTGGTATTGACATCGCTGTTTGGCTCCCATTTTCAATTTGTTGACCATACAGAGGTTCCTTATGGCTTGCCTTCGCGTCCTTTTTCTTCGTTTTGGGAAGCGGCAAAAGAGGCTGGGATCAGCAGGTTCTACGGTGGCATTCATTATAAAACTGCCATAGAGCAGGGATTGATACAGGGTGAAAAAATTGGCAAAAAAGTTGTTCAGGAAATGGCTGTATTGGAATCCAAGTAACGGAGCTGAAAACTCTCCCGGTGCAAGGGGCATCTTCCGAATTCAGCAATCGCCTTGCGGTGATCAAGCGTGCCATAGCCCTTGTTTTTTTTCCAGTTGTACTGGGGATATTTTTCGTGGTGCTCCAGCATGAAGTCATCGCGGTAGGTTTTGGCCAATATGCTGGCTGCTGCAATGGAGTAATACTGGCCATCACCTTTGATGATGGTGGCATGCGGAATTTTTTTGTAAGGCTTGAACCTGTTGCCATCAATGATGATGAAAGAAGGCTTTTTCTTCAGTTGGTCCAGTGACAGGTGCATGGCCTTGATGGAGGCATTGAGGATATTGATTTCATCAATTTCATCTGCATCAATTTTGGCCACAGCCCAACTGATCGCAACTTTTTGGATCATGTCCCGAAGGGCATAACGGGTCTTTTCCTTGATCTGTTTTGAATCGTTCAAAACAGGATCAGCGAAATCGGGTGGAAGGATGACAGCTGCTGCAAATACAGGCCCGGCCAGGCAACCCCTGCCTGCCTCATCGCATCCCGCTTCGGGATGAAGATCCTGGTAAAATGGTTTGAGCATCTCCTGCAAAGTAGCAAGAAAAATTCATCAAAAAACCTGCACGATGCACAACTGCAATACCTTTGTACCATGGTTGAAAATACTGTTGCCAAAAAATCAAATGCCGTAGCGATATGGTTGTTGATTGGAGTCGGAATGATCATCATCCAGGTTTTGTTGGGCGGGATTACACGTTTGACAGGTTCTGGGCTTTCCATCACAGAATGGAAGCCGATCCTGGGCGCCATCCCCCCGTTGAATGAGGCGGCATGGCTGAAGGCATTTGAACAGTACAAGCAAATTGGGCAGTTCAAACACCTGAACTTTGAGTTCACACTGTCTGACTTCAAATTCATTTATTTCTGGGAATGGTTTCACCGTGAATGGGCCAGGTTGATTGCCCTGGTCTTCCTGATCCCCTTTGTCTATTTCATTGCCAAAAAAATGTTCAGGAAAGAGATGGTCAATCCTTTGATCATCCTGTTTTTGCTGGGCGCCGCCCAGGGCCTGATTGGATGGATCATGGTGGCCAGCGGCCTCAATGATGAAAACCTTTATGTCAAC
>JGI25921J50272_10000446_pt1 | contig 13545 bp, 15 predicted proteins | sample LauGreSu1BDMLBSD_2_FD_50272 | JGI IMG/M metagenome (IMG submission 50272) | reverse complement strand
TTCGCTCTGCTTATTCGCTTTTGGGTTTGCAAACCTATTTCACTGCAGGTGTGAAAGAAGTGCGCGCTTGGACCATTCATGTGGGCGACACTGGCCCCCAAGCTGCAGGCGTGATTCACACCGACTTTGAAAAAGGTTATATCCGTGCTCAGACCATTTCTTACGAAGACTTCATCTCGTACAAAGGTGAGCAAGGTGCCAAAGACGCCGGCAAAATGCGCGCTGAAGGCAAGGAGTATGTGGTCAAAGATGGCGACGTGATGAACTTCTTGTTCAGCAGCTAAACCAGAAATCACACCAGATGTCTATTCCGTTCAGCACGGACACGCTGCTGGTCATCGCCATCTGTTGTGCCGCCATCATGTGCGGGGGGTTGATCAAAGGCACATTGGGCGTGGGCTTGCCTTTGTTTGCAGTTCCCGTCATGTCGCTATTTATCAGCAGCACTCAAGCCATTGCACTGGTCTCGGTGCCTGTGTTGGTTTCCAACATTTGGCAGGTCTGGCAAGAAGGAAGTTTAAAGACGAGCCTGAAGCGGTTTTGGCCTTTGATGCTCACGCAAGCCATCGTGACCGTGTTTTCGGTGTACTGGACTTTGTCATTCAGCGTTCGTGAATTGAACATGGTNTTGGCGTTTGCCTTGATCGTGGCCGTGGTGCTTATGGCCTTCAAGCCAAGCTTCAATATCCCACCAGAAAAAGAACCTGCGGCCAGTGCCCTCGTGGGGGTTACCTCCGGATTGCTGGGTGGCGCATCTTCATTGATGGGCCCCATTGTCATCAGCTACATGATGTCACTGAAACTCAGCAGAGATGAATTTGTGGGCTGCATCAGTGTGATTTATTTCAACGCTGCATGGCCACTGTATTTGGCCATGTGGCATTTTGGCCGTATGTCATTGGACGATGTGGGCTATTCTTTTTTAGCCATTGTTCCAATGTTTTTGGGCCTGCAAGCTGGTCGAAAAATTCGACATCGTTTGAGTGAAGAGACTTTTCGCCGAGCCTTGCTTGGCTTTTTAGTGGTGGTAGCGCTTTTGCTGGTGTTTAGGTAGTTGTGAATGCATTTAAAACACCCACAAAAGCAAACTTGTCATGAGCAAATAACGTAAAAATTTGCCTATCGCCATGTAAAACGTGCAAGCAGCCAGTGGCATTTTGAGCCATCCCGCTACGGCGCACAAAGGGTCGCCCACACCAGGAAGCCAAGACAATATGCATGCTTTAGGGCCTAACTTCTCCAGCCATTGGAGCGCGCGCAAATGCATTCGATCGCTCATGCTGTCATTGGCCGGGCTCTGATTGGCCTTGCGACTGCGTACTTTGTCTATCGCATGGTGTGCACCGTAGCCCATCCACCAACTCAGCATGCCGCCAAGCGTATTTCCCACCGTGGCAACCAAAATGGCCGCCCAAAATAAATCGGGGTTGAGTTTGACCAAACCAAACACGGCAGGCTCAGATCCCATGGGCAGCAAGGTTGCCGAAATAAAGGCGATGGTGAACACGGTAGACAAGCCGTGTTCAGGCAATGCCAACCATGCCATGAGTTGTGCCAAGAGGGGTGATAGCCATACTTCCATTTGCCACAGAGTGTAGCCAAAGGTTTCTATTTTGAAATTTCTTCAAAAATAATTCCCTTGCTCAAAAAGTAAGCAATTACAATCGTGCCTCCTTTTTAAGCAATCACCTTCGGTTCTCTTTCTCCATGTCCATGCAAATCGGACCTTACGTTTTACCCAATGCTGTTTTTGTAGCGCCCATGGCGGGCGTCACAGATCGGCCGTTTCGCCAACTGTGCAGACAGTTTGGTGCTGGCTACGCTGTGAGCGAAATGGTCACTTCGCGCAAAGACTTGTGGCAAAGTTTGAAGACTTCGCGACGCGCCAATCACGATGGAGAGCCTGGGCCCATTGCCGTGCAAATTGCTGGCACCGACGCGCCTATGATGGCCGAGGCAGCTGCTTACAACATTGATCAGGGCGCGCAGATCATTGACATCAACATGGGCTGCCCTGCCAAAAAGGTTTGCAACAAATGGGCGGGTTCAGCGCTGATGCAAAACGAAAAACTGGCCATTGAAATTGCAGAAGCAGTGGTCACAGCTTGCGCGCCACGCGGTGTGCCCGTGACATTAAAAATGCGCACTGGCTGGTGTGCCACCGAAAAAAATGCATTGGTATTGGCCAGGGCCTTTGAAAGTGTTGGTATTCAAATGGTCACGGTGCATGGCCGTACGCGCGANCAAGGCTACAAAGGTTTTGCCGAGTACGACACGGTGGCCGCCGTGAAAGCTGCTCTGAAAATTCCAGTGGTGGCCAATGGCGACATTGATTCACCCGAAAAAGCATTGCAGGTGCTTAAGTACACCGGAGCAGACGCTCTGATGGTCGGNCGTGCTGCTCAAGGCCGNCCCTGGATTTTTCGCGAGATCGTTCACTTTTTGGCTACCGGCGAGCANTTAGCGCCCCCATTGGTGGCCGAAGTGAAGCGTGCGTTGCTTGAACATTTGCAAGATCACTATGGCTTGTATGGTGAGTTAACGGGGGTGCGGTCTGCGCGCAAACACATCGGTTGGTACGTGCGCGATTTACCAGGCGGTGATGTGTTCAGAGATCACATGAACACCTTGGAAACAGCCGATCTGCAATCTCGTGCTGTGGCAGATTTTTTTGAAGAGATGGCATCGCACATTGAGCGCATGCCAAAAGCTGTTTCAGGCACGCGCCCAGAAATGGCATTGGAGACTATGGAATGACCAAGAAAAAAATTGACGAATGCATCCGCGAAAGCTTGAACGCTTACTTTCACGACATGGAGGGTGAAGAACCCACTGGCATGTACGACATGCTGTTAAGTACTGTTGAAAAACCTTTGCTTGAAGTGGTCATGCACCGCGCTGAGCAAAATCAATCACGCGCGGCAGAGTGGCTGGGACTTAACCGCAACACGCTCCGCAAAAAACTTTTAGAACACAAACTTTTGAAATAAAAATAATGAAAGCACTCATTTCTGTCTCTGACAAAACTGGCATCCTTGATCTCGCCAAAGCGCTTCACAATCTGAAAGTAGAACTGGTTTCAACAGGCGGTACCGCCAAGCTGTTGGCAGAGCAAGGCTTGCCAGTGACCGAAGTGGCGCAACTCACAGAGTTTCCAGAAATGCTGGATGGGCGTGTGAAAACATTGCACCCCAAAGTTCACGGTGGTTTGTTGGCCCGCCGCGATGTGCCCGAGCACATGGCCGCATTGAAAGAGCATGGCATTCAAACCATCGATTTGCTGATTGTTAATTTGTACCCTTTCGAAGCCACTGTGGCCAAGCCCGGTTGTACTTTGGAAGATGCCATTGAGAACATCGACATTGGTGGCCCTGCCATGGTGCGCAGTGCAGCAAGAATTGGAAAGACGTGGCAGTACTGACCGATGCGTCTCAGTACGCTACCGTGATTGCAGAGCTTACAGCCCACGGTCAAGTCTCTGAAAAAACACGATTTGCTTTGTCTGTGGCAGCCTTCAATCGCATCAGCAATTACGACGCGGCCATCAGCGACTATTTGTCTTCCTACAACTTAGAAGATGGCACACGCACGGAATTTCCTGCGCAATCCAATGGCCGCTTTGTGAAATTGCAAGACCTGCGTTACGGAGAGAATCCGCACCAAACTGCAGCCTTTTATCGCGACCTGCACCCCGCGCCTGGCTCATTGGTCACAGCCGTTCAGTTGCAGGGCAAAGAACTTTCCTACAACAACATAGCCGATGCCGACGCAGCCTGGGAATGCGTGAAGAGCTTTAACGAATCTGCCTGCGTCATTGTGAAGCACGCCAACCCGTGCGGCGTGGCCTTGGGTGCCAATGCACTCGAGAGCTACAGCAAGGCATTTCAAACTGACCCCACTTCTGCTTTTGGCGGCATCATTGCGCTGAACCGCATCGTGGACGCTGCTGCAGCACAGCAAATTAGCAAGCAGTTTGTAGAAGTTTTGATGGCACCTTCTTACTCGCCTGAGGCTCTGGAAATTTTCAAAGCCAAAGCCAATGTGCGTGTGCTCCAAATCTCTTTGTCAGAGCTTAAAGCAGGTGGCACTGCGTTCGAGCAAGGCCGCAACGCGCAAGACATCAAGCGCGTGGGTTCGGGCTTGCTGATTCAAAGTGCCGACAACCACGAGCTGCAATTGGCAGACCTCAAAGTGGTCACCAAAGTGCAACCCACGCCAGCGCAGTTGCAAGACTTGTTGTTTGCTTGGAAAGTGGCCAAGTACGTCAAGAGCAATGCCATTGTGTTCTGCGCCAACGGCATGACCATGGGTGTCGGTGCTGGTCAAATGAGCCGCTTGGACTCAGCGCGTATTGCAAGCATCAAAGCCGGTCATGCCGGTTTAAGTTTGCAAAATACCGTGGTGGCCAGCGACGCCTTCTTCCCGTTCCGTGATGGTCTGGATGTGGTGGTGGACGCTGGCGCCAATTGCGTCATTCAGCCCGGTGGTTCTATGCGCGACCCCGAGGTGATTGCTGCCGCCGATGAACGCGGTGTGGCCATGGTGTTTTCTGGTGTGCGCCACTTCCGCCACTGAGCGGATTACAAGGTCTTGAAAATTTCGCGCGCAGCACTCACGGTGTCAGCAATGTCTTGTGCAGTGTGCGCAGCGCTTACAAAGCCTGCTTCGTAAAGTGCAGGTGCAATGTACACGCCGCGGTCTAGCAAACCGTGGAACAAAGTGTTGAACTTGGTGCCATCGGTTTTCATGACTTGCGGGTAATTGCTGGGCAGGGTGGGCAACAAGAAGAAGCCAAACATGCCGCCTTCGCTGTCGCCTGCAAAGGGTACCCCTTCGGCTTTGGCGGCAGCTNCTAAGGCCATCGACCAAGGACCGTGTGGTGGCGCTCAGCGCATCAAAAAATCCGGGCTTGCTGATTTCNGNCAAAGTGGCCAAGCCGCANGCAGTGGCCACAGGGTTGCCACTTAAAGTACCCGCTTGGTACACAGGCCCCAANGGTGCGAGCTGTTCCATGACGGAGCGCTTGCCACCAAAGGCNGCCAAAGGCATGCCGCCACCTATGACTTTACCCATGACGGTCATGTCGGGCTCAAAGCCTGGAATGCTTTTGGCGTAAACGCTTTGTGCGCTACCTAAGGCGACGCGGCAACCGGTCATGACTTCGTCGAACACCAACAGCGCGCCATATTGGCTGCACAGTTCGCGGCAGCGTTTCATGAAGGGCACGCTGGCGCGCACAAAGTTCATGTTGCCGGCAATGGGCTCGATCATGATGCAGGCTAATTCCTTGCCATGAAGTTTGAAAGCTTCTTCAAGTTGCTCAAGGTTGTTGTACTCAAGCACCAAGGTGTGTTGCACTACTTCGGGCGGCACGCCTGCGCTGGTGGGGTTGCCAAAGGTGGCCAAGCCTGAACCGGCTTTGACCAGCAGGGCATCGGCATGGCCGTGGTAGCAGCCTTCAAACTTGATGAACTTGCTNCGGCCTGTGGCGCCGCGTGCCAAGCGCAATGCACTCATACCGGCTTCAGTGCCNGAACTGACCAAGCGCACCATTTCCATAGAAGGCACCAACTTGAGCAGAGCTTCGACCAGTTCCACTTCGCGCTCGGTGGGGGCGCCAAAAGAGAAGCCATCGAGAGCTGCTTTTTGTACAGCTTCCAAAACGGCAGGGTGGCCATGGCCCAAAATCATAGGGCCCCACGAACCGATGTAGTCGATGTGTTTTTTGCCGTTGGCATCCCAAAAATAAGCGCCCTCAGCGCGCTTCACAAAGCGCGGTGTGCCGCCCACAGCGCGAAAAGCGCGCACGGGTGAATTGACGCCGCCAGGAATCACTTTTCTAGCGCGTTCGAACAGGGTTTCGTTGAGGTCAGTGCTTGGTTTCATTGATGGACATTTCGAAAAAATCTGCGTTCATGTCGGGACCTTCCGCCTCGGATTCATCGTCCTCGGCATCGGGTAGCGCCCAAAATAGGCGATCGGGGATGACCTTGCCCATGCCAGGGCGAAAGCCCTCGTCTAAGCAACGGTCTAAATAATGTAAAGCTTCGCTGGCGGCGGCTGATAAATCTAGCCCGGTTGCAATGAGAGCGGCCAGCGCAGCCGAAAGTGTCTCACCTGCGCCGCTGAAAACAGCTTCAATGCGCTCGAATTTTTCATGGCCAACCACGGTTTCGGGGGTGGCCAAAACATTGTCAATGTGCTGGTCGTTGGCGGTGATGCCTGTGACCAAGGTGTAGGGAACTCCTAGTTCGGCAGCCGCTTTGGCAATGTCTCGGGGGCCCGGATTTTTTTCGCTGGACCAATCGGGCAAAAGCCAGCGACGCAAAGTGCTGTGATGCCCCACCAGAATGCTGGTTTGTGGCAACAGCAACTCGCGAAAAGCGTCGAGGTATTGATCTATTTTGTCGTCTTCCCACCACGACAAATTGGGCATGTAGGCGACCACCGGCACGCCGTCATAGTCTGCAGTAAGTTCTGCAATGATGCTGATATTTTCAGCACTTCCGACAAAGCCTACTTTGATGACCTGAGGCGGAATGTCTTCTAAAACTGCCTTGGCTTGATCGCCCACTGCTTCTTCGTCTAAGGGGAAAAAGTCAAAAATTTGGGCAGAGTCGCGGGCATAGGCGCCCGTGAGGACAGGCAGTGCATGGGCGCCCACAGAAGCAATGGCCAAAACATCGGCGCTGATGCCGCTGGCGCCGCTGGGGTCGCTGGCATTGAACACCAAAACGCAAGCAATGACGGCTTCCTCTTCGTTTTCGAGGTCGTCTTGANGCAGGTCTGACGGCGGTAATGTCGTGGTCATGAGTTACAGTGAAGCCCGATACAATCGTTTCATTCTATTCGACACTGGTGACACACGTGACTGATTCAAAAACTTGGATGTGCTTAATTTGCGGCTGGATTTACGACGAGGCTACGGGTTGCCCTGAAGACGGTATTGCCCCTGGCACCGCTTGGGCCGACGTGCCCATGAACTGGACTTGCCCAGAGTGCGGTGCCCGCAAAGAAGACTTTGAAATGGTGGCCATTTAAGNTNCTTNTNTTTGGCCAACCTAGGNCGAACTCAGCTTGNTTTTTTCACCACGGCATAGCGTGCNAAGGTTTTTTCTCGGGCCTCTGCATGGTTCACTACGGGCAGAGGATAGTCTTTTCCGAGGGTAATGCCTGCGGCTTGCAGTGCCAGNGGTTTGGCTTCCCAAGGGGCGTGAATGTCGGCCCCCTCCAGCGCAGCCAACTGCGGCAAATAACGCTTGATGAATTTACCCTTTGGATCGAATTTTTCGCTCTGCGTGACTGGGTTGAAAATTCGAAAATAAGGTTGTGCATCGCAACCGCTTGAACTGGCCCACTGCCAGCCGCCGTTATTGGCCGACAAGTCAAAGTCAATGAGATGCTGGGCAAAGTATTTTTCGCCCCAGCGCCAATCGACGCCTAAATCTTTGGTGAGAAAAGACGCCACCACCATGCGCAGTCGGTTGTGCATGTAGCCCGTTTGATTGATTTGCGCCATGGCCGCGTCCACCAGGGGGTAGCCCGTTCTGCCCTCGCACCAAGCTGCAAACAAGGCCTTGCCGTGGGGGCCATGATCCCAAGGAATGGCGTCGTAGTCGGGCTTGAAGCAACGCTCTGTGACGTGTGGGAAATTGGCCAGAATTTGAGCGTAAAAATCACGCCAAATAAGCTCTGACAACCAAACGCTGGCGCCTTCGCTGGTTTTGTACCGGCGCCAAGCTTCCAAGGCCAACTGCCGAATGGAAATGGTGCCAAATCGCAGGTGCACGCTTAAATAGCTGGGGCCCTTGATAGCGGGAAAATTACGGGTTTCTTCATACAGGTCAATGCGGTCAATAAAGTCTTCTAGCAATGCCTGAGCGCCGGATACCCCCGATTTGTAGTGAAGCGCTTTGAGATCGATGTTTTCAAAGTCAATGTCGGGCAGTGTTGGAACAGGCAAGCGGAACTGAGAAGGCCTTGGCACCAAGGCTGACGCATGCTCAGCCACGGGGTGGGCGGCCAAATCTTCGGGCTGAATTTTCTTCAGCCAAGCGTTTTTATAAGGGGTGAACACGGTGTAGGGGTTGCCCGCCAAAGTGAGCACCTCTTGCCTTTCAAAGACCACATGGTCTTTGTAGGTATGGAAGGCAATGCCGGCATTGGCCAAGCCGCCGCGCACTTGGGCGTCGCGCGCCAGCGCTGCTGGCTCATCGTCGTGGTTGGCAAAGACGGCTTGCGCCTCGATTTGCTTGGCCAAATGGGGAATTTCCTTCAGGGTGTTGCCGTGTAGAACAATGAGCCCCAGTTGCGCTGCCAGAGAGGCCTCTACCCCCGCCTGAAGCGCCGCGGCCCTGAGCAATTCGTCCAATTCCACCAAAGATTCTCGTATGAAAGCCACCCTCCGGTCTTGGGAGGGGAGGTGCTGCAGGATTTCGGTGTCAAAGACAAACACGCAATGCACTTTGGTGCAGTTTTTGAGGGCGTGGAAGAGCGCCGCGTTGTCTGCAACGCGTAAATCTCTGCGAAACCAGACTAAGCCGGTAGAAAAGGGTTTGTGCATGGGTTGGAGGCCGTTAAAATTGGGACATGTCTGCCGATTTTGCCTCCACTCAGCTTTCGCATCATTTTTTGATAGCCATGCCCGGTTTGGAAGACCCTACTTTTGCCAAGAGTGTGGTTTATTTGTGTGAACACTCAGAGCGGGGTGCCATGGGCTTGATCATCAACAAGCCCGGCGAACTCAGTTTGAAGCATTTGTTTGACAAAGTCGACCTCCCATTGCGCCGCGAAGACTTATTGAAATCAAATGTATTGCATGGCGGCCCCATTCAAACCGAGCGAGGCTTTGTATTGCATGAACCTATTTGGTTCTCCAGTGCCGAAAACTCAGAAGCAAGCAAAGAACCGGCCAATGACCAAGCTCCAGATCAAGCAGAAGCTGCAAGCTCCATTTACGCTTCAACTTTGAGCGTTCCCGGTGGCTTGGCCATGACCACCTCCAAAGACGTCCTAGAGGCCTTGTCCAACGGCTCTGGACCCAAACGTGTCTTGGTAACCTTGGGTTATGCCTCATGGGGCGAGGGGCAACTTGAATCTGAAATTGGTGAAAACAGTTGGCTCACTGTGGAAGCCAATTCAGACATTATTTTTGAAACACCCATCGAGCAACGCTATGAAAAGGCCTTGGCCCTTTTGGGCTTGCAGCCTTGGATGCTTTCAACCGATGCGGGTCACGCATGATGCTAGACCAGGCGCTCTCTGTGCCTGCGTCTCAGCAGAGTTTTTTGGCTTTCGATTTTGGACTTAAACGCACAGGTGTGGCGGTAGGCAATCGAATGCTGAAGCAGGCCACGCCGCAAGCCACGGTGGTGGCCGAAGGCGACGCACGTTTTGCATTGATTGAAAAACGCATCAAAGAGTGGACGCCCGATGCCTTGGTGGTGGGTGTGCCTTTTCACCCCGATGGCGCATCGCACGAGAACACCTTGCGCGCGCAAAAGTTTGCTCGCCAACTGCGCGGCCGCTTTGGATTGAGTGTCTACGAAGTAGATGAACGCTACAGCACCACCGAAGCCATTTCGAGTGGTGCGAAAGATGCTGATGCCGCCTCGGCTTGCATTATTTTGGAACAATTTTTAAGGAGTCTGCCGTGAGTGCATTGGCTTTGAATGCAGAGGCGCTTTACGGCGAACTCTTGCGCGGTGTGCGATCAATGTGCACATCCGAAACTCGTTTGGTGGGCATTACGTCGGGCGGCGCTTGGTTGGCTGAACGTTTGCAAAAAGACTTGGGGCTCAGTGGCAAGCACGGCAGCATCTCTTCAGCCATGCACCGAGATGACTTTGCCCAACGCGGTTTGTCTTCCGGTGGTCAAACCACCTTGCCCTTTGAAATTCAAGGCGCCGACGTGCTCATTTTGGACGATGTGCTCTACACCGGCCGCACCATTCGTGCGGTGATCAACGAGATGTTTGATTATGGCCGGCCAGCCAATGTGAGGTTGGCCGTGTTGGTCGACCGCGGCGGTAGGCAACTGCCTATTCAAGCCGACTTTGCAGCGGCACGCGTCAGCTTGCCCAACTCGCAATCCTTGGCGCTGGCGCGTTTAGACAACGGCGAGTTCAGTTTTGAAGTGCAAGTCCAAGATGAATCAAGTTCAGTAGGAAAAAAATAACAATGCTCTACAAACGCAACCCCCAACTCAACAAGAACGGCGAACTCATCCACCTTCTGTCCACCGAAGGTTTGTCGCGCGACATCCTGACGCACATCCTAGACACCGCAGCCAACTTTGTGAGTGTGAGTGACCGCGAAGTAAAGAAGGTGCCTTTGCTGCGCGGTAAAAGCGTGTTCAATTTGTTCTTTGAAAACAGCACCCGCACCCGCACCACATTTGAAATTGCTGCTACGCGTTTGTCGGCCGACGTGATTAACCTCGACATTGCCCGATCTTCTGCTTCAAAGGGTGAATCGCTGCTCGATACCATTGCCAACTTGTCGGCCATGGCGGCCGATATTTTTGTGGTGCGGCACTCTGAGTCGGGTGCGCCTTACCTTATTGCGCAACACGTGGCACCGCATGTTCACGTGGTCAATGCGGGTGACGGCCGCCACGCACACCCGACGCAGGGCTTGCTCGACATGTACACCATAAGGCACTACAAAAAAGAATTCAGCAACCTCACGGTGGCCATTGTGGGCGACGTGTTGCACTCTCGCGTAGCGCGCTCTGACATTCATGCACTCACTACCTTGGGTTGCGCTGAAGTTCGGGTGGTAGGCCCGCAAACCTTGGTGCCTGCCGACATGTCTCAAATGGGTGTGAAGGTGTTTCACAACTTAGAAGAAGGCATCAAAGACTGCGATGTGATCATCACCTTGCGTTTGCAAAACGAGCGCATGAGCGGTGCTTTGCTGCCTTCCAGTCAAGAGTACTTCAAACGCTTTGGCCTCACGCCTGAAAAATTGCAACTGGCCAAACCAGATGCCATCGTGATGCACCCAGGACCCATTAACCGCGGTGTTGAAATTGACTCCGCGGTGGTGGATGGTCCGCAAAGCGTGATCTTGCCGCAAGTAACCTTTGGCATTGCGGTGCGCATGGCGGTGATGAGCATCGTGGCGGGCAACGAAGCCTGAAAAAAGAAGAAAGAACAAAGACCATGAAAATTTTGATTCAAGGCGGCAGGGTGCTGGACCCACAAAGCAAAACAGATGCGGTGGCCGATGTGGCTATTTCGGCTGGCAAAATTGTGGCCATTGGCAAAGCGCCTGATGGTTTTCAAGCGCAAAAAACCATCGATGCCAAAGGCTGTATCGTGATGCCTGGCTTGGTTGATTTGTCTGTGCGCCTGAAAGAGCCAGGTCATGAACACGAAGGCATGCTCGATTCGGAGTTGGCAGCTGCTGTGGCCGGTGGAGTGACCAGTCTGGTGTGCCCACCCGACACAGACCCTGTGCTGGATGAGCCAGGTCTTGTAGAAATGCTTCGCTTTAAAGCTGAAAAACTCAATCGTTCTAAGGTCATGCCGCTCGGTGCATTGACGCGCGGTTTGAAGGGCGAAATTCTGACGGAAATGGTCAGCTCACAGAAGCAGGTTGTGTGGGTTTCAGCCAAGCCGAAGTGGCACTAGAAAACACGCAAGTGTTGCAGCGCGCCTTGCAATACGCCAACTCATTTGGCTACACCGTGTGGTTGCGCCCGCAAGAATTGCATCTGGGTAAAGGTGTGGCTGCCAGTGGACCCTTGGCCACACGCATGGGTTTGTCGGGCGTACCCGTAGCCGCAGAAACCATTGCCTTGCACACCATTTTTGAATTGCTTAAAAGTACGAAAGCGCATGTGCATTTGTGCCGCATCAGCAGTGCTGCCGGCGTGGCATTGGTACGCCAAGCCAAAGCAGAAGGCCTGCCCATCACTTGCGACGTCAGTATCAATTCTTTGCACTTAACCGATGCCGATGTGGGTTACTTTGACAGTCGAGCGCGCGTGTCGCCTCCGCTGCGCCAACAGCGTGATCGCGACGCACTTCGCGAAGCCTTGGCCGACGGCACCATCGATGCTTTGGTGTCAGACCACAGCCCAGTCAGCGAAGATGAAAAGGCATTGCCTTTTGCAGAAGCCGAACCCGGCGCCACGGGCCTCGAATTGTTGCTTAGCTTGGCCCTTAAATGGTCGCAAGACAGCAAAGTGCCACTGATGCGTGCCATGGCCACCATCACCCACGAAGCGGCGCGTGTGCTCAAACAAGACATGGGCCAACTGAAGGTGGGTGCTCAGGCTGACGTGTGTATTTTGGATCCTGAAGCGCATTGGCAAGTGACCGCACAGAACTTGCGCAGTCAAGGCAAGTTCACCCCGTTTTCTGGCTACGACTTGCCCGGCCGTGTTCGGTACACCTTGGTTGGCGGACAAATAGCGTACCAAGCCTAAGCATGCGCGCAGCCTTTAAATTGCTGCGAGGTGTTTGGCATGTCCTGATGGGATGGGTGACCATTTATTTTCGGTTTCCTCAACTCACACCTGCGCAGCGTGAAGCACGTGTTCAAGTGTGGGCCATGCAACTTCTGCGTATATGGGACATTGACTTAGAAGTTCGCGGCAAGCCTGTCACAACGGGCCCAGCGCTTTTGGTTTCCAACCACATTTCGTGGTTAGACATTGTGGTGATACATGCCACACGCCACTGTCGTTTTGTTTCAAAATCTGAATTGCGAGGCTGGCCTCTGCTAGGTACTTTGGCTACTGGCGCTGGCACCTTGTACATCGAAAGAGCACAAAGAAAAGACGCCATGCGCATGGTCAAAGACATGGCGAAGTCATTGCGCAATGGTGAGGTTTTGGCTGTGTTTCCAGAAGGCACCACCGGCGATGGCATTGGCATGCTGCCTTTTCACTCCAACCTNATTCAATCTGCCATTGAGGGCGATGCGCCCATTCAAACTTTGGCTTTGCAGTTTATTGATACTCACACCCACAGCATCAGCATGGCTGCTCGGTTTGTGGGCGATGACACTTTGCTCGCTTCAATTTGGAGCACCCTCAATGCCAGCGGCTTGAAGGCGGTGGTGAATTTTGGAGAGCTTCAAATGGCCCAAGGTAGAAATCGCCGGGCTTGGGCCCATGATTTGCACCACGATGTGCTGACTCTCAAAAAGAATTGTTTATAAGTNCAATGAATCAAGCGTGTCAGCTTTTTCTTGGTGCCTCCGACAGGAATCGAACCTGTATCTAGCGCTTAGGAGGCACTCGTTCTATCCATTGAACTACGGCGGCGGATGCAGGATTTTAGCCGTCAAACCCATCGACCAAAACAATGTGCCCCTCTGAATTGGCCAGACGATGGGGCAGGATGGCCTGGTATTCAGGGCCGTGGTACCAAGCTTCTGCGGCTGCACGGCTTGGAAATTCAATGACCACTTTACGAAGACCTTGGGCTTGGCCTTCTAATTGTGTGTCTTTGCCACCCCTGACCAAATATTTGCCGCCATGTGGAACCAGCGAAGCAGGCACATGTTGTGCATACTTTTGGTAGCCCTCGG
>JGI25921J50272_10000442_pt1 | contig 13569 bp, 9 predicted proteins | sample LauGreSu1BDMLBSD_2_FD_50272 | JGI IMG/M metagenome (IMG submission 50272) | reverse complement strand
GGGTGAGATTGGGCCATTGCCGATTCAGAGCGACAGCATTTCGAACGCGCGCATTCAATACATTGAGGCCATCCCCATCAGGACTCGAGCTACCTTTCACAATCTCTTGAGTAGATTTTTGCACAGGAGCTTTAGTACTCAGGACCTTTGGGTAAAGCAGGCTATGCCAGTCATCGATATTGATATCATTAGCTTGCAAGTTAATTCCAATTCCTGAGTCAGGAACAAGAGGTGTGGCACCTATACCAATACCCTGACTCATCACACCTTGTGCATTGATTCGGCCCTCAAGACTAATATTTTTTCCTAACTGGCTAGACCATTGCGAGGTCCGCTTTGATGTAATTTCATTCAGTACAGATTGATATTTAAACTGCCCCTTAAGATTACTGCCCGTTTTTTTATCAAGCGGCTGAGGCAAATTAGACCCTAGTGTATTGAGATCAAGATCCAGGTTTAACTCCGTTAGCTTATTACTTAAAGCTAAACTTCCTTTAAAACCAATATTGCCATTTAGAGCATTTAGTAATTGTCGTGATTGGGCACCCACCTTATCCGAGAAGTGATCTCTGAGCCGCGCAAGATCGACCTTGCCGCTTAGGTCGTACAAATCCTTTTTATTTTGAGACACAGCATTTTGTTTTAAGCTAACGGTGCCACCAAAAAACTCAGCGCTGATCTGCTCAAACCGAGGTAGATCTTCTGTTAAGCGAACAGTTCCCTGTACTTTATTAAATGGCGCTAGATCAGACCATTGAACTGTATTGTTATTTAGATAAAGCGCAGCATTTAATTTGAGGTCATCGGTATTTTGGAGCGGTAAAGTAAATCCCAAATCTAATTTACCGAGACCCGATATTTTCAACTGATTTGCAAGAGCCGGCCTTTGTAAAAGAACGGGAGTTGTTCTGAGATAGTCCATCATGTCATCAATGGGACCATTAACTACAGCCTTGAACTGAACACTAGCTTGCTTGCTTGCGATGTTTGCAATTTCAGCATTGAGATTTTGTATTTGCAATCCCTTGTAGCGAGCACTCTGAATGTTCGCAGCAAGTTTAGCCTGCTGCATGGTGATTTGACCTTCGAGATCAGTAAATTCTGGCCAAGCCCCTTTATTAGCAGGAAATAAGGGGCAGGGCGATAAACTACTTTGGTAATTGGTAGCGTTAGAGTTAGTTCACCTGAGTTGGGAGTCTCAAATGGAGCCTTATTGGGGTCACCCTTAATTTTCAGACTACCATTTTTGATTTGACCACTAACGACCGCCTTTTCAATATAGCTTCGAGCGTCCTTGGACATTTCAGATGGTAAGTAGCGAAAAATGGTTTGAATTTCAGCACGATCAAATTGAATGGCAAGGTCCATGCTGTCAGGATTCTTTTCTTTACCAATTAGGTAGCTACCTTTTGTATTTAGAGCAAGATCTTTATTGGCAACCGCAAGATCATCNAGCCCAATTAGCCATTGCTTATTCTTTAGAGACCAATTTACTTTTCCTTTGACGGTATCAAAGTTCATTTTTGGGTCAGCCAAAAACCCATCAATTACTAATTGGAGATTTTTAGAGTTCAGATCGATATTGCCCTGATCTTGATTGGCCAGAATTTTCCCAGTAAGGTTTGTGATTCCAGGAACAATATCTTGATAGCGCTTAACGGAGACATTATTAAGTTTTCCGGAGACGTCAAATTTAGGCCCTTGCCCACTGATTAGGCCACCAACAAGCGGAATAGTTGATTTGTTTTCAGACCAGGTAATGGATACATCGTTTAGNTCNCCCCTTGGCTCGCTTTGCTCAATGATTTGGCGAATCCTGCTNGGCAGGGGCAAATTTAAGGCAAAGAGACTAAGGTTTTGTAAGCCAATTTTGGAGGAAGAAAAAGAGAACTTTTCGATCTCCGTATTTTTCTTCGGAACTTGCCAAGAAAATGTCATGGGCGCCAGACTTTCAGGGGCTGTGTTGGCGCCTTGGTTCTTCTCGCGCCATATAAATCGTTGAATGCCTAATGAAACAAATTTACCAGAGGTAAATTGCTTGGCATCTAACTCTAGCTGGGCAAATTCAATCGCTTGATTACTTTTTGATTGTTGAAATATGGGACGATCAATCGACAGAGCGAACTGACCGCCATCTGGTAGTCCTTTAGAAAGAGAGAGAGCTCCGGAAGAGCGTAAGACCCCGCTTAGTTGTTTAAAGGGGATTTCAAAATCACGGGTTAATTGGCCAATATCAAGTGATTGCACATCCCATTGAAAATCACCAATCCAATCGCGCCAATTTCCAGGCGCACCACCGATACGGTGTACAAATTTTCCTGAAAGGCTCAGTTTCTCTTGGTGCCATGGACTAAAGAGGCCGATATTGAGTTCGTGAGTACGAATTCCACTGCGAAGGGCTAAGGTCTCAATACGCAGATCTGCTACATCGGATTTCGATTTAGAAAAGTCTTTCCACAAAATAGTCGCATTATTGAGTTCAAGATTATTTTGTGAAAACAGCCAGTTTTGGGTATCGAGATCATCGGCCCCAGTGCCAGCCAAGATGCCCGCAACAAATAAGCGCTCTTGTTTATCGCGAACCACTTGAATGATTGCATCGCTAGCCTGCAGTTTGTTGAAATGGGGTTTAAGGTNATAAANAGACGACCAGCTTAATTCCCCCCGAATCTCCCGAATCTTGAGCCCAGGGCTATTGGGGATGAGTGCTGTTTGTTGGTTTGGGTTAGGAATGAACTCAAGGCCGGTCATGTCAAATACGGGCCGAATTCCTTCCCAATGTACATGCAGGTGGTCAATCTTGACCGACACCCCAATTCGCTCCGAGAGTAATTTTTCAATAGCAGGCTTTGAGGTTTCTATCTGAGGCCAGACGACAAAACGAATCAATAGATGCCCAATGACCCCAAGGCTCACAATAATTAGGCCAAGNATCAATAGGCGNCGAGACCATTGNNCCCAAGAACTGGTGGTGGGCCGTAACCTAAGGAGGTCTTTTAGGCGAAGTGGGTACTTTTTCTCGGTCATCAATCCCTATTATCCGACACCCGAATTCAATTGGGCTAGTAAAGATTAAGATTAGATATGGTCAATACCCAAACTGCTCTTACTTTTCTGGAGAACCACTCCTTATTTGCCAGCCGTTGGCTAGGGGCACAGCAGCAATGGCGAGGCTGGCTTGAGGAGAGACTTCATACCCCCATTGAGCCTAAGCAGATAGACGGATTGCTTTTATCCTTGCGGCAGTCCTTGGGTCAAGAGGGTCTTGAAGAGTCTGCCTTAATGAGCGAGTTACGGCCTTGCCCGCCAGCGCTTAATGCTATGGATTGCGTATCGAGACCTTAATGGCTTAGCAACTCTTGATGAGGTTACGCATGCCCTGAGTTACTTTGCTCAGCAGAGTTTGGCATTGACGGTAGCTTATATTCGCCGAGATCTTAATAGCCGATTTGGCTTGCCATGGGCTCGTTTAGCCGACTACGAGTTGCCGCTCATGATTGTGGGCATGGGTAAGTTGGGGGGGAAGGAACTCAATCTTTCATCTGATATTGACCTAATCTTTTTGTACGAAGAAGAGGGCGATGCCCGAGGCGGCTCTAGCTCGATCTCGAACCACGAGTGGTTTACAAAACTCGGGCGTCGCCTTATCAAAATTATTTCTGAACATGATGTCAATGGTTTTGTTTTTCGGGTCGATATGCGACTAAGGCCCAATGGAGATTCTGGCCCATTGGTTTGTAGTTTAGAAATGCTCGAAGAATATCTCTTTGTTCAAGGTCGAGAGTGGGAGCGCTACGCTTGGATCAAAGGTCGCATGATTTATCCCCTAAAAGATCACCCCGATCACGCTCGGTGTGAAAAGGGTCTAGAGCAAATTATTCGTCCATTTGTCTATCGTCGTCATTTGGACTATGGGGTGATTGCAGCGATTCGTGAGTTACATGCACAAATTCAGCGTGAAGCAGAGAAGCGAAGTAGCAACCGTAGTGGCCGATCGCGGGATATTAAATTAGGCCGAGGCGGAATTCGTGAAATTGAATTTCTGGCACAAATGTTTCAACTCATGCGTGGCGGCACAGATCCTCGTTTACGGATTCGCCCAACCTTAGAGGTGTTAGATCTATTAGAAGCCAATCAGCTGATGAGTCCTGAAGAAATTCATGACTTAAAGGGGGCTTACGTATTCTTACGACGCTTAGAGCATCGGATACAGATTTGGGAAGATCAGCAAACCCATTATTTTCCAGAAAGTGATGAAGCGCGTTTACAGCTTGCCCAGGCTATGGCTGGACCAGATCAAGTCATTACGCTCGAGGCATTTTTACAAGAGTTCAACGATCACCAGAATCGAGTGGCACGTTACTTTGAGAAAGCATTCTCTTTGGATGCGGGCGGTCGTTTGCAACTCGATGCAAACGATATGGATTGGCAGCCCGATCCCGCTCTATTTCCAAAAGTGCACGAGCGTTGGCAAAGTTGGCAGGATAGCTCTCGCGTAAAGGCTTTACCAGAAAAAAGTCGTTTGGTGATCCGAGGTTTGCTTAAAAAAGCTGCAACAGATATCACTGTCTCAAATGTCGGTGACGCAGATCAAACCCTATTACGTTTCTTTGACTTGCTCGAAGCAATTTCTAGGCGCGGTGCTTATTTATCTATTTTGGCAGAGTATTCCAATGCATTACAAAAGGTGCTTTTACTCTTGAGCTCCTCTCAATGGGCGGCTCAGTATCTCGCTAGACACCCTCACTTATTGGATGACCTTTTATCCGCTAGCGCTCAGTCAGAGCTAATCCACGATCCAGATAGTTATTGGAAAAAGGTCAAGATCGATTTGGATATGCGCCTAGATGACGCTCTTGATGATCATGCAAGCCCTGATCATGCAATGGATATTTTACGTATTACACACCACACCGAGACCTTCTTAATTCTCTTAGCAGATTTGGGGATTGGCGCCCCAGAGGGTTTAAGTGTCGAGCGAGTAAGTGATCGACTCTCCGCTCTAGCCGATCTAATTTTGCAGGTTACCTATGAACGTGTTTGGCCAACTGTTGCCCAAAAGTTTTCTGTGGATGCCAAGAAATTACCGCAGTTTGCAGTCATCGCCTACGGCAAATTGGGTGGCAAGGAGTTAGGGTATGCATCCGATCTGGATCTCGTATTTTTATACGATGCCCCAGCGAGTGACCAATCAGCTCAAGAGGTTTTTTCAATCTTGGGCAAACGAATGATTAATTGGCTAACAACCTTAACAGCAGCAGGCACTTTATTTGAGATTGATACACGCTTACGTCCGAATGGCGCAGCAGGATTTTTGGTGACCAGTCTAGATTCGTTTAGACGATATCAGTTGCGCGAAGGTGATAATNCGGCATGGGTTTGGGAGCATCAGGCGATCTCACGGGCACGCTTTGCAGCAGGCAACCCCGATGTTGGCAAGCGCTTTGAGGAGATCCGTAAGGAGGTTCTATCGCAGGAACGTAAAACGAATGAACTCAAAAATGAGATTATTGAGATGCGTCACAAGGTCCATGCGGGCCATCCAAATGCATCCTCAGACTTTGATCTAAAGCATGACCCTGGGGGAATGGTTGATATTGAGTTTATGGTGCAATTTTTTGTTTTGGCCTATGCGAAGCAATTTCCTGCTTTACTAGGTAATTTAGGGAATATTGCATTACTCCGAATTGCTGCAGAGCATGAACTCATTACTGATGTACAGGCCTTAGAAATTGCCAATGCCTATCGAATATTTAGGGCGCAGCAACACCGCTTACGTTTGGATGGCGCAGAAAAAACGCGCATTGATATTGACCAACACCCTGAATTTGCAAACGCCAGAACCTACGTTAGTGCTCTCTGGAATCAAGTCTTTGGTGCGCCATCACGCCCCTAAGTGAACAACTTAAGACTGACCAAGAAGTTCTCGAGCGTGACGACGAGTGGTATCCGTAATGGTGGTGCCGCCCAACATTCTGGCGATTTCTTCAATTCGTTCTTGCCGTCCTAAAGAACTTACGTCAGAACTAGTTTTTCCATTCATTTGTGTTTTTGCGACTTTAAAGTGATGATTACCCTGAGCGGCAACTTGTGCCAGATGGGTTACGCACAATATTTGGTGAGATTGACCAAGCTGCTTGAGTAGTTCACCAACGGTCTGTGCCACTGCACCACCAATTCCAGAATCGACCTCATCAAAAATAAGAGTAGGGGTAAAGCTTGCCTGGCTGGTAATGACACTGATCGCTAGGCTAATGCGCGCCAGTTCACCGCCAGAGGCTACTTTTGCTAGGGGGCGGGGAGTGCTTCCAGCATGCGCTGCAATTAAGTACTCCACATGGTCAATGCCTTTGGCACTCGGCTCAGATGGGCTTAACATAATCTGTAGTTGACCTCCAGACATAGCTAGCGTTTGCATGGCAGTGCTAATCTCTTTGCTAAGCTGTTGAGCCGCCTTCTGGCGTTTTTGTGAGAGCTCTTTCGCAAGCTTTATGAACTTGGCTTCTTGATCTTGAAATTGCTGACGTAGTACTTCTATATTTTGCGCAGCAGTCAATGCGTCTAATTTTTCTTGCGTATCGATCCAAAGTTGGGCTAAATCGTCTGGATTCACTTTATATTTACGTGCTGCCGTATGAAGTACTTGCATTCGCGCATCCACTTCCGCAAGTCGATCTGGATCCAAATCCATTTTTTGCAAATAACGATTGAGACTATGGAGAGCTTCATCCAATTGAATCTGGGCAACGTTTAAACTTTCTGCTACTTGATGCAGGGCAGGGTCATGCTCTGCGAGAGCATCTATTTCTTGTTTGGCTTGATTCAGTTGCGACTCAATGGAGTGGTCTGATTCACTGAGAAGATCAATTGTTGCCTGGCTTCCCTGAATAATCTTCGCTGCATTAGCTAAGCGCGAGTGATCATTTTTGATTTCGGCCCACTCATTGGCTTGCGGGGCAATATCATTGAGTTCCTCGAGTTGCCATTCCAAACGCTCTCGTTCTCGTTGTATATCTGCGCCCGCAGATTCTGCTTGCTCTAGCTTTTTCTGAGTGGCACTCATAGCCTTGAATGATTCAGAAACTTGGGTTATTAGATCATCCAGTCCAGCATGGCGATCTAGCAACTCCCGTTGCGCACCTGTTTTTAGAAGAAGCTGGTGCGCATGTTGCCCATGGATATCGACCAGACGGTCGCCAGCCTCACGGAGTTGATTTAAAGAGGCGCTACTGCCATTAATAAAAGACCGACTACGGCCTGTGTTGTCAATACTTCGTTTTAGGATCAGGCTTTTACCCCCATCCTCAAGTGGTAGGTCATGCGCGCCTAACCACGTATTCATTTCTGTTTCTAGTCTTTTGTCTATCCTAAAAATAGCTGTAATTTCTGCGCGCTGACAGCCCTCACGGATCTGGCTGCTGTCTGCCCGCTCACCGAGTGCCAATCCAAGCGCATCTAGCAGAATCGATTTACCCGCACCCGTTTCACCCGTTAAAACACTAAAGCCCTCTACAAAGTCGAGCTCAAGTTGGTCGACGATTACAAAATCACGTAAAGCTAATGATTGAAGCATGTCTATCTACCCAGATTAAAACGTAGAAGGATATTCGTTCCAATGCAATTTTTCTCGTAAGGTTTGGTAGTCACTGTGACCCAAAGGATGTAGGAGAGAAATAGATTTTTCGGAGAGCCGCACTTCAACACGGTCGCCAATTTGTAATTTAGTAAGCGATTGCATGTCAAAGTTGACAATCACTTCACGACCGCCAACCACCTCGATCGCAATAATGGATTCTTGAGCGAGGACAATGGGGCGATTGGATAGGGCATGAGGTGCAATGGGAACCAAAACGATACCCGGAACCCTAGGATGCAAAATTGGGCCGCCAGCAGACAGGGCGTAGGCGGTTGAGCCAGTCGGTGTTGAAACAATTAAGCCATCGGAGCGTTGGTTATACATAAACGACTGATTGACATGGACTTTAAGTTCAACCATTCCAGACAGGCCGGAACGATTTACCACAACATCATTGAGGGCCAATCCACGATGGATTTCTTTGCCATTTCGAGAGACGGCAGCCTCTAAGAGCGAGCGAGAGTCGATCTCATAGTGCCCTTGGAGGATTTCAGGGAGGACCGTTTTTGCATCCTCAAAAGGGATATCGGTCATATAGCCAAGGCGCCCCATATTGATGCCAAGCAGAGGAACATCACTTCCTGCAATTTGGCGCCCAATACCCAGCATGGTCCCATCACCTCCCAAAATGACCGCCAAATCGGTGGAATCTCTAAAGTCAGACAGACGCAGGGTTTTGCTGCCTTTGAGCTGTAGATGAGCCGCCGTTTCAGACTCAATACTCAGCTCACAGCCTTGTTGGATAAGGATATTAGCTAATTCCTGTAGATGCTGGCCAATACCATCGGCCTGATGCTTACCAACTAAGGTAACGCGTCTAAATTTCTTCTGTAAAGGCTGGCTTGAAGGGCTTAACATACAACGATTAAACCATAGGCATAAAATTACTCCAATCATGGATGATCGCTCCAAACTTCTGCTGAAAACCCTCATCGAGAGATACATCGAGGAAGGACAGCCGGTGGGCTCCAGAACCCTATCCCGGTTCTCTGGCCTTGATTTATCTGCCGCTACCATCCGCAATGTCATGGCCGACCTTGAGGAGATGGGTTTTGTAACGAGCCCGCATACCTCTGCTGGCCGTATCCCCACCCCCCGCGGGTATCGCTTGTTTGTCGATACGATGTTGACCATTAGGCCTTTGGAGGAATTAGCATCGAGAGAGGTCGAGCGTTCTTTGTATCCAGACTCCCCTCAGAAGGTCATTAATTCAGCAGCGCAACTTTTATCGAGCTTGACCCATTTTGCAGGCGTTGTCATGACTCCCAAGCGCTCCCAGATTTTTAAACACATTGAGTTCTTGCGTTTGGGCGAGGGAAAAATTTTACTGATCTTGGTTACCCCTCAAGGGGATGTGCAAAATCGTATTTTGCCGACCACCCAGGATTACACCCCAAGTCAGTTGGTCGAGGCAAGTAACTATATCAATGCCCATTTTTCTGGAAAGAGTTTTTCAGATGTCAGCGCTCGATTGCGTGCCGAGCTTGATCACTTGCGAGGAGATATTGCGGGTTTAATGACCTTGGCGCTTGAGAATGGAGTGGCAGATTCTAGATTAACGCATCCTGATATGGTGATCTCTGGGGAGAGGCATTTATTGGATGTGGGTGAGCTTAGCTCTAACTTAAGTAAATTGCGCAAGATGTTTGACATGCTTGAGCAGAAATCAGTTCTGATGCAATTACTTGACATCTCTAGCCACGCTGATGGAATTCAGATATTTATTGGCGGTGAGAGTGAGCTATTACCTTATGAGGATTTAGCAGTGATCAGCGCACCCTATAGCGTCGATGGCAAAATAGTGGGCACCTTGGGGGTTATTGGCCCGACAAGGATGGCGTATGATCGCGTGATTCCGATTGTGGACATTACTTCAAAGCTTTTAAGTGGCGCCCTGAGTACTACTTAATTATTTAGTTTGGATTTCATTTGAACACCAGCCCTCATCTTCGTTCTGCTCGTACTGGTATTTTGGTAATCAATCTGGGCACACCAGAAGCACCGACTCGTTCGGCAGTGCGAACCTATCTCAAGCAATTTTTATCAGACCCCCGTGTTGTTGAAATCCCACGCTTGGTCTGGTGGTTGATTTTGCACGGAATCATTTTGCCAATTCGCAGTGGCGCTTCGGCCAAAAAATATGCCTCGATTTGGATGCAGGAAGGGTCTCCTTTGTTGGTGTACTCCAAGGCCCAAGCTCTTGGATTACAGGCACGCTTTAGTACCAGCAACCCTAGTGTGATTGTTGATCTGGCGATGCGCTATGGCAAGCCCTCGATTGCAGAGGTGCTGGAGCGTTTTCGGCAAGAGAATGTTGAACGTCTTCTCTTATTGCCTCTTTATCCGCAATACTCTGCAACTACCAGTGCCTCGAGCTTTGATGAAGTTTTTGACGTTTTAAAACGGTGGCGCAATCAACCCGAATTACGTTTGGTCAAGCACTACCACGATAGCCCTGCCTATATTGATGCCTTGCGCCAGAAAATTGAGGAGTATTGGACCCAAAATGGTCGACCCGATTTTGCGAAGGGCGCGAAGTTGGTGATGTCCTTTCATGGTCTGCCCAAACGTAATTTGATGCAAGGCGATCCCTACCATTGCGAATGTTTAAAAACAGGTCGTCTATTAGGAGAGGCTCTGGGGTTGGAGCCAAATCAATACCACGTCACCTTTCAGTCACGTTTTGGTCGGGCCGAGTGGTTAAAGCCATACACTGCGCTTACGCTTGAGGGCTTGGGGAAGGATTCTTGCCCACATATTGATATTGTGTGTCCCGGCTTCCCAGCGGACTGCTTAGAAACTCTCGAAGAGATTGCGATGGAGGGGCAAGAGATATTCCATGAGCATGGTGGTGGTGATTATCGATATATTCCCTGCTTAAATGATGATCCTGCATTTATTTCTGCCTTGGAACAGATTGCGCAAGCCCATATGCAAGGGTGGCCGAGCGTTCCAGATTCAGCAGCAGACTTGGCTGTGCGGGAGCGTCGTGCTCAAGAGGTCTCTGCAAAGATTGCCGCTGGCGACCAAGCCTCTTGAAATTGGCGGGTATTGCCCCCAACTATGGTTTAGTAGATAAGGTACCGTTATGAATGAAAACAAATCTGAGCAAGAACTCCATACAGAAAATTTAGCCAATCAAGAGACTGCTGCAGGTGAAGGTGGCGAACTCAATCTAAGCATTGAGGAGCAACTGGCGCAGGCTACTCAAAAACTGACTGAGATGCAGGACAGCTTTCTACGAGCCAAGGCCGAGGGCGAGAACATCCGGCGGCGCGCAATGGAAGATATTGCAAAGCACATAAGTTTGCGATTGAAGGTTTTGCTGAGCATTTAATTCCAGTGAGCGATAGCTTATATGCCGCTCTTGCCACCGAAGCGGGTGATGCTAAGGCGTTTAAAGAGGGGCTAGAGATTACGCTGAAACAATTAATTTCTGCCTTTGAGAAAGGGCGCTTGATTGAGATTAATCCAGCCCCTGGTTCTAAATTTGATCCCCACCAACATCAGGCCATTTCTATGGTTCCATCGGAGCAGGATGCGAATACAGTGGTTTCGGTTCTCCAAAGGGGCTTTTTGATTGCCGATCGGGTCTTGCGACCTGCCTTGGTAACGGTTAGCCAAGCAAAATAATTAAAGAATTTAGTAAATTCAAGGGCTTAGCCCCCTTGAAATCCATGAAATAGCCCCCATCTATGAAGTATTGGGCAGTACTAATTTATTTATTTTGGAGCCATTATGGGAAAGATTATTGGAATTGACTTAGGAACAACTAACTCCTGCGTTTCCGTTATTGAAAACAATGCACCGAAGGTGATTGAAAACGCCGAGGGCACTAGAACAACCCCCTCCATCATTGCGTATATGGAGGATGGAGAAGTATTGGTTGGGGCTCCTGCAAAGCGCCAGTCGGTTACCAACCCTAAGAATACGGTGTACGCGGTCAAGCGTTTAATTGGCCGTAAATTTACCGATGCTGAAGTCCAAAAAGATATCGGTCTGATGCCTTACAGCATTATTTCTGCTGATAATGGCGATGCTTGGGTATCGGTACGTGATAAGAAAATTGCACCCCAGCAGGTATCAGCTGAAGTATTACGTAAGATGAAAAAGACCGCGGAGGACTATCTCGGTGAAGAGGTTACAGAAGCAGTCATTACTGTTCCAGCTTACTTCAATGATAGTCAGCGTCAAGCCACTAAAGATGCAGGACGGATTGCTGGTTTAGAGGTAAAGCGAATTATCAATGAGCCCACTGCTGCAGCATTAGCCTTTGGGTTGGACAAGCAAGATAAGGTCGATCGCAAAATTGCAGTTTATGACCTCGGTGGTGGTACGTTTGACGTTTCCATTATTGAGATCGCCAATGTCGACGGGGAAAAACAGTTTGAGGTGTTGTCCACTAACGGTGACACCTTTTTGGGCGGTGAAGATTTTGACCAGCGCATTATTGACTGGATTATTGCCGAGTTCAAGAAAGAACAAGGNGTTGATCTCAGCAAAGACGTATTAGCTTTACAGCGNTTAAANGATGCAGCGGAGAAGGCCAAGATTGAGCTTTCATCTTCCCAGCAAACAGAAATTAANCTGCCTTATGTAACCGCAGATGCAAGCGGTCCTAAGCATCTCAACTTAAAACTAACCCGTTCTAAGTTGGAGTCCTTGGTCGAAGAGTTAATCACTCGCACGATGGGCCCATGCCAAGTTGCCATGAAAGATGCCGGCGTATCCTCATCCGATATTGACGATGTCATTTTGGTGGGCGGCCAAACCCGCATGCCAAAAGTTCAAGAACAAGTGAAGGCGATCTTTGGTAAAGAGCCTCGTAAAGATGTCAATCCTGATGAAGCAGTTGCTGTCGGTGCTGCAATTCAGGGTTCTGTATTGGCNGGCGATCGCAAAGANGTATTACTTTTGGATGTAACCCCTTTATCNCTTGGTATCGAGACCTTGGGTGGCGTCATGACCAAGATGATTCAGAAAAACACGACGATTCCAACCAAGCACTCGCAAGTATTCTCAACTGCAGAAGATAATCAGCCTGCCGTAACCATTAAGTGCTTCCAAGGGGAGCGCGAGATGGCGAGTGCCAATAAGATGCTGGGTGAGTTCAATTTGGAAGGAATTCCTCCATCAGCCCGTGGATTGCCTCAGATTGAGGTGACCTTTGATATCGATGCCAATGGTATTTTGCATGTGACGGCTAAAGATAAAGCCTCGGGTAAAGAGAATAAGATCACGATTAAAGCAAACTCTGGTCTTTCGGAAGAAGAAATTCAGCGCATGGTAAAAGATGCCGAAGCAAACGCTGAAGAAGATCGTAAGCTACTCGAGTTAGTAACCGCTAGAAATGCTGCAGATGCTCTGGCGCATTCCACGAAGAAGGCTTTGGAAGAGCACGGTAGCAGTTTGGATGCAGGTGAGAAGGATGCTATTGAATCGGCCCTAAAGGAGCTAGAGGAAGCTATTAAAGGAACCGATAAGGCAGCCATGGAAACAAAGACCGAGGCTTTAGCAAAAGTGAGCCAAAAGCTTGGCGAGAAAGCGTATGCTGCGGAGCAGGCGAAAGCGAATCCCGGCGGTGCTGCAAAGCCAGCGGGTGAGGCAAAAGCCAATGATCCCGAGGTAGTGGATGCCGACTTTAAAGAGGTAAACGATAAGAAGTAGTCTCTAGAAATTAGTAAGTAAATGCGATGAGTCGGCCCTGTGCCGACTTCTCGTTTTTATCTTTCAGGAAAAGGGTGCGCTGTGGCAACTGGTAAACGAGATTTTTATGAAGTATTAGGGGTTGGAAAAACTGCCAGCGAGGAGGACTTAAAAAAGGCCTACCGCAAGCTTGCCATGAAATACCATCCAGACCGTAATCCTGATAATCCAGGGGCTGAGGCAAATTTCAAAGAAGCTAAAGAAGCTTATGAGACATTGTCAGATCC
>JGI25921J50272_10000439_pt1 | contig 13600 bp, 15 predicted proteins | sample LauGreSu1BDMLBSD_2_FD_50272 | JGI IMG/M metagenome (IMG submission 50272) | reverse complement strand
GGCACCTTACGCTTATTGGTTGAGCCCAGACCAGAGCAAGGTATTTTAGACAGCATTCTCGAGAAGATTGAGAGCCATCAGATCATATTGCGACGGGTTAATCTTGGTTCAGGTAAATCCACCCTTCACCTGGGAACTAGAGAAGATGGTTTCTCGCTAAGCGAGTCTGAGATGCAAACCTCCTACGGACCCCGTTGGCGTATGTTCGTGATTGGCGCAGGACAACTCTCTTTATATGTTGCTAATTTTGCTCTAGCGGCAGACTTTGATGTAGTGGTCATTGACCCCCGTGAGGAATACACCGAAGGTCTTAGCCAAGAAGGTATCCAGTTCATCAAAGGCATGCCCGATGATGTGATGCAAGAATTAGGGATTGACTCCCACACTGCGATTGTGGCTCTCACGCACGACCCCAAGATTGATGATCTTGCCCTGATCGACGCCCTGCAGTCAAAAGCCTTCTATATTGGAGCGCTAGGCAGTTACACCAACACCGTCAAGCGTAAAGAGCGTCTGCGAGAGTTCAATTTATCGACCGAGCAACTCGATCGTTTGCATGGGCCTGTGGGTTTATCCATTGGCGCCCTAACGCCTCCAGAGATTGCGGTCTCGGTAATGGCCGAAGTGATTGCGGTCAAGTACGGCAAGCAAACCTAAGGTCTGATTGCCGGGCTTTCAATCCGCATACCATTTGCACGACGCATTAGATAAAGCTCGATTTGGGCAAGCTCCACAGAGCCATAAGGATATTGTTCTGCCCGCACTCCCGACATGCAATTACGTAATCTNCGCTGTAAGGAGCCNACGTTCTGCCANTCCAAACGATAGATCGGATACCCAGTGGGATGCGCCTGGGGAATAACGCTACCCGCCAGCTTTAAGCCTGCTCTNTCATCGTGGCACTGCGCACACGATAGATTTAGCTGCCCCATTCTCTGAAAATAAAGAGTTTTACCTTTTTGAAAATCAGCTTCTATTGCAGAATCTTTCGANGCAGCAATAGGCAAGCCTNTGGATTGATAGGCAATCAGAGTACTTAGCGCTAGTAANGGCTTAGACTCATACGCAAAAGCGGGTGATTGTTGGCGAGTGGTTCGGCATTGATTAATTTGCCCTTCCAGATTGAGTAATTTACCTTGAACCCGTTTTGGAAAGGTGGCAGAGACACCTTTCATGGATTGCTTTACATCACTATGACAATCAACACAGGCTTTACTACTGGGATTATTACGATCGATCCAAAGAGCCTCGCCGTCCATGATCCAAAACATGGCTGGATTTAAGCTCATATCATTTTGCATCGCCTGATTAGTGGGCGACATCAATGCATAAGCTGATACTCTAGAATCAGCCTGCAAGAAAGGTGTGCTTGTCAGCAATAAACCCAATAAGGCACATTGCCCTAGTAATCTCATAAAACAGTAATGGCCTGTTTCACGATCGTGAGGTAATCGTTATCGCCCGTCCACTTAAACTCGAGAGTTCCGGATTGGTCTGCTTTGGCATAGAAAATAAAGAGTGGGTTCGAACCGACGCCCGGATGAAGGTCAGCCTTAAATACTTCTTTGCCGTTATAGGTACAAACAAACTCCCGAATAATGTCGCGGGGCACGCGAACACCCTGCTCGGTATGCCGAAAGCCCGACTCCATCTCATGCTGCACAATGGCGCGGATTGAAAATACCTCACCCCGTTTTGCTGTTTTGGGAAGAGTAACGACTGCTCGAGAGGAACGACTCATATCATCTCCGTACAGGCAGAGAGAGTTACCACCGTATCAACGCTGGTGCGCCAAAATGAGCCATCGCTCATTTGTGCCAAAGCCCATACCTTTTGGGAGTCAGCCAAACGAATCCGCGTGCTTGCTTCCGCCTTACCCGATAGGGGTGTGAAATAACAACTCACCACGTTTGGTAATGGATTGCCTCGGCGATGATGTGTATGGCTTTAACGTAATCGTTTTGCGTCATTGGGCTTTGTACAGAAAACTTAATCGCCACTAAATTGCCGTTCTCGACAAGGGGTGGTAGCTCAAAATAGATACGCCCCGTGTTTACAGGACGATTGCCGACAATCGCTTTCATCGCTTGCATTGCATCGCTTGGGGTCGCGCTTGTGCTCTGCCATGGGCTTAATGTAAGCGCAGTCAATGAGGTAATAAATACACGACGCTGGTTCATGGTGTTTTGATGGTTAACAAATAGGCAATGACATCTTCAATTTCTTGGGCACTCAATACGGTCTTACCAGCAAATTGAGGGGCAACGCGCTGGAGATGATCGATTCTAAAGTAGGAAGGCATGATCGTGTTNGCACTGGTTTTAGCAGGGTCTACTAAGCGAGCGCGCAGTTGTGCGGCCGATAGATTAGCAACACTGAGTTTTAACTCTGGGGCTAAGTTACCCTGAAAACGTTCTTCTGGAAACGGGCCGGCGTGGCACAGGATGCATAGGCCGGTCTGCCGGCTGGTCACAAGTGTGCGGCCCTTGATGGGGTCTCCAGGTTTACCGCTTAATGAATTTGGGATGGCATCGCCATCCCAAATGATTTGCGCCTGAGAGCTTGTGGGAAGCGCTAGCAGCGCACTAATCGCTAGCGCAATCCCAAACCGCATACCTTAGACGAGCGTAATACCGCTGTTCTTTAGAGGTACTGTGCGGATCCGCTTACCCGTTGCCCGGTAGAAGGCGTTTAAGACAGCAGGTGCCGCTACTGAAATAGTAGGTTCACCAATACCGCCCCACTCCTTGCCACCACCCTGAATAATGATGGTCTCTACTTTAGGCATTTGTTTTAAGCGAATCGATCCAAAGGTATCAAAGTTGGTCTGCTCAATCCGACCATTCTTGACCGTGCACTCTTCCTCGAATAAGGCAGATAAGCCATACACAAACGAGCCGGAGACTTGACGCTCAATTTGGGCAGGATTAACTGCGTATCCAGGATCGGTTGCTGCAACGATGCGATGAATCTTGACCTTGTTGCCATCGGTGACCGATAGCTCACAGGCAGCAGCTACGAAACTACCAAAGGATTTTTGCTGTGCAATCCCACGGAATACCCCGGCGGGTGCTGGTTTGGTCCAACCAATCCGATCGGCTACTGCATTAAGCACCGCTAGATTACGTGGATAGTTCGCAGAGTACTTGCGACGGAACTCGACTGGATCGACTCCAGCGTATTCTGCCAACTCATCCATAAAGCATTCCATGAACACCGCATTTTGGTTAATGTTCACGCCCCGCCAAAATCCTGGAGGTACGTGCGTATTGCGCATCGCGTGATCGATCATCAAGTTCGGGAAGTCATAGCTAATGCCATGCTCGCCGCCCTTAGCAACGCCTTGGAATACCAATGGGTCCATACCCTTGTTTTGCGCAACCACTGCAGGGCGCACGGAGGTCAAGATCGATTGACCCGATAAACGCATATGAACACCCGTCAGGTTTTTCTTGCTATCAAAGCTAGCGCTCATTTTGCACATCATGATGGGGTGATAGCGACCTTGGGTCATATCTTCTTCACGAGTCCAAATCAACTTGATCGGTGTGCCTGGCATTTGCTTAGCAATATTGACCACCTGGGTGGTGTAGTCCTGGAAAGCACCGCGACGACCAAAGCCACCACCTAGATTTACCTTAATGACATCACACTTATCAGCGGTTAAGCCCGAGGCAGCAATTACCGCAGCCAAAGAGGCTTCACCGTCTTGAGTTGGTACCCAAGCACGGCAACTGTCTGGGGTCCATACTGCTGTTGCGTTCATTGGCTCCATTGGTGCATGGTTTAAGAACGGATAGAAGAACTGCGCTTCAATCGTTTTAGAAGAATCTGCAGCGACCTTCTTGTAATCACCGTTCGCATTACCTACAAAGGTTTGCTCTGCTTTTAAGCCTTCTTCTAAACGCTTCAGAATATCGGCTTGTTGCACATTTGCATTAGGACCTTCATCCCATACGATTGGCAAACGATCCATCGCTGTTTTTGCTTGCCAAAATGTGTCAGCAATCACGGCAACCGCTGAATCACCAACCTGCACAACCTTTTTGACACCCTTCATGCCGGCTACTTTGCTAGCATCAAAGCTTTTGAGCTTGCCACCAAATACGGGGCTGTCCTTAATGGTTGCGTTCAACATGCCGGGCATCTTGAGGTCGATCGCATAGACCTGCTTACCGGTGACCTTATCAGCCAAACTATCCAAACGATCCATCGGCTTACCGATTACCTTCCAACGCTTCGGATCTTTTAGTTCAATACCTTTTGCATCGGGTACGGGTAACTTAGCAGCTGCGGCTGCAACCTTGCCAAAGCTAACGGAGCGACCACTAGCCTGATGTGTAATGATGCTATTGACTGCCAAGCATTCGACTGCAGGAACACCCCACTGATTAGCAGCAGCCTGAACCAACATGATGCGGGCAGCCGCACCGCCCTTGCGCACATAGTCTTCTGAGGTACGAATACCGCGGCTACCGCCGGTGGAGAATGATCCCCAAACACCCTTGCGTTTTAGGCTCTCACCTGGTGTTGGGTAATCGATGGTAATTTTTTTCCAATCACACTCTAGCTCTTCAGCAACCAATTGGGCTAAGCCAGTAATAGTGCCCTGGCCCATCTCGGAGCGAACGACCCGAATCACAACGGTGTCGTTTGGCTGAATTACAACCCAAACACCAATCTCAGGGGCGCTGGCTTTATCAGCAGCTTGTGCATGAGCAGTTCCAATGACGCCGGGAAACTCTAGACCAATGGCTAAGCCCGTTGTAATTGCAGATGTGCCAACAATAAATTGGCGACGGGATAAATTAGGTACGCGTGCATTCATGATTTTCTCCTTATGCCTTCGCTGCTGCATGGATTGCGGCACGCACTTCTTGGAAGGTTCCACAACGGCAGATATTGGTTACGGCAGCATCAATATCGGCATCGCTGGGCTTGGGATTTTTTCTGAGCAAGGCAGTGGCGGCCATAATCATGCCGGTTTGGCAGTAGCCGCATTGCGGTGCCTGTTTATCAACCCATGCTTGCTGTAATTTATTTAATTTGCCACCAACGGAGAGGCTCTCAACGGTTTCAATTTTCTTACCCTCGGCTGCGCTGACTGGCAAAGCACATGAACGAATTGCTGCTCCATCGAGCAATACTGTGCAGGAACCACATTGCGCAATACCGCAACCGTATTTGGTACCTGTTAAGCCAACTTGCTCACGAATCGCCCAAAGTAAGGGGGTATTTGGATCTACATCTACAGTTCGTACTTTTCCATTGATGGTCAACTTTGCCATTAGGATCTCCTCATTGATGATTATTTTTAGTTCAGACTTTCAACAGTCTTTTTAATAAAAAGCCACATTAATCATAAACGAATTACCCCAAAGAGCACTCGGGTTTTTGCCTAATTCGAGCGTCGCCACGTGGACCCCAAGACTTCTTTGGTATGAGTCAGAAAGTCATTGAATTTATTAGCTATTTTCTGCACATCCCAATTTATGGAGAGCTACACACTTTCTTGACTTCCTCGATAATGGGATAAATCATTTATATAAATTCAATGCCCAAGCCCACCTCTACCCGCCACCTGATTGTGGTGCTTGGCGACCAACTCAATGCAGATTCCAGCGCCTTTACTGGCTTTGATCCCAAGCGTGATTGCGTTTGGATGGCCGAGGTTCATGAGGAATCTACGCATATTTGGTCCTCCAAGCAACGGATTGCACTATTTATTAGTGCCATGCGGCATTTTGCTAAACAACTGGAGGCGGCTAAGGTCCCCTTGCACTACAGTGCCTTGGAAGATTCTGACAACACTCAATCTCTTGACGGTGAGTTACTTCGTGCCATCAAGACCCTCANACCACAAACTCTCATCATGACCGCTCCGGGTGACTGGCGCGTACTTGAGAAGATTAAAGGTGTTGCCAANCAGACGAACANACCGCTAGAGATTCGGGAGGATGAGTATTTCTTTTCCACCGTTCGTGACTTTGCCCAACATCGNAAAGGCCGTAAGCAAATCCGCCTAGAGTATTGGTATCGGGAGTTGCGTAAGAAACATGCCATCTTGATGGAGGGCGATCAACCCGTTGGCGGCGAATGGAACTACGACCACGATAATCGTAGCGCCTTTAGTAAAGCAGGTCCTCCCCCCATCCCCGCACCACTTCGATTTAAACCCGATGCAATCAGCAGCGCAGTTATTCAGTTAGTAAACCAACGCTTTGCTGATCATCCTGGAGAACTAGCACCCACCAGCGAAGGATTTGGGTGGCCTGTAAAGCGTGCTGATGCACTCTTAGTGCTCGCTGATTTTATGAAGAATCGTTTGCCACTGTATGGTCAGTTTCAAGATGCGATGTGGACCAACGAAACGTGGTTATTTCATGCGCATATTGCTAGCTCCCTCAATCTGAAGTTGCTCTCTGCCCAAGAGGTGGTTGCTGCAGCCCAGATAGAGTTCACACAGGGCCGAGCTCCGATCGCGGCAGTAGAGGGCTTCATTCGACAAATATTAGGTTGGCGTGAGTACGTCCGCGGTATTTATTGGACCCAGATGCCTAGCTATCTTGAGCAAAATGCACTCAATGCAAGCGCCCCACTGCCAGCATTCTTTTGGGATGGCAAGACTACGATGCAATGCCTGCAACAAACCATTACACAAAGTTTGAGTACAGGATACGCACACCATATCCAGCGCTTAATGGTCACTGGTTTGTACACCCTTCTACTAGGGGTCAATCCCAAAGAGGTACATGCTTGGTATTTAAGTATGTATGTCGATGCCGTCGAGTGGGTTGAACTTCCAAACGTCATCGGTATGAGTCAATTTGCCGATGGTGGTCTCATGGCCAGTAAGCCCTATATCGCAACCGGTAAGTACATTGATCGCATGAGTAATTACTGCAAGACCTGTATTTATAAGCCTGATCAATCCCATGGCAAGGATGCCTGTCCAATGACGACCCTCTATTGGGATTTTTTGATGCGCCATGAGTCAAGCATGAGCAAGAACCCCCGCATGGTATTACAAGTTCGTAATCTCAACCGTATGACCGATGAGACAAAGCAAGCGATCCAGTCTCAAGCCAAACAACACCGCACGGCATTAATAAGCTAGTAAAGATACGAGTTTGTAGCGTCCGTCACTGCTCATGAGCTTGAGCGTGTACTCTTCAACGAAAACTGCATCACTTAATTTTGGAAAATAGAATTCGTGCGACTTGCCGCGAGGCTCATCGGCGACAAACACCAATTCCTTTGCTGTATCAATTTTTGTTATTCGGTACATAAATACAAATCAACTCAGTAAATCACTGCGATGCGTTGATCAGAGATTATTATTAATATTAGTATTTGTTTCTCAAAATTACTCTTTAAGCTACATCTGCTACTGTTTCATATTTAGGGAATTAAAGCAATCGGGCACTCCCCCTAAGCCGCAAATTAGATAAGAGCGTTGGAACTATCTCAATTAAGTACCAAAATATAAGGATCGGCTAAGCCATTAACACCCAATCATGACTATTTTTAATGAATACCATTAAGAGAACCTATTTAATAGCTACGCTGGTATTTTTACTCAACGGCATAGTTGGTTCTGTTACGTACGGTCAGACATCGGCTGGCAAAGTAGATCCTCAGCGTCCTATCCTAGATACTCGAACACAGAAGACTCTCTCAGTGGCGGAATTGATTCAGAAACTGGATCGGGTGGATTACATATTACTGGGAGAGTTTCATGACAACCCAAGTCATCACCAATTACGCGGTGAGTTCATTCTGCGACTTAACAAACCTAAGCAAGCGGTGATTGTGGAATATCTACTTGCCGGTAAAGAAGTTCGGTTTACAGATTCCACCCTAGACTCTCTGCATGCAGCCGGCTTTAACAGTAAGGCTTGGCCCTGGTCAATCTACAGCCCTCTTTTTGAGCAATTACGTATTAGTCAACGCCCAATCTTTGGAAGCAATCTAGATCGCTCGATTTCGAAAGCCATTTTCTCAGGAGAGCCTAATCCGATTCCTGTGCAGTTCAAGACCGACTACCAAAAAAGCACGCTATCCGGATCAGCAATGTCTGCACTGGAGCAAGATCTCATTGATGGGCACTGTGGCAAATTACCGCCCACCTATTTAAAACCTATGATGATGGTTCAGCGCTTAACGGATATTTCGATGGCACAGGCTTTACTCGAGCGCCCCTCTGGAATTCTTTTGGCTGGCAATGGACATATTCGTAAGGATTACGGAGTACCCCAGGTTCTCAAAGCGATTGCTCCTCATCGATCGGTGGTCAATATTGCCTTTATAGAAGATGATGGTCTTGACTCAAAGAATCTTGCCAAGGATCGAGATCGCTATGATTACGTTTGGCTAAGCAAGCCCATTGAGCGCAAGGATCCCTGTGCAGATCTACATTTTAGTAAGCCCAGTAAATGATGCCTCGTATTGAAACTATCTCAGCCGGTCTCGTAGCTCCACTTTGGGTCCGCGAGGATCATGAATTACGCTCAGTGATGTCGGGCATCAAGAAATCTCCTATCAGCACTCTTGCAAAGCCTTGTCCCATTGAAATTACCGCAAGTGGTATTGCAAGTGATGAGCAAGCTGATCATCTGGCCCATGGTGGTATTGAAAAAGCTCTATACGCCTACCCCATTGAGCACTATCCTCACTGGACTAATTATCTTAGCGAGGCTAAGAAGACCGCAATGGACCTCCCGCATGGCTATTTTGGTGAGAACCTCACAATTAGTGGCTTACTAGAAGATTCTGTATTTGTTGGTGATCGTTGGCAAATGGGTGGTGTTGAATGCGTGGTGGTGAAGTTAAGGACCCCCTGCTATAAGTTCACTGCTCGAACAGGGGTTAGCACCGTTGGCAAAGAAATGATCCGCACTGCTCGAAGTGGTTGGTATCTTCGCGTCTTGCAACTTGGATCGATTTGTCCGGGTGATGCCATTACAGTGATTCCAGGACCTCGAGAAACGAGCATCTTAGAACAGAATCAGGCATTACTCAAAAGCCAATCCCAAGATTAAATTGAAGTTGATTTTGAATGGCTTACTCGTTTTGCCAGTCGCAGAAAGAATGGTCCGATCAGTCCGGAGATCGTATGCCGATATTTTGCAAAGAATCGATACGAGAGGTTCCAGATCGGTCTTAATAAAGGTTGCGAGAACAACCAAGCCAATACAGGTAGGTTAGCGCGACGATAGGCTTCTGCAAAGACGGGTACTCCATGAATCGCTTCCCGCCCTTCCATTTGTCCATACATCCGTGCGAGTGCTTGTTCGCAACTAACGCCTACTACTTGGGGGTCATACTCTGGACCATTGATATCCACAAAGCGCAACAATCCCTGCTGATTGCGGGAAGATAGATAAATAATCTCAGCCTGACACAAAGGACAGGCGCCGTCATAAAAAAGAGTTAGGGGTAAGAGCGCATGGCGCATACGTTTTACAGATACACTCGTGAGATGAATAATGATCCATTGTCCCTGAAATGCGCATTCTTTACATTTTGAGTATTGGTATGGCTCTCAGTGCCTGCGGCCAGGCTGACTACAGCACATGGAACTGCTATGCAGATGGCCAATCCGATCAGAAGGTAGTGATGGTTCTTCAAGAATCTACCATGAAGATTGGGGATCAAAAGCTGAGTTACTGTGGCAGTCTAGGTCTAGTAAGTTATTTTGATCGTTCCTGTAAAGCAGAGACTAAAAACTCGATGGCGCAATTGATTCCGAGCCAATCTCTCTTGACCATTGATACAAAGCAATACCGGTGTGAAAAACTCTAATTATTTATTGGGTACGCTTTAATAGAATCTGTGCGGTCATCCTGCCTGCGAATACAAGATCCATCTCAAGCCCGTCTTGCGATTGTTGGATACGAACACCATCCTGACTATGGGGTTTGGTCTCCTCGACCGCTAAGAGCTGATTAGGCCATGAGAACTTCATATTGGCGCTCATGGGTAAATAGCCATCAAATAAACGACGCATTAGAGGTCCGGCATTGAGCTGATACATTCCATTCCCTAAAGAATCTAATGCGCGTGATTGCAAATCAATACAAATCGAGCCACCTTTTTGTACCTCGCTTAATGTGACCCGATTGTCACGCACCTCAGCCATTGCAATTCCATCGAGGCTGCGCACCTGAATATCTTTAATTCGGTCTTTATTAAAGAGAATGACGACCTTGCGGATAGGATCTAATTGCTTATGGCAGGTCTGGATCTCGACCAAGCCAGACTCTAAGCTAGCTTTACTGATCGTCACCTTAGACTCGTAGGTGTACGCGCCAGGATCTGGCCGATTCTTTAAGTAACGGATTTGACCCTCACCCACCACATCGGCATTCTCTAAAGAATTAGCGAGACTCGAGAAAAGAAAAAGGCACACACCGAGGTGTATGCCTATACGATTTCTTGATGAACAGATCACATCAAGACCAAAACAAATTAATATACTTTTTTGCTAAGACGCTGATCACGCTTCTCAATCATTAACTGCAAAAACCACTCGCCACGCTTCGTGGGGGACTGCATCATATTCTTAATGAATGCCTGAAAGCATGCTGCTAGATTCTGATTACTCATTATCGCTCCCTAGAAATAACTACCTTGATTGTAATTTGTTTGCTGTTTCTTAGTTTAGACCAGGCCAAGGCCCTTGCCAGCAGTAAATCGGCCAATGGTTTTAGCCTGCATAAAGCCAGATTGCTGCAAGTTGGATTACTCCTGCTCGGCCTGTGGAGCACAAGAAATAAGCAAGCCCCCACTCGTTTGCGGATCTGTAATGAGGTTTTGTTGCCATTCCTGCATGGTGGCTGACAGATTGATCTCGTGACCATACGCTTGCCAATTACGAGTCGATGCGCCTGTATAGATATCAGCCTTTGCAAGCTCTACCGCCTCGGTGACAAGCGGTATTTGATCCCACTGAAGCTCGGCCCGTAAATGTGCACCGCGGCCCATCTCAAGTAAGTGCCCTGCTAACCCAAAACCGGTCACATCGGTTAAGGCATGTACACCAGTCATCTTGGCTAAGTCCACCCCTGGTTTATTAAGCTGGGTGGTGAGAGCAATCATTTGCTCGTACCCCGATGCTGATAGACGCTCTTTCTTTAAGCCTGCACTAAGGATGCCAACCCCTATTGGTTTACTGAGGATGATGCAATCGCCATCCTGCGCGCCGCTATTGCGTTTTAAGTTTGTAGGATCAACAATCCCAATGACCACTAGGCCATAGATTGGCTCCACACTATCAATCGAGTGGCCGCCCGCAATCGGAATTCCAGCTAATTGACAGACAGACTCACCCCCTGCGGTTATCTTTTGAATGGTCTCTATCGGCAGGACTTGAATCGGCATTCCCAAGAGAGCAAGTGCAAACAATGGCTGCCCACCCATGGCATACACATCAGAGATCGCATTAGTTGCTGCAATCCGCCCAAAGTCGAAAGGGGTCATCCACAATTGGCATGAAAAAATCAGTGGTTGCCACAATCGCTTGCCGATCATTGATTTGATAGACAGCCGCATCCTCATTATTTTCAGAGCCTGCCAATAAAGCTTGTGAGATCGTTTTAAAGGGGGAATCCTTCAAGATATCGCTCAAGATACCGGGGGCGATCTTGCAACCGCAACCGCCGCCATGGGATAAGGATGTTAGTCGGCCGTTATAGATAGGGGTAGTGGAATTCACTATTTAATCTCAATTTAAAATTACTGTTTTTGGAAGAACTTCTTAATATTGGTAACTGCCTCTTTACCCAACTGCTGGGCACTGTCGCTTACATTTCGTAAGGTATCGGTAGCGACATCAAGATAGGCTGCAACACTTTTTATAGCAGCCTGCTTAACAGCAGGAACAATCGCATTCACAATCTTACTCACAGCTTCTTGTGTACCTGCACCATTCTTGCCTGTATCGATATCAGTAATATGAATATCGTCTAACTTTAAATTAACCGTTGTACTGACAATGCGAGTATCACGGTACGATAAATTAGCTCCCTCAATATCGAACTTCTTAATCAAAATTCTGGGCTGTTGGCGATCCTTATCCTTCTTACCTTTTGGATCTCCCGCCTTATCCGAGCTCTGGTGCTCTTTGTCAGACCGGGCAACATTATCCTGAAGTGCCGATAAATTATCTGTTTGTTTGGTCTTGATGTAATAGACCATCGGACTATTTAGCAAAATACGATCAATCACTACTGAGTCTAATTTGGATTCTTTAGAATTTAGCGTAATCTGAATCAGGCCTGCTTTAAATGCCGCTGGATCATTAAAGCCAGGGGGATTAGCAATCTCAAGATTTGTGATCGTGGCGGTGGTCTGACGCAAACTAATATTGACCTCCCCAACACTGACCTTAGTACCCAGTGACTCTGATCCATACTGCTCGATCGCAGTCTTTACATACGCATCAATCTTGCCTGAACTGTAATAGGCTACGCCGAGGACGATGGCCGCTAGAACAACAACTGAAATAATGATCATCTTGAGGATTTTCATGGTTAGACTCTAGTAAGCATGTATTTTATTTCCGTACTTCCCGAATCTTCATGAACAGAATACTAAGGGCAAACGCTAGGGTTAAGGCATTGGTCACAATTAGTGGCATGCTATCTATCGCAATGCCGTAGGCCAGCCACAAAGCTACACCGCTAGCAAACATGGTGTACATCCCCAAGGAAATGCCCGATAGGTCCTTCGTTTTCCAGGACTTTATCGCCTGAACTAAAAAGGAGAATGTCGTTAGGCAGGCAGCTAAGTAGCCAATGATGTCAACATGAAGCGCCATGGGATCTTAGCGTATCTAAAAACCTTCTAGCCTACTTTAACTAATTCGACCAATGGCACAACTCACAAACGATTTTGCAGTCGCAATGCCTTTATCGAGTCCGGCCACTGATCCTTTTTCTGGATAGCCCATGCCCAACAACTTCGCCACAACCTGCGGGCGTAAGTTTGCATCAGCTTCCAGAACTACTGCTTTCTGAGCATGGTCGACAATTACACCAGCGACTCCCGTAATCGACATCAAACCCTTCACAATCGTGTTCTCACAACCACCGCACTTCAGGTTCTCAATTTCCACAGTCATTTGGTTTGCCATCATTCTCTCCTTGAGAAAGTAGTTCTATATTCATTGTAGGTCTTTATCGGGTTTTTAGCTGTTTGGCGAGATCCAGAAAATCGGTAGCATGGTAATCAGTCCAGGTCTCACGATGCAGATCGTCTCTAGCTTGCTTGGGACCAAACTCCAGCGGCCGCTCAATAAATGCTGTTTGCAGACCACAGGCATGGGCAGCTTGGAGATCGTCCTTGTGAGAGGCAACCAACATCACCTCGTTGGGCTCTAAATCAAAGATATTGCAAACCCCTAAATAGGTTTCTGGATCGGGCTTGTAGTGCCGAAATACCTCTGCTGACAAGATCAGGTCCCAAGGTAAACCCGCTTTCTTGGCCATATTTGCCAAGAGCCCTAAATTACCATTGGAGAGGGTCACGATCGTGTGATCTTGTTTTAAGAGTGTCAGTCCAGAAACGGTATCGGGCCATGGATGCAAGCGGTGCCATA
>JGI25921J50272_10000433_pt1 | contig 13646 bp, 10 predicted proteins | sample LauGreSu1BDMLBSD_2_FD_50272 | JGI IMG/M metagenome (IMG submission 50272) | reverse complement strand
ATGCTTGAACGATATGGTGTTGAACATGCAAGCCAATCTGAAGAGCTAAAAGAGAAATCCCGTCAGACATGTTTAACAAGGTATGGTGTAGAATATCCTATGCAAAACTATGAAATTTTTCGAAAGGCTGCTAAATCGATGTATACAAAGAAATCTTACACACTTCCTAGCGGAATTTCAATTCCTCTCATGGGCTATGAGTGGATGGCATTCGATATACTTCTCGGTAAAAAGAAAGAACCAAGATACACCGGGAAAACATACAAAGAGGATCAAATTAATTTGATCCCACCTCTTATCCCTTACTATCATTCTGGAAAACAACGTATGTATTACCCTGATATTTTTGTTAATGGTTTGATTATCGAAGTTAAGAGTGTTTGGACTTTTAATCTCACTTACGAGAAAAATCATTGTAAATTCGTTGAAACAGCAAAACAGTATCCTTTTCAGGTTTGGATATTTGGTAGAAAAGGTTTAATTGAAATACTTTCCTATTCTTCAGAAGGAGTTGCAACATTTCGAAATGGGAAGGTTTATTCTGGTAAAAGCATCAAAACATCTCGACAAGGAAGTAACAAAGGTGATGAATGCAGTGATGAAGTTCTCTATGAAGAGATTAAAAATCTTATTGAAGAAATGTAATAATACTTCCTGAAGTATTATTAAACTATGTAAAACCCAACCCAGAACCCCCAGAAACCCCCTTAATTTAGAATATGGGGAACCCTACACCTCCACCAACGCTTCGTACAACGGTATGAGCGAGGCAGGAGTTCTTAAGCTCGTAAGTCTGCTTCTGAGCGTTGAAACCAGAGTTCTGGTTAATAGCAGTACCAGCTCCAGATAAAGCGCCGTTAAGATGAGTAGCACCGCCAGCAACGTGAGGAAGGTACCCGGCAGGAAGAGCCGAAGCAACACCAACCTCGTTAATGAACGGAAGTTTACCAGCAGCGATAGGAAGACCGGCAAGGGCAGCCTGAGCGTCAGCGCCAATCTCAACGTCTAACGAAACGTTAGTAAGCTTACCGTAATCAGTCGAACCACTGTGATCAGTGTTGATGAAGTTAGTACCATAAGAGAAGCAGTGGTATCCTGTGACAGTAGGACCACTGTAAGCAAAGTAGAAAGGCTGGATCATCGAGAAGAAATCTACAGGAAGATTATCAAGACGCTCAGCACCCTCGTACCTGAGAGATACAGCAGAAATAGGGTCGAAAGCATTCGGAGCAGGGAATTCAGTTGCAGTTAACTCCATCGTGATAGGATCGCCATCGGCATCAACACCATCGTGAGAAACAGTGTAGCATAAAGCTTGACGAGAAGTGTAGTTGGAAAGCTGACCCTTCACGGAAGTATTACGGAAACCGAAGAAAAGAACCTTGACAGCATGAGAATAACGAAGATATCCAGAAGTGCTCGAGGTAGCAGTATGAACAGACACATCCGATGCACTCTGGATGATCTCCCATACCATGTCACGGGGAACCTTGCCCATACGCTTACGTTCGTCGGAAGTAACTACAGAGTAGTTACCCCAAAGCTGAAGACTAGCAAGAGTAGGAGCAGCCGCAACATCAGCAATAGTTGCCTGACGACTGTAACCAGGAGCTAAACCGTTAACAGTGGCACTAGTCGGGTTCGACACAATTAAAAGCTCATCCCAATCACGGAGACAAAGGTTTACCATGATTTCATTGTAGATGATACCACCAGTAGGAAGAGCAATACCATAATCACGTGTGAAAGGAAGAGGAAGAGGAACGTTTACAGTAAAAGCAGGAAGAACTTGAAGAGTGTTCTGCGCGTCAGATACATCAACAACGGGGTTAACAAGTTCGGGAAGGTTACCAATCATGTTATCGTAAAGATTACGCTTACCAGCCGGAACAGAGAAGGCAGAGAAGAAATCAAGGTAGAATTCATCAAAGTTAGCGCCCGGAACACCCGAAAAGTTGAGATCCATCTCCTCCATTAAGTTGTGACCAAAGTTATGAGTCCACCGAAGGAAAAGACCCGAACCACGAAGAGAAGCCGAAGCAGTTACAGCGTTTACATCAGCACGGAACCAGTTGTTTAAAAGATAATCACCTTGACGACCGATCTTCCAGTTCGACTTTCCACCGAAATCAGAATTACCACCCTGGTTAGTGTGGGTCTGAGGAGCTAAGGAAAAGATGTTAGTCTTTACAGTTTTCTTGATAAAAACCATCTTAGACCCAGGGGCATTGTTAGCCAAATACTGGTTATGAAGAGCACCATGGTTGGTAACTACGTCAACATGAGCGTGATGAGTGTTAGAAGAGCATAGACGAGGCATTGTTGTTTTATTTGGATTGAGAAAAAATTTAAATTATTTAAGTATTTTCTTATTCAATGTACTTTAAAAAATTTTATAAAATCGACCTAAAGATCATGGAATGTCTAATATTAAGGTAAAAGTGAAATGATATTCCTAAAGACATATTTCTAAATGTCTCGAGAAACACGAAAGTTTGGCGTTAATTCGACTAGGTTTACTTTCACTCTAACTGTAGATCATATAGAATGTGATAAAATTATTGGATGTATTCCAGTTACTAAAAGTTTCCACTTCACTCCTCCAAAGCAGACAACTAAAATCACTGACATTTTAGGTCCAGGAACTTGTAGTAATTCTTGTACTTTTGGATTTCTTGATCCTGATAAGAAATCCAAAAGGTGGATTGTAACAATGAAAGATGCTTTAAAGAATACCGTTTTACCGCAAGAATTTTCTTCTCCGATGAAATGTTGGTGGTGTCATTCTTCTTTTAATGAAAATCCGTTAGGTTGTCCAATTAAATTTGTTCCATTACAAGAGTACTACCTAACAAAAGGTTATTTTTGCTGTTGGGAATGTGTTATGGCTTTTGCAGAAAGTGTTCGAGTAAAACCAGAGTTTCATGAATGCATTCAACTAACATATCATATGTTTCATGCATGTGGAGGCGAAGGAAAAATCACACCTGCTCCACATTTTAGTCTAAAACAAGAGTATGGCGGACCATTAACAAACGAAGAATATAAAGGTCGTCATGAAACTTATCATCCTACGGGGAATAGCTATGTATACATGGTACCAGTAGGGGAATTATTTGAAGTTGTATCAAAATTTTAATGATCACGTTCTTACGTCACAAGTCCTTTACGTCGCAAGTCCTCACTTCTTTTTCTGTATATCTATCTAGATAGATATACTTCTTGTATACTTCTTGTATACTTCTTGTATACTTCTTGTATTACTTCGGAACTCGTGAACTTGGAGTATAGACACTTCGAGACCTTGTGAGACGGGAATGCCGTTGATGAGGTTCACCCCGATTAACGTCACTTTCATACACCCCTGAAGATAATTCATCAATTGAATCAACTTCACCTCTTGATCGATATGATGAAGTAGCATCAGAAACTTGACGTGCTAAAACAGTACCAAAATTAGATGCGTCAACCATTAAATTTTGAGTAGCGGGGTTACGTTGTCCTGCCACTGCGCTTGATAGTCCTCGAGATGCTCCTGACATAGCGGTTTGCATGTTATTACACAAATAAATAAACCGCCATCCTTCAGCAGTTCGCTCACGAATAAGTCGTTGAATCACTTCAGGGCTGTATTTTACAGAAGCATTTTCCATCCCATCTGTGATAATAACAACTAGTGTCTGATTTGTACAGTTATGAGCTTCTACAGCTTCTCCAATAGCGTCATTCAAAGCTGTCATTCCAGAAGGTAAATATGACTCTGCTGATAACTCTTTAACATCGGAAATACGTCGATTAGCAAAAAGCACCTGTACTTCATCTGAAAATTCAATGAGAGTCATTGTACTTTCATCAGTAATACGATTTTGGGATTGAAGGAATTCATTGAATCCTGAAATAACAGTTTGAGCAATTACTTCCATACTGCCAGACTTATCGATTACAACAATAATATGAGCCATTTTTCTTAGGATAAGAGATGAGTTGAAATTTTATTATTCTTGTACAAGAATAATAATTCATTTTTCTTGTCCTTCTTTAGGAGGTTCTTTTAATCACGTTTGCGAACTACATTAAACTCTATTTCACTTACGTCGAATTTTCCTTCATATGGTGTCATTGCTTTAGTAATAGCTATATCAAATTCTTCAACAGTTACATAACCACCATCAACATATTCCTGATAAAGTTCGTCTACAACAAATGGATAATTTTTGGTAAAGAAAGTCATAAATTTAATACCATTATCAGCCATATCTATGTAAATATCCTCCTGTTCTTCCTTACTTTCTAAATCATGTATACGAGCAACAAGACGTCCTGTAAAACTACTCACAATCTGATCAATAAAACTAATTCTAAGCACATTTACACCAAATCCTGAAAGAACATTAATTAATCGAAGAGCGTGACCACTACTGCACGTATCAGCCATATCTTGAAGCTCTTCAAGTAGACGTTTATGAAGAGTGTTCTTCATTTCAATATTTTCTGTATTCTCGATATAATGCCATATCTTTTCCATGATTTCCTCTGCATTGAAACCGCCATAACGTGCTGTATCAAGTACAATGCGTCCAAGTGATGATGCAATCTTTCCAGCATCCACTTCAGTGTTCGGAGCATTCGCTTCAGCATCCTCGGAATTCTCCGCAGTTTTAACTTTAGTAATAATAGCTTTTGCAATTTTATTGTACTTAACCGATGGTTCAATATCACGAATAAGTTTTAGACCTTCGGATACGTCTACGTTATGAACATTTTGCTTATTCTCATAGATATTTGTCTTATTACCTCCCAATTCCTGGAGTATACTTAACGCCTTTTCTTGTGTTTCGCCAGAAGTGTAATGATGAAGAACATCTGCAGAGTCTGCTCGAATATTATACTCTTCCTTTTCATCCATAGCAAGATTAAATAGTGTGTTAATTATTTGTTGAGTCTCATCCGTCTTCTCATCCGTCTTCTCATCCGTCTTCTCATCCGTACTTGAGTGTTGAAGAAGATATTGTGAACACAGTACTTTACACCTTCCTCCTATCCGGACATTAAACAAAAGATATTTGACTCCTGTTTTTGTTTCTTCAGGATACTCGTTTCGAATTTCAAAGATTTGATTGTATTTTGTGATATCTTGAATATTCTCATTGTTCAAATATTTATAAAGCCTGCCTAAATGATTCATTCCATGACCAAAGGAAAATAACCATTTAACTGTTTCAAACTCAAGTGTGGCATTCGATGGTATATAAGCAGTGATCAACTTTTCTAATCTCTCCACAAATTCGTCAGTCATATCACTTCTCGATGCGTACATTGTTGATAAAACTCGATATTTCAAATCTGGGTTAAACAAGGGTGAAATAAGAAGTTCTTCAAGTACTTCTTGAAGAATACTTGACATTGTGTATTCATATTCGGCTAAAACCTGTTCCAAATCATCTTCATCATTTTTATTTAGACTATCAAGTATACACTTGACTTTTTCGGTCGTAGATATCTCAGGATCTTGAAATAACATTTTTATACGTACAGATGTGTTTATGTTAAAACGTTCGTTCACTCACGTTCGTTCACTCACGTTCTCACTCACGTTCTCACTTACGTTCTCACTCACGTTCTCACTCACGTTCTCACTCACGTTCTCACTTACGTTCTCACTTACGTTCTCACCTTTTTTCAGTTAAACGTCTTAAAATTTCACTAAATCTTACACTCTGTCTGTACGAAGTAAATTCTCACGAAGTAGTAAAAATGACCTTATACATGCAAATAATATTTCTGGTTATCTTACTTGGCGTTATGTATACTCTTGTGAGTTATAGCCAGGAAGGTGATATTGGAACTTTTACAAATGGAGTCCCCAAAATTTCAGATATGAAACGGAAATATACTAGCCAGGCAGATATAGTTGAAAGACTTCATTCTCTTCTTATTTACAAAGAAAGCTATGTTCGTTGGAATAGATTACTTATAATTTCGATGTTGGCAAGTATAGTTACTCTTTACTTTTTGAAGGAGGAAGTCAAACTATCTGAATTCTTGATGTTAACCTGTTTTATATTTATTTGTATTGACTTACCAAATAGGTGGGGGCATGCTCATATTTCTAAAGGGGTTATTCAAGAAGCTACACAATTATATACACTCTTTACAGTAAATGAGATCCAGAGGAAGTAAGCAAATTTGTAAGATGAAAAAGTTTTTCAACGACACTGCAAAAGACTGTAAAAGACTGTAAAAGATGGATAATTCGTCAAGTCATCGTATTCAGCACAGATTGGCTGTTGTAGACAATGAGGTCCCTAATTTTATGAGTATAAAAAATGGGATATATCTATCTTCAAACAATGGTAAAACAGGTAATGTACTATTTTTTGAAGATGGTGTATTGAAATATAAAAATTCTGATGGTGTTGTAACAGAAGTTTCAAATAAAATAGCTATAGGAGAACATATTTCTATCGGGGAAGGTACACCTTCCGAGACTATCCACGGTTCTGTCATTATTGGGAAAAATATTGGAGAATCGCTTCTTACGGGTTCACATAATATTTTTCTTGGTAGTGATATTGCTGAAAGTATGACTGAAGGAGTTGAACTTATTGCAATCGGTAAAAATACTCTCAAAAATAGTAGTGCATTTGGAGGCTCTATTGCAATCGGTATTGGTTCAATGGGCAATTGTGGAAAAACAGACATGAATATTGGTATAGGTAAAGAAACACTTGCAAATATTAATGATTCATATAACATTGCAATTGGTGTGGAAGCTGGGAAAAACATGTTCGGAGATTTAATAAATCATAATATAGCATTTGGACATAAAAGTATGGAAAATGCGTCGAACAGTGCTATTGATATCATTTCTGTTGGTACACAATCATGTTCAAATATTTCCGGAAATAACTTTAAAAGTATTTATATTGGAGATAGAGTAGCACAACGATTATCATCAAATGTAATTTCAACTGATAATATTGGTATTGGAAGTGAATGTTTAATTGACGCATCAAATATTTCTGATCTAATCTGTATTGGTTCATTATCTGGACAATCTGTAAGCGGTGTCAAAAGTATTCTTCTAGGTGCTGGTGCTGGTAATAACTCTCATGGTTCATTGAATGATGAGATTTTAATTGGAACAAATGTAGGTAGTCATCGAAAGTATACAGATTCACGAAATATTTTAATTGGTTTGAGTGCAGGAAGTACAGGTAGCGGTATTGAAACGGTGTCGATTGGTAACAATTCGAGTTGCGGAAGTGAAGGCAACTATAATACAATGTTAGGTTCTAAATCTGGAGAATATTTAACCGGGAATGATAATTTGTGTCTTGGTAACCAATCTGGAAGTTCGCTCAAAGGTTCACATAATGTGTGTCTTGGATCTCGAACAGGATATGGGTTAGAAGGAAACAGAAATATATGGATCGGAGAGGGTCCACAGGTAGCAGATGTTTTAAACGATAGTATAGTGATTGGTCCAGGAGTGTTTATAAAAGGTAATGAAGCTGTCGTAATTGGCTCTCAAGTCGGAAAATCTTCAATTGGTTATTTGAATCGAGATATTCTCATCGGAGCAAATGCTGGAATGGGTCAGAGATATAATGATTCTCTGGCTGAAAATAGAGGGATATTACTAATTGGGGCAAATGCTGGACTTGGCGATCCAGATCATCCCGAAAATATTAACTCAGCTGATTTGGTTTGTCTTGGACATTCTGCAGGACATTCAAACGAACAAAATTTTTATAAGACAGTCATGATAGGAAATTATGCTGGTTCATATTCAAATAGCTCCGCAGAATGTGTTATTGTTGGACATTCTGCGGGTGTTGGCATGTCAGGAGAATCGAATATTTTCGTTGGAGCTCATGCAGGATTTAATGTAAAAGGAAATAGAAATATTCTTATTGGTAGTCACTGCGGTGATCAAGCTGGAGAGATAGAGGCAGAACTTGATGAAGTTCTCGCAATTGGACATTCAAATCGTCCCACTCTTCTTGGAAATTTACAAAAAGGTAATATCATGGTTGGAGCAACAGCAATTAATACTCCTGAATGGACAGATGGTAAGGGTACTTTAGGATTTACTGCAACAGAAAGACCTGCTACAGTGTCGTCAAATATTAGTGGTGTATTGTATGCACATGGTAAACACCTTGAATATGCAACTGATAAACGCATTACAAATTTAACATTCCCATATAAATTTATTTCTCAAGGAGAGATGAGTTTGCTTAGGTATAGTCTTAATGTTGATGTTGACGGAGGAACTCTCCTAACATTTAAAATAGTACCAAGCACTAAACCACATTTAATGTTAAGCGAGGAAATAATGTTAAATGTACTTGGGAAAACTTGTACTATTACACGAGGATGTTCTACTAGGGCTGATAGAACTGATAGGGCTGATAGAACTGATAGGGCTGATACAACCAACCGATGGAATATTGAAATTGTTAATAAAGAGCTTCACGTGAGTACGAATGAAGATGTAAAAGGAATTTGTTATCTTGAAGCAGTTGGTGTACATATCCTAAAGGAAATAAAGTAAGATTAAATGCGTTTATTATCAATTGATATTGGCACGAAAAATTGCGCATTTTACATTGAAGAATTTAACGAAGCTGAAATTTTAAAGATTGGCAGAGGAGTGAAGGGAGTAAAAGGAGTGAAGGGAGTGAGAGAAGAGAATATCCTTGAAAAGTTATACAAAATAGGTACCCGAATTTATTGGAAAGTCGTAAATTTTGAAAAGGATTTAAAAAACGGTGTTGAAATTTTTGTACCAATTATTAAGTTTCTAGATAGTAATCTGGAATTATGGGATTCTTGTAACGGCATTATCTTAGAAAAACAAATGCGTATTAATTACTCCGCGCAAGTAGTTCAACATTTTATCTTTTCGTATTTTAAAAATTTATATGGTCCATTTAAGTACATTTCTGATATTTCTGCGACACGTAAAACTCAGGCTTTACAAGCGCCGAAAAAAATGGAAAAGAAAGAACGAAAGAAATGGGCGGTAACAGAAACAACACGTTTACTTTCACTTCGAGAAGACTTTGATGGATTAAAAATTTTACATCTATCAAAAGCAGATGATTTGGCAGATTCTTGTCTACAACTAAAAGCTTTTCAAAAATTAGTATTCATTGAAGGGGTGATACCTTAGATACTTACAGTACAAATATAAATATTTATTCTCGTAGAAAATAAATGAGTCGACAATATCGAATTTCGGGACAAGTTTTCCCGTCAATGTTATTTGGTGCGCCTCCTGTAAGAACTTCTGTATCAGGAGGAGGTAGAAGCGGAGGAGGAGGTACTGGACCTACAGGACCGACTGGACCTCAAGGATTACCTGGAACAGCTTCAAACACGGGTGCTACGGGACCAACAGGAAGTGCTGGGGTTACGGGACCGACTGGACCTCAAGGACTACCTGGAACAGCTTCAAACACGGGTGCTACGGGACCAACAGGAAGTACTGGATCAGCTGGACCTCAAGGAGTTACGGGACCGACAGGAAGTACTGGATCAGCTGGACCGACAGGGGTTACGGGCGCCACAGGACCAACAGGAAGTACTGGAGAAGCAGGACTTCAAGGAGTTACGGGTGCCACGGGACCGACTGGAAGTGATGGAGTTACGGGACCGACAGGACCAACAGGACCAACAGGAAGTACTGGAGAAGCAGGACTTCAAGGAGTTACGGGTGCCACGGGACCGACTGGAAGTGATGGAGTTACGGGACCGACAGGACCAACAGGACCGACGGGAAGTGCTGGGGAAGCAGGGCTTCAAGGAGTTACGGGACCGACAGGACCAACAGGAAGTGCTGGAGAAGCAGGGCTTCAAGGAGTTACGGGACCGACAGGACCAACAGGAAGTGCCGGACCAACTGGTCCTGGACAGTATTTTTTACTGCACTGTAGGCATGTTCGTCCAAGTATAAGCGATTTTTTATCTATTCAGAGGTTATACATAGATGGTATTACACGCGGTGCTAGCTATATAGGTCCATCGGGTTCTGACGGATTTGGGGATTATCTTGAGGCTAATTTTACTGTTCCAATAAGCGGGACATATATTGTTCGCTCAGGGGGTTGGAAATGTGGTGGTGGTTCTTCACATATAGAGGTTAAAGTAACTCGCTTAGGAGTTGACATATATCAACAAATTCTTTCCGATTTGGGTGTTGATTGTTTAACTTTTTCAAGGGAATTTTTTATCGAATCGTTACTCATTGGAGATGTTATCACTATTTCATCTTACAATAATCGTAATGGAACATTCAATTCGCCAACAGTAATATCAAGTGAATTGCAGACAGTTGGGACAGTAATTATTTCGGTGATTGTAGAATAGTGCAAAAGTAGTAAAATGTAGAAGAGTTAAAAATATTGTTATATATATCTAAATGACCACTATCTATAGTTTTCACCCTAGAACATTTTCTTCACATATGTGGAGTATGCTTTATTTTAATGCATTTTCTTTTACAACTGAAACTGCTACAAAGGTAAAATCTTTTTTTAACAATCTATTTATTCCTTGTACTAATTGTCAAGCAGATTATGAAAATTGGTTATCATTAAATCCTCTCACATCTATTTCTACAATTGAAGAAATGGTACAATGGGTATTAGATTACCATAATAGTGTTCGAGTTTCTCAAAACCTTGAAACGATATCATTAGATTACACATATCTTATTTATAATAATTATAATAATGCTTCAAGTATTTACCGTAATCTTTCTAATAACTCCTGCACCAATTGTTAGTTTATATAACTCCTGTACCAATTGTTAGTTTATATAACTCCTGTACCAATTGTTAGTTTATATAACTACTTGTAGTTATATAAAAATGAATCTGTACTTAGTGTGGTTTAAACATCAAACATGCGACTTACATTATCTAATTTCGGTATTTGGAATAAAAAAACCTTCGAATTTCATGACCATGGAATCACATTAATTTCCGGTCAAAGTGGCAAGGGAAAAACTACAATTTTCCGAGCTATCAACTATGCCCTTACAGGTGAAGGAACAAAGTTAGTAACCCTTGGAGAGAAAAAATGTACTGTCGTATTTGAATATAATAGCATGGTTATCACTAGGTGTAATACACCTTCTCGGTTAACGGTTGTATTTGATAACTGTACTTACGAAGGAGATGAAGCTCAAAGTTTCATTTATCAACAAATTGGGAAAAATTTCGAAATTGCTGGTTATATTCAGCAAAAAGGAGAAAATTCTTTCTTATGTATGACTCCAGCTGATAAATTACGTTTTCTTGAAAAAGTAGCATTCTCAGATGTACCTATTGACGAGTTAAAAGAAAAAGCTCGCGAATTTGTATCTTCTGCTGAATTAAACCTTTTTTCTGTTCAAGGTGAAATGAAATATCTTCAAGAAAATCCAGTTCAACAACCTGAAAAGTTTCCATATACAAGGGATCAAATCAAGAGTAAAATAGCTGAATTGAGAAATAATTCAGCTATTCTTTCAGCAAATCTTAAACAATTAGAGAATGAAAAGTTGCAACAACATCTTCTTCAACAGAAAAAGTTAAGTCTATCTCAACGTATTTCCGATATTCACATTGAGATTGTACCTGATGTTATCTGTTCTAATGGAGAAGAAGAGGATGTTCGACTTCATTACGAGTATGAAGATTATCTACGTGAGAAGAAAAGTGTAAACGAGCTTGAGATGTATATTCAGAAGAATCAAAAGGAAATCGACCGTTTAAATGTCGAATTAAGCTCAATTCATTTACCAACAATTGAAGAAAAATCTGAACTTCAGTCGGATTTTATTGAATTGGCTGCCACTCTTCAACATTACAAAACTCAACAGGTACATAAACGTATAATTTCAAGTTTTTCTCAAAGTCGTTACGAAGAACTCGTTAAAAGTATTCCCCAACTTGAAGAGAAACTTCGTTGTCTACTTCAAAGTCGTGAAGTGAAAGTGTGCCCTTGTTGTAAAAAGCACCTTCGAGTTACAGAAGGAAGGCTTGAAGTATTTGAATCTACTACCACTGTAGGATACTCTCTTGATAAAGAACGCGAACTTAAAACTCAAATTGCTGATCAAAAGAAAGAACTGACCAATTTAGAAGTACTTAAATGCCAAATTGACCGTATGCCTCGTATGGAAGAAGAGATTGAACTTGATCAATCAGAATTTGAAGAAGCAATTGAAAAAAATAAACAAGAGCAAATGAAATTGGAAATGAGTGAAAAAAAACATGCTGAATTGACTAAAGACAAAAATAAGGCGTTAAATGATACAAATATTATCAAAATGAAGTCAAGGATTAAAGAGTTTTACGGACGTGTTGAACCTCGACTTCCTTTACGTAGTAAATTGGAACTGGAAAGGGCAATTAGTGACCGAAAGATTCGTGAACGGGAAATCCAGAAAACCATTCAAGAAAATACTTTCAAGGTAACTCGTAAATCTGAGTTAGAAAAAGAGCTAATTTCTCTCCCTGAATGTAAGAATATCGATACTCTTGAGACAGATCTTCTTAAAATCGTTAATGAAATTCAGACTATTCAACAAGAATTGTTGAAGTATACACAACTCGAAAAGGAATATCAAGTATACAGAGAACATTTGGAACTTTACCGTACATATGTTAATAATCGTAAACGCATCAGTCAAACACTTCTCGAAGCTGAAAAGCGTTTTACTCTTTCAAAGAAGTTTCGTGAAGCCCTTCAAACTGCTGAAATGCTTGCTTTGAATAGCATCATCGAAGAAATTAATTCTCATCTTTCTGTTTATTTAGCTTTATTTTTCCCGGAAAATCCGCTAACACTTGATTTATGTCTTTTTAAAGCAAATGAAAAGACTAAAACTATAAAGAATCAAGTTAATATTCAAGTCGGTTATCGAGGAGTGAATACTGATTTAGCTACTCTTAGCGGTGGTGAAAAAGACCGTGTTAATTTAGCTTTTACATTAGCTCTAGCTGAAATTTTTTCGATTCCATTGCTAATGTTAGATGAAACGTTAAGTAGTCTTGATAGGGAAACCACTGAGAATATTCTTGAACACATTCAAAAAGATTCTCGTTGTATTCTTATCGTTGCACACCAAGTATCTTTAGGATTATTTGATCATGTTTTTACCGTGTAGTCTCCTAACCGTGTAACATTTACTGACCTAGGTCGGTAAATTATTCCCTTCTCTCACTTTCCCTTCTCTCACTCAATTCGTAATTTTTTATACACATCGCTGGAAGGGCTGACTCCAAACGGTAAAGTTGCAACAACAATTTGCCATCTCTTAATGTCTTCAAAATTTTTAGGAATAATTTGTCGAAGTACAAGATGATTATGCCAACCACTTGAGAATATAAGTTCACCTTTACTGTTCAATCCGCTAATATCGAAGTACCAATCAGGACGTACCGGAGAAAATACAGAACCTTCTGGTATATTTCCATTCCATAAATCTCGAAATGTAATTGTTTCTCCATTGGAATAAACAAGCTTTTCCTTACCTTCTTTCGAAAAGGATTTTCTATGAGAAGAGGAATTAATAAATTTAACTGCTTTGCTCATAACTGCTAACATTATAAAAATAAATAATACCGTAACAATACCGAATAATATGA
>JGI25921J50272_10000429_pt1 | contig 13674 bp, 15 predicted proteins | sample LauGreSu1BDMLBSD_2_FD_50272 | JGI IMG/M metagenome (IMG submission 50272) | reverse complement strand
AACATATCAAAAACACACATTTTATACAAATTCAAATACTTCCCTATAAAAACCGAGAAAAGAAATGGCATCGCTCGGCGAAATTGGACATTTATTTTTGTCCATTTTTCAAAAATGCCCGGAAAAGTTTGCAAGGACCCCTCTCAAAAAACACGTTGTTACCATTCTGCTTTGTTTTCAAAAATTTCCTGAAAAAAGTGGCTGCATACTTTTTTAATATATATTACGCGGAAAACTATTTAGTGAGAATTTGTTACCATTGTTTATAAGGTAAATGATAAACGAAAAAACGAAAAAAACGAATATGTATAATTGTGAAAAATGTGACTTCATTACGCATAAGAAAACTGATTATAATAGACATTTACACACTGCTAAACATCAAATGGTAACAGATGGTAATACAATGGTAACTAAAACACTCATATGTGTATGTGGAAAATCTTACAAACATTTATCGGGACTATCTCGTCACAAAAAGGAATGTCATCTATTAAATTGTGATGTAAACTCCGTAAGTCACGATGAAGACCTTACTGATGTCCCCAACACAACTACTACACAAATTACTGATATACCGAACACTACAACTACACAAATGGTTGATTTGTCACTCGTCATTGAACTTCTCAAACAGAACCAAGAATTCAAAGAACTTATGATAGAACAATCTAAACAATTGGCTGAACAACAACATCAAAACCAAATGTTATTAGAACAACAGCAGCATCAAAATACACAATTATTAGAAGCAGTTAAGGATGGCAAACTCGCCAATAATACTACCAACAACAATACTAACAATAACTGTAATAACAAATTCAACCTCAACTTCTTCTTAAACGAAACGTGTAAAGATGCCATTACTCTTGACGACTTCATCAAAACATTTCAGGTGACACGCGACGAATTCATCCATACTGGCAATGTTGGCTTCATTGAAGGCATTTCAACTGTTATGTTGAACCGCTTCCGTGATATGGATATGCACACACGACCGTTACATTGTACGGATTTAAAACGCGAAACCGTCTATATAAAGAATGCTGACAAGTGGGAAAAGGAAGATAACAACAAGACACACTTACGCAAGGCGGTCAAAGGCGTTGCAAACCAGAATATGAAAGAACTATGGAGATGGTATAATGATAGCAAGCCCGAGGTAGAACAAATCGGTTCAGATGAATGTGAGAACTATTTCAAATATTATAAAGCGGCATTGGGAGGTTGTGGAAAAGAAGAAGACCTCAAATTTGAAGATAAAATCATCAAGAATGTTCTCAAAGAGGTACACGTAGACAAAATGTCTTTGACTATGTAATAACCATTTTTTATCACGAATACAAGCGGTAAGTTGTGACAGTCATAAAATTGAAAATGTACGTATCAAAAATAAAAAGCAGAGCATATGGACCCCATTACTACAAAGATAACCGATGATGAAATTGACGATATGATTAACCATTGTAAATATATAACTGAATGCGTATCTAACAAAAATAAAGACGAGAACAGTTTGTCATATCTGGTGGATAGTATAGTATTATCACAGAGTGACTGTATCAAACTGGGCACCGGATTTGAAAAATTGTTAGCAGAAATTGTGACAAAATATACAAATTATAGTAATATCAAACCAAAAAATGAAAAAGGCAACAAAGAAAAAGACCACCTGTTTATGGATGAAACACATAAAATTATATATTATGCTGAATTGAAAGCGAACTTGAACTTGGACACAGAAAAATCAAAAAGCACGTATCAAAAATGTCAACAGATTGTAAACGAATTACGTGATATGTTCACGGGTTATACCATCAAATGGTGTTTACTTGGATATAGATATACAAGTAAAGAAAAGATGAGCAAAGTAATCAANTCAAAGTATAGTGAAATCAAAGACAATGTATTCGGNATAAATGATTACTTACAAATGTTATGCATACCNTACCGTTTTACCGAAGAAAAATATAAAGACTATATCAACAAAATTGCGGTGAAAATGTTCAGTAATTCTTAATAATCAAATGCGTCGTATTAATTTCATCGCCAACGCGACCAGAATGTAATTTAAATCTATATTTTTTATCATAATCGCCCACAATATAATCTTTGTACAATTCGGCGATAAAGTCCGTTTTTCCAATAATCATTAAACACCGAATATTGGTTTGTTTGAAATATTCAGCCAGTTTTCGGTGTTCGTCCTTACCGAATGAACAGTATCCATAATCTGTAAATTCGCTATCATATGGAGGGTCCAAAAACATAAAATTGTCTTTATGATTATAATGTTCAAATAGATATTCAAAACTTTGTTTGTATATTTCGGTTGTTTTCAATAAGTCCTCGTAATTCGTATTTTGTAATTCGTCNTAATTGCAGGTTTTGTATCGTCCAAANGGAATGTTAAATTTTCCACTACTATTATATCGCAACATACCGCGGAAACACGTTTTCCTCAAATAATAAAACCGTTTTGCATTATCCAGAGGCGTATTGATTTCCATTTTGTCGCGAACGACGTAGTAATTGGTTTCGTCNTTCGGATTATTAGACATAAAATCATATATATCCTTAGAATGCCCATTTTTNATAGAATTNTAAAAGTCTACTAATTCTACGTGAACATCACTAATCGCACTTTTGATTGGTCGTAAGTGAAAGAACAATGCTCCTCCACCGATAAAAGGTTCCAAGTAAGTATCAATATCGGTAGGAACGTGTTGAATAAATTGTTTAATTTCGTCTTTTTTACCTCCACTCCATTTGACGATAGGATTAAGCGGAGAGTGTTTTGTCTCCGTTTCTATTGTCATTTGATTTTCACTATCATTATTTTTATTAGCCGGTTGTTTATCACACGGTGTTTTACGTTTCATATGTTGTGATAGTCGTGACATCTGTGTAAATCCGCGTCCGCATTTTTCACAGTTATGTACTGACATTGTATTAATATGATATATACACTGACAAAATGTTTATATCAATTTTATGATATCAACCAGTAAAAAAAGAGGTTATTTTTTAGGAAATTACAAAACAAGATGATAATATTTTTTTATAGAATTTTTGAAAGGCAGACGGTTTATTTNCGGACAACCTCCTTGGTGTATGGGTTGTATTTGCCAATGGGTTTGGCAGTAGGTGTCGGATAAGAATATACATTTGATAATTCATCCATAAAGTAGGTTGTATCGCCCACTGTAATAGGAGAGATTTCAATATCCGTGTTCGGAATAACGCTTAAATCGTCAAGAATAGCGGCGTCAGTGGTAGCGTGAGTGCTTTGCTTGGTCTTTTTCGCGGCGGGTTTACGCTTGGGCTTGGTTTGAGGCTCGGTCTCAGTTACGAATGTCTCGGGCACGAGTTCATTCGTAATAGTCATCTGAACTTCTTCTTTTGGCTCTTCAACCGGAGCCGTTTTCGCAGCAGCCTTCTTCTTTGGCTTCTTTTCTGCTACCTGAGCAGCAGCAACGACAACGGGTGGTTCTTGCACGACAACGGGTTCAACCTTCTTCTCCGATGTCTGTGCAATTTCAACAAGTTCATTTATTAACTTGTCTTCCGCATTTGGAANAGCCACCTTGGCAGTGGTCTTTCGTGTGCGCTTAGGNGCACTGGCGGCTGCTGCAATCTTGGCAGCCTTCGCAAGTTCCTTCTTTTTGTCAGAAAGAACTGTCTTAATCGTCTTTTTGGTTTCTTTGACGTTATCCAAGAAGCCTTGGACCAANACTTGTTGTTCTTCTACCGTGCCGAACAACTTAATCTTTTCCAGATAGGCAGCCTTGTCCATCTGGAAATCTTCNCCGAATACGTTTTCCATCATATAATACGCAAACTGAATGAACTTACCATATTTATCAGGAAGCGAAGGCTGACGAGAAGCCTTTGCGACCACATTCTGAGCGTTTTGAGCAGGAGACGACATTTTGAATTTAAACTATAATAGTTTTGAATTAGTTGTAATTATATTTCAGTGAAAAAAGTATTCAATTTTTTACAGAAAATAGGTGATTTTGTAACAAAATGAGAACATTACACGCACGCGCAATAAAAAACGGACTAAGCCATTTTTATTTTATTTTTGTTTTTGTTTTTATCATAAGCACTTTACATATCGTGATAGTTTGGTGTTTTTAGTTTACTTCTATCTCTAAGTTGTCTGGTAGAGACGACTATCGGTTTAAGTACTGCGGGAACGACGGGTTCGGTGGCGACAGTCGCTGGTTGAACAATNGGTCTGCTAGAATAAATTCGTCTATACGGTTTCGGTTGGTCAATCTTACTTCTATCCCTAAGACGCATACTACTATTCTTGTATTCAGTAGTTTGCCAGTCAACTGTGTTCTCTGAACGAGAAAGCGCGAGAAGAGCATTTGCTGCTTCCAAGTGACGAGTAATACGAGATGACATATTCAATTAAAACTATAATAGTTTTGTAATTAGTTGCAATTCACTTTCAATGAAAAAAGTATTCAATTTTTCATTGAAAACAGGCGATTTTTGTGACAAATGGGGAACAAATGCGTGCGCACAATAAAAAACGGCCTAAGCCATTTTTTATGTTTTTTATATTTTATTTGAAAATGTCTTTTTTATTTGGTTTTGATTAAGCAGATGTTTCGGTTTTAGATTTCTTTGATACAGTCTTCTTGGCAGCCTTTGGCTTCTTTTCAGCAGGTTCTGCCGCCGCCTCAGCAGGCGCAGCCACTGGCTCCGGCTCAACGACGGCAGGCGCCTCGGCAACTGGCTTGTCAGAACGAGCAAGGTGAACAAGTTCATTTAAGAGTTCTTCTTGAACATTGTTTACTTCCTTATTCGCCTTCTTGCGGGGTTGGCGCTTAGGTGCTTCGCCATCCTCAGTCGTTGTCTTCTTGGCGCGAGATTGTCTGGGAGGCTTGTTCGCCTTGGCAATCTCNTTCTTTCTATCCGAAAGAACCTTCTTAATCGTCTTTTTGTTTTCCTTGGCATTGTTCAAGAAACCTTGNACTAAAACCTGTTGTTCTTCTACCGCACCAAACAACTTAATCTTTTCCAAATACGCGGCTTTATCCATCTGAAAATCCGCACCGAGCACATTCTCCATCATATAGTACGCAAACTGAATGAACTTACCATATTTATCGGGAAGCGAAGGCTGACGCGGGGTCTTAGGTGCCTTGGCGACCACATTCTGAGTAGTTTGAGCAGCAGGAGATGACATTGTAACTGTGATAACTATAACTAGTTTTGAGTTGATGCAATTAGGTATTCCTAAAAATATTTTTCAATTTTTTACGTTTTTACGGTGTTTTTTGATACATTTTGCTACACGAAGTGAACGATATGTTGCCAAGCATTCCAATATGTTCTCAACAATATCCTCTATTATGTATTAGATTATATCGCGTCATTCACATATTTCACACTTGAACAGTCGTATTTATCCACGGAAACCTTTTTTGAACCCCTTGGGTACAATTTGCTGCTGGCTTTTGGTTCCAGTGCGTCAGGGTTTAATGCGCTTTCTATGACCAAAATGTTGTTGGTTTTTTGCGATTACAACATTATCGTTTTGAGAATAATTTTTATTATAGTTATTTGTATTTTGAGAACCACACACGTCGTCATCTTCGTCAAAAAAGTCTTCTAGACGAGCCTTGCGTGAAAAGGATTGAGATGAACACGCTTCGGGCATTACTATGTAAAGTAATAGACAATACTCTTTATACTGTTCACTCACAATGAAAAAAGATACAATGTATACAGTTTCCTTTTTTATTTTGTTTTTGTATTTTATCTCGGGTTTACAAGCGACCAGCCCGTTTCATTTCAGCCCTCGGAATTCTAGCATCTCCGTGCGCGCGATTATCGTGTCTATCTTCCCACATATAGTTAGACGCAGTATTCTGACCACCGCAGTGTCTTGCGATGATATGCCCAGCGTCTTTACGGTCCATCCTATCGTAGGCTTGTGGCGTATTCAGTCCCATCTCCTTGTACTTGTTATAAGCATAATCACGCACCGCCTGATTATTCTTTAATTCGCCCGCTTCACCATTTCTGATGCCACGATTGATTGCAATGCTGTATTTTCCGTATGACATTCTTATGTTTTACTTAGTTGGAATACATTATACGATAATTAGTTTTTCAATTTTTTACGCAATATTGCTACGATTATATGATATTGAACGCAGCCAGTTTCTGTCTTAGACGTGTGGAAGCGGACCGCAAAGAGGCGGATGACAGTTTCAACTCTTCACTTGCATGTTGAATAGAAATCACATCTACGTCGTTTGACATAGCAATACTTACACCATATTGGCATAGTGTATTCCAGTTGTCAATCGTTTCAACTGATTTTGCAATAATGTTCTTTTCTTCTGCGGACAATGCAGCAGCGGATAATGATAAATCGGTAGGCGACACGAAGTGCTCTATATATTTCATTGCGCAATGTACTTCTTCCATGACACCGTCAATGACGATTTTGGTCTCGTGAGCCGACTTGGGCAATTGAATAGCCGTAGTAGACAAAACGGTCTGTTTAAAGCGACCAAAAACATCGGACAAATGTACTATTCTACGGAGAGCATTGGAAATGCTTGTTAAGAAATTAATGTCGGTGATAATATTGACATTCTGCAATTTGATAATGAACCCATTGAATAATTCACTCAGGTCATCCGCGGCTTGTGCAAAGTCATTAAAACCAGTGATGTCAACATCTAACTCCATTTGTTTTGTCTCATTTGCAATTCTGGATGCAGCGGTAAAAAGAGCGCTGTAATCATCAATCGTACCTTTTCCGTGGAAATCGGAGCAGTGCAATTGACCCGCATACATTTTGATTTCGTTCAATAAAATATTGGCGGAACTGTCAACTATCATGTCGTTATAAGTTTCAATCGTTTGTGACAAATCTTGGTGGATTTGAGGGTCATATAACTCAGGTTGAGTTGTATCAAATTCTGTACTGGTGATGGCTGCACCAGATGCATCTAATCCTTGCGTATTATTTATTTCATAACCTACGCCAACAATTGTTTCACTTGAAAGAGTAGTTACAATTACTGGTATGCTAAGAGAAAGGTCAAACACGTTGCTTCCGCTATTGCCACTGATTACGACGTTACCACTGATGTCGCTGTTTCCATTGCTTCCATTGCCATTGCTTCCATTGCCGCTTTGTGGGCTATTGCTACCGCTACCGCTCATTAGCAATATATTATATAATATTATAATTTCGGTTTAAAATATTATAATTCTACTAAACCGCTGCATATATGGTCACCGTAAATTTATATTTGTAATCACAATCATTACAATGTAACTAATCTTACTACGAGTAATAATCCGTTTTACTTTTTGGAATATAGGGCTGCGGCAGTGGACGCAACTAAGTAGTATGTATATGGACTAGTAATCAGATATGAACTATTACTGTTATATGGGTTTATCATATTATAATAATAGGTAGGAGAAATTATTGACGGAGTGGTGTATAATTCCATATAGGGTTCCACGCTCGGATACGAATTTATTACCGGCGGGTAATAGTACGGGATGTAAGACATATCGTACTATATCATACCCGTGTATAATATGCCTTGCAAATATAATAATTTCTTTGTAATCTGCATAGGTGAAATGTAATACAAATATGGTGTATACCACACGAATGTATTATCTAACGTCCGCGGTCCCAGTCTCGTCCGCGGTCCCACCAACGATGACCGTCTCCGTATCCCCATCCGTGTCCGTATCCCCAAGCCGGTCCGTATCCCCAAGCAGGACGATAACCCCATCCTGGTCCATAAACTATCGGCGTATATGCCGGTGCATATGCTGGGAAATAGTGCATATATATATATTACTATAAATAATATATATTGCAAACAAATTTACTAAATGGTTACCATAATGGTAAGGAGATTGCAAATAATTTCACAACACTACACTATTACTTACTAATTTCACCTCATTGGCAACAGTAATTAATCAATTACACATTGTTGTAGGAAACTCTCTTCATCTTTACCCTCAGAATACTTACATCAACATATAAACAACACTTTATCTCGTCACACACTGACACCTCGTCACACAATTATTACGTTTATTATTAATCTAATTTCATATCTTATTTACTTCACATTGTTGTGTCAAATGAAATGGGGGTTATACACATTTGATTACGCATATTCGCCGCATTCGTTTTCGTATTCAAGCCGTGCTTTCTATTACATCCGCGTTTATGTGCCGCCAATGCTTTCAAATTGTTGGCATTATATGATTTACATAAATCGCATTTCAATCCAGATTTTACAATCGGCGCGGAGTATTTGGTAGACAAGTATCTGTCCAAGTAAGGGAAGCGAATTTCGTCAATCTGAGCGAGAACCTTCTTCTGACTTTCCTTGAAAACATCAATAACCGCCGTTTTTTGGGTGATAAACAACTGATATTCGTTGTTGATGTTCTCCAACAAATCTTTCGGGATAGTAAATTCATCGGTACATCCGGATTTTACAAACTGGCGTAATTGATTATATAGATTGTCAATAATGCTTATTGCGACTTCTATCTTACTTGACGAATAATCCGCGTTATGAACAAACACAACCACATTATTATTGTGTAGTTCAATCTGATAATCACTCTTACCCGAAATACCGCTTTGTTGTGATAAGAATACACCGCAAACGTTATCATCGCTGATAAGTGTCATAAACTGATGGGTTTCGTCAGCAATAACGTTGCATTCGCTGTCGTAACTTTGAATGTAGACCGTTGGGCGACGCATACGTTTCAATACGAGCGAATTATTAGACATACCCAATTGTTTGAACGAAATATCGGCGCTGTTGAACGTCTTGGTTAACATACCAATCATATGCTTGTCACCCTTATCGCCGGCTTGATTGTGTTTCGCATTTATCAGATTACTGACATCCGACACCAATTTTGAATACACTTCGGGAATTTCCGCAGAACGGTTCGCCGTGATGTTTTTGTTGATGCGGTCTTCGCTAGCAGAAATGAACGAATAGATGGGTTGTTGTAGGTTTTGCAACATAATCGTCGTTTTCAATTCCAAATTGTTCATATAATCTTTTACAGAGAGAGAACTGGCGGTGTCTACAAGACGCTGAGTATCATTCGTAATGGATTTATAAAATACGTCTAACGATTTTGTAATATCCTTGTAAAGCGCATTGTTCGTGTTCGGGATAACGGTGTGAATTGTATCTACCATCTGACTAACTAGGAGAGAGTTGTTATTTTCAATCAATTCGCCTAGCAACTTTCCGTCGTGAGTGATATTGGAAGAAACAGTAGTTTCAAAGTTATTTAATAGCGCCTTTGTAGCATTATTTATATTGTCCAATGTAGAAGATACGCGGTCCAGAATATTAGAATTTTCCGCAGTGGGTTGATTACTTTCAAGTAATTCAACAATCATACGATTGACTGCATTTATACAGATGTGTGGGTTGCGTTTATAGAAATCTACGACCCGGGTATCTTTTATTATAATATCACACATAAGCGCTTATATAATATATACATATAAAACATTCGGTTTATATGTATTTTTTTTATATACATGACGTAAATTTTACATAGTTAATTCACTGATAGTATCTGTTTTATCATTCATAGGAGAAAAATTATTTACCGAAGAACAATATTTTGAAAGTTGGAAAAGAGGCATAGACGAAGTTGACTGATTTTCTACCACAATCATNGGTTTTTGCATTAATTCCGATATTTCTTTGTTTTTGTTTATAATTTCGTTTGTCAGATTTTCGTTNATTTCTTTCAATGAATGAATAACATTGGTTGGGTTCTCAATATCTGTGACAATATTTGATTGTTTCAAGTTAGTAATATCCATTTCTAATTTTGCAATATGGTTTATTAATTCGTTATATCTTGTTTTCAAGACAAAATTCTCATAACAGATTGCCTCTACCAAACTTTGGCGGTTCATAATAAATACTATGCATATTTTTCAATTTGCCTAAATAATTGTGCATCTGATGATAATTACGTGTGCGTCTATATTTTTAATTTACAAATAGTAACACTGTATTACAACAGTAACATTTGTAAATTACAAATCATTACAATTATTTACTTGGTGTGCTTACCATTTATGGTCTCATTCATTTAGGATTACCGAATAAATTTGTCTGGAAAAAATTTTCTATACTAGTATTATATGTCAATGAGTGCAAACGGACAACCCACTTCGCCATTCCAGCAATGGCAAAACTTTTACCCCCCTTACGCTTTTATGCCCGATCAGGAATCTAAGGTGATCGACGCTGTCACAAACACTGAACGTAACTTAACTGCTGGTCACGCCAGTGTAACAAAGGATATTCACCAGACCACTCTTGGTCTGCGCGATGCCGTTGAGAAAGGTACTTATGCAAACGGACACGCTATTGAGAGAAACGCTAACCTCCTTGGTACTGCCATTGAGCGTAATGGCGGAACAATTATGACTGCGATTGAGAAGGTCGCAGGTGAGCAACGTATGACTACCACGGTCACGGATGCTGCTAGTCGTCAGGCTGCTGCTGATAGCGCACGTGATTTGGCAATTGCCATTGAACGTAATGGTTCTAATGCAGTAAATGCATCCCAAGCGGCTAGTGGAACTCTGCTTGGTTCTATTGAGCGAAATGCAGGTGAGGGACGTGTTACCACTGTTACTTCACAGGGTTTCCTCGATACAAAGATTTCAGACACCCGCCATTCCATTTTGAATGCATTGACTGCTACAAGTGGCGAAATACACGGCGAAATAGTTCAATCTAGTAACATATTATCTAAGGCTGTCAATGACAGTGCTTGGGAAACCAGAACTGCCTTATCTGCCGGATTTGCGTCTGGTATTGTTGGACAAGAAAGAACCAAGTCCGAACTATTAAAGCAAGGTTCTGACCAATATGCAGTTTTGTTGTTAGAGCAACAGAAAATGGGACAGTTCTTGGCGTCCAAGGCGGATAATCAGTTCGCGATGACCCAAATGGAAGTCTTGAAATGCAAGGCTGATTTGGCGGCTCAGTCTGCTCAACAGTTCTCNATTAGCCAATTAGAGCAACAGAAAATGGGTGCGTCTATCTCTGCCCAAATGGCAGAGGCGAAATACGATGCTCTTAAGAATACTCAGGACCTCGGCAAACAGATTATGGANTGCTGCTGTGCCCTCAAAGAGAAGAACGATGAAATTGAGAGTAATCGTCTGCGTGATGGTCTTGCCGCTGCAAACAACGACAACAATATGTTGAAGGTGCTTGAACAAGCCCGTCAGGGTTCTGGACCTCTTGGTAACGGTCTTTTGGGTGNTTANGGNTACCCCGGCGTTGGACCATTTGGACCTGGTCCNTGGGGACCCAGTTACAGCGAGGGCTATGGTAATGTGCACGTATATGAGGGACGTGGTCGTCGCAAACATTGCAGACGTTCTCGCTCTCGTTCTCGTTCGCGTTCTTCCGACCGTTGAGGGTGCGAGGGGCAATTAAGTAGTTCCGGTTCTTCTAGTACAAGTGATACTGAGAGTACATATTCAACACGCTCTGGTTCAAGTTCAACGTCAAGTTCTAGGTCAGAAAGCAGTGTTAAAACTGATAAGTCTAGACAAAAAGGACCTAAACATCAAGAACACATATGCAAAATAGACCCTAAACTGTTTATTCCGGGTCCTCCGGGACCAACTGGTCCCGCTGGTCGTGATGGTAAAGACGGTAAAGACGGTAAGGATGGCAAAGACGGTATAGACGGACAATCACTTGGGATTACCGGTCCTAAGGGTGATACTGGCTCTGCTGGTCCTACTGGACCAACTGGAAATCAAGGTCACGAAGGACCTACTGGTATGCAAGGCGTTAAAGGCGATACTGGTGATATTGGTCCAACTGGAAATCAAGGTGCAACTGGTATGCGTGGGGCGCCAGGTGAAGCAGGGTTTGATGGTTCAACTGGACCCACTGGTTCCAGAGGAGAACAAGGACCTACTGGTGAATTTGGACCCACTGGTTCCAGGGGAGAACAAGGACCCACTGGTTCCAGGGGAGAACAAGGACCTACTGGTGAATCTGGTCAAACTGGTTCAAGAGGAAACCCGTAACTATTGATTGTCCGTAGTCAATTCCAATAAAAATCTTATTATGTAATAAAAATTTCATAATAAAAATCTAAGGTGTCATTCGTATTATCGTAATAGACGATGTAACTTGTGGTATTGGATTACCCGTACTTAACGAACCATATAGTCGTACGTTTTCTGTAATGGAGGATGTATTCACGACCTGTATTCTACATCCATAATTATCAGTTGTNTTCGGAACGATTTCAGTAAAATCGGTATCTTCAATTAGCGTTAAAAAGGATAAATTCGTTTGGGCATATGCGATGTTTACTCCAAAAGTTCCGCCGGGTATAATATCATTTGTATTCTTTATAACGGAGAACTGACATTTATCGTTCGTACATAAAGCAATATATATTAGATAATTTCCCGGTTTCCATAACCATATATCAGGCGAATTCTCTTGATGTAAACAATCCCCGAATATTATGGAATGGGTATCAAATACGATTGGTTCGTCAACAGATAATAATTGCTCAGTTAAACTATATGCTGTTACAAACGTTTGGTATATTAATCCATTTGTAATAAAGGTATTACCGGCTGGTCCGGTGGGTCCGGTTACGCCGATGGGTCCTATCAATCCAGTATCCCCTTTAAGGCCAGTGGGACCCATTTCTCCGGCTGGTCCAGTCGTACCGATTTGACCTGTATTTCCAGTCGGACCAGTTGGTCCGGCGGTTCCCATTTCTCCGGCTGGTCCAGTCGTACCGATTTGACCTGTATTTCCCGTCGGACCCGTTGGTCCGGCGGTTCCCATTTCTCCGGCTGGTCCAGTCGNACCGATTTGTCCAATAGGACCGATGTACCCTGTGGGTCCGGTGGGTCCATTGAATGCAACTGAACCGGTGGGTCCAGTTGAGCCAGTTACTCCGGGTTCTCCCTTGGAACCAGTAGGTCCAGTGAAACCAGTGGGTCCGGTGGGACCGACTTCACTCATAAACAACTCTATGGTTGAACAATCTATATAACCAGAAAACCCGGTTAGACCGACGTATTTGTCTAACCTTAGTGAACAAGTACACAATTCACCGTAAAAAAATATACTATCTATTAATAGTTTATGACAAACGCTGCAATAATTAGCGTTGATATTACCAGACAATTCATAACGTAATGTATTACAAGATATATCAAATGCTCGGTTACAAGATATATCAAATGCTCTATTACAAGATATATCCATAGAAATTGGTATTATATATAATAGTATATACATTTACTAAATTTAATTCAAATGACTGCAATAATGGTGTGCACTTACAATTGTAGTTACAACTGCAATAAAAAACATATAGTAAAAATCACAGTATTTACTGTAAATTACAACTGTAATTACAAATTTACAGTGTATTTGTAATCAATAACTGTGATTTTGTGATTTTTACTGTAAATAATGTTACGCGAAAAATCTAATTCAGTACCGAAGAAGAACTGCGTCGTTTGACAATTCATAGGCTCGTTGATTATTACTGCGATGTACGTGTTCGTATACAATATTATCAAAATAACTTATAAGATGC
>JGI25921J50272_10000428_pt1 | contig 13687 bp, 7 predicted proteins | sample LauGreSu1BDMLBSD_2_FD_50272 | JGI IMG/M metagenome (IMG submission 50272) | reverse complement strand
GCGTGTTGTCCCTTCATCGTAAATCCAATATTTGTATTGCCCATTCCTCAGCATGCGTCCCTCAGGTTTTAGGTCTTTTCCATCTACCCCTGCACCTTGAATGATATGATCGGAGACCACAATAAAATCACGTTTGGATGGTGGGATGTCTTTTTGAAGATACTGCTTAAGGCTATTGCCAGGATAAGGTGTGGGTAAGGCAATTCCTGCAAAATCAGATAAAGTCGGTAAGATATCAGTTCCTGATTGAACCAAATAAGTTGACTTCCTTGGCTTTAACCCAGGGTAATTGATGATGAATGGAACCTTTGCAGCTTCTTCATAGAAAACCGTTTTCTGGTTCCAAAGGTGTGCACCCTGCATGTCTCCATGGTCACTGGTAAATACGATTATTGTGTTCTTGTCTTTACCACTCGCCTTTAAAGATTGTAATACTCTTCCAATTTCTGCATCTACTTTTTCGATTAACCGGTAATAAGACCAGATGTATTGGCGCCATTTTTGTTCAGTAAATCCACCAACGGGAAATGCATCATTGTTTTGCATGGAAGTGCGCATGAATTTCATGATGTCTGACTCATTGACAGATGGCCTGGCATTGGGCCTGAGCGGTGGACATTGATCTGCAGGCGGAGGATCACCGATTGCTCCATCAGGTAATTTCTCTCCACGTGCCCATTGGCATATATTGTGTGGATTCATGAAAGACACAACCAGTAAAAATGGATTGTCACGCTTGGTCTTGATGAAATCATCAGCCAGATTGGGTGATGTGCTGTCGTGCCCGTTCCCGGTTTTGTTGGGAAGATAATCAAAGCCATGTGTGTCCGGCGCCTTTCTATCATAGGGCAAATGCCATTTGCCAACATATCCTGTTTCATATCCAGCATTTTTAAAAATGCTGCCCAACGATGGAAATATTTTCGGATCAACTTTCTTCTCTTCATTGTTTTGGATTCCCATCTCATGAGGATACCTTCCGGTGAAAATGGAACTCCGTGATGGAACACAAAGTGGGTTGGCGCAATAGGCATTCGAAAACACAACACCGGTTTTTGCCAGTTGATCAATATTGGGTGTATTGATGAACTTGTTGCCAAGATTAAAACTCATAGATTCTGCAGACAACTCATCTGACATGATGATGAGGATATTGGGTTTTTCCTGAGCACGCAAATGAATACATGCATTGAGCAATACCATCGATAAGCAAATCCTGAATAAAACTGTGAACTTCATGTGCAGTTTAATTTTACAATTTATAATACTGCTCCCATCCCTTCCTTGGTGGCGGACCAACAAGGAGTTCATTTCCAATTTTGCTGTTGGTGATCTGCTTTTTCTTTTTATCCAATATAAGCTTGGTGTTCAGCCTTTGTGCCAATACTCCCAAAGCCATGACCTGACACAATGGACCAGCAATATCAAAAGAGGAACGGCATTTTTCTTCCCCCTTACAGGCTTTTAGGAAATTGGCAAAATGGGTTGATGGGCTCAGTGGCACTTCTGGCAACATGGATGCCATGTCCTTAGCTTTTGCCTCGGGGATGATGGCCAATGGAGCGCTGTGTGATCCTCCCTTGAAAATCAATTCCTTTGAGTAGATGATTTTACCCGGATAGCGTTTGGTATTGATGTTACCTGAAGTTGGCGGTGGAATATCTTTTGCTCTTACGGGTTCTCCATAACCTTCTGGAAGCTTGGGCTGGTTGTTGAATCCATCATACCAGGTCAAATCGAGTGCTGGCATGTTATTTCTCTTTGGAAACTTGAAAAGCAAGGTAGAAGCCTGAGGGAAAATCAAAGGACTGTGACCTTCCATGAAAATGGGATCAACTTCAGTTGGCATCCCCAGTTCAAGAAATTGATGGGCCGTATCAATGATATGAGCTCCCCAATCACCCAAGGCTCCATTTCCAAATTCAAACCATGATCTCCAGTCTCCATTGATATAGCCTTTGTTGAATTCCTTGAATTGTGCTGTGGCCAGCCATTTGTCCCAATCCATTGTCTCAGGGATGGGTTGTGCAGGAAGGAAATCTGACACCTTCATGCCATGCCATCTCCTTCCATTGTTCATGAAAGCTGTGATGGCAGTAACATCTTTGATGATACCGGCATCTTTCCAGGCCTTGAATTGAAAGTAATTTTCTTCCGAGTGGCCCTGGTTGCCCATCTGACAAGCCACCTTGTATTTTTTTTCTGCAGCCATCATGAGTTCTACCTCATGAAAGGTATGGGCCATGGGCTTTTCAACGTATACATGTTTACCTTCAGACATCGCCAGCATGGTGATAGGAAAATGGGAGAAATCTGGGACTCCTGCAGTAATGGCATCAAACTGCTTGCCCATCTTGTCAAACATCACCCTGAAATCCTGGAACCTTGGAACATTGGGAAACATTTTCATGATTTCCAATGTATTGGGCGCCCCCATTTCGACATCACATAATGCTACAATATTGGCAAGTCCTGTACCATGCAATTTCTTGATGATGTCTGCCCCACGGTTGCCAATGCCAATGCAGGCTAGATTCACTTTGTCGCTCGGCGCTATTGTATTTTTCCCTAATCCTAGAACCGATGAAGGCAAAATGGAAACACCTGCCAAACCTGCCATCGCCACACTGCTTTTCTTTAAAAAATCACTTCTTTTCATTTCCTTTTGATTGTTTTTCTTATTTTATTGTTAACCCTAATTGACATTGAATAATCAAGAAATGGAGTCAAAGAGTTTATGACAATTATTGATAATTGGTTTTGAGAATTGCTTTTTCTTCCAACACGGGTATTTTCAATTTCATCAGTTGTACATCTTTTGTATTGTTCAACTGGATCATTGGCATTTCTTTTGCCGTGGGAATACTCAGGCCTGACATCATTGAGGATTGCACATCATCCATCACAATAGCCGGACGAAAATCATCCTGAATATATTTGAGTGTCAAATTCCTGACNTCAATCCCACTGGCATGTCTCATGTAAAATCCCCAGGAAGGCAGCTCGCCCCACATGGAAAACTCCGGATACCTGTCCNNGTTTTCTGGTATTTTNGTNATGGCNTCTGGTGCNATAAAGGCAATATTCTTATCTGCCTTNCCACCATAGGTTATTTCTATATTTTCCAATAAAACATTTTCTACAGGATAGCCTGGAAGCCCCACAATTGATGATGGAATGAGGTTATAAGGCAGGAATGGATGACCATAAATATGATACTGTGATGGTCTCCTTGGCATTTTGTCCAAGCCTGGATTGAGGTGGTCTGGCGGACCTTCAAGCGGATATCCCTGATCAGGNTTGAGCAAAGGAATGTCTGCCTTTACATTCGAAATATAAACACCCTTCAAAATTCCCACCTTTCCGTTGACGTTACGATGGCCTCTTCTGATGAATATTGCATTGCCGGTATTGGTTGCCGTTACCCCACGGATGTCAATGTTTTCCAAAATTCCACCATCAACAGATTCTAAAGCAATAGCAGAACGATAAGTATCGTATACGGTTAAATTTCTGACTACAATATTTTTAAACCCTCCAACACTGGCTGTGCCCAACTTAAACCCGTTGGCGCTGGAGCGCAGGATGCAACTGTCAATGTAAATGTTCTCACAAAGGAATCTCGCGTCTTCTGATTTCAAACAAATGGCATCATCTGATGAGTTGATGAAACAGTTTGTAATCCTAACGTTTTTGCTGTCAGTAATATCAAGCCCATCATTGTTCCAGTATGCGGTACTTTGAACCTTGATTCTNTCAATCACCACATTGTCGCACTGCCTGTAATCCTGTATCCAGTCTGATGAATTCTTCAGGGTTATACCAGTTATTTTTACATTTTTACAACCAACCATATTGATGTTGTTTGCCCTGGCAACACCCGGCCTTTTGAACATCCAGATTGAATCGTCCTTCAGTTCACCAGATCTCAGTTTTTTNAAAATATCCAACATCAGCTCCTGTGCTTGTCCATCAATGATTCCTTCACCACTNATGGAAATGTCGCGTTGGTCTCTTGCTGAAACAATGGATGGCCTTGATTTGGCTTTGACATAACCTTCAGTTGTGGTTGGGCCTAACAAAGTTGCACCCAATTGAAGGTGCAAGTCAACCCCGGACTTCAAAAAAATAGCTCCGGTCATGTAATTGCCTGGGGGAATGATTACACGCCCACCACCACCTTCTGACACCTTATCAATTGCTTGCTGAATCGCTACCGCATTATTTGTTATACCATCTGCAACAGCTCCATATTGCTTTATACTTTGTTCTCTCATTTGAGAAAAACAAGAGATGTGCAGTAACAAATAAGTCACAAATAATTGTACTGATTTCATGTTGTTTTTTAGAAAAGGTTAAGAGGCAAATGTTATGTTCAATGCTTTTTTATTCTCGATTACTCTGCTTTTCCTCCTCCTTTTTTATACGAACGAGCCCCTACCTTGGCAAACCAAACAGCATATTCTTCCATCATGGATTTTGCTCTTGCCGCCTCTACACCCGACAGATCATTCATTTCTGTGGGGTCTGTGGCAAGGTTATACAAAGACCAATATGTTTCCTGAAATTCCTTTACCAGTTTCCAATTTCCTTTTCGGATGGCCTGATTACCTTCATGCTCCCAACAATAAGTTCTCTCTGGCGCTTTGTTCTTTGTCCACAAATAAGAGAAACTTTTGCCTGCCAAATTGGGCGATCTTGCTCCAGCCAATTCCAGGGCTGTAGGCATCAAATCAATTACATGCCCGATGCCATCGCTGTAACCCTTTTGTGGCTTGATCTTGGCAGGCCATTGNATGATACACGGTGTTACAACTCCACCTTCGTGCATGTAATGTTTGTATTTTTTNAAGGGAGTATTGGAGGCATTGGCCCAACTCTCGCCATAAATATGATAGGAACCACGCTCTCCTATTTTCTTTTCTGGATCACTCAAAAGCTTAGTATTTACCGTTTCAGCACAAGCTCCGTTGTCAGATATGAAAACAATCATCGTGTTTTCATATTGTCCATTTGACTTTAATTTATTGATGAGTCTGCCAATGTTCTGATCCATCCTGTCAATCATGGCAGCATAAACCGCCATCTTGCGGGCCCATACTTTCTTTTCAGTTGCATTTTCCCAAGCAGGAATAACGCCCGGTCTTTCAGTAAGCTGATACCGATCATCCACCAATCCCAGTTGCTTCATTTTCTGAAACCGCTTTTCCCTGGTAACATCCCATCCTTGCAGGTAGAGTGATTCATATTTGGCAATGTCTTGCTCTAGAGCATGCAAAGGAAAATGGGGAGCGGTATAGGCCAGGTATAAAAAGAATGGGTTCCCTGTTCCGTTATTTTTATGTTGATCCAAATACCCCAAAGCATGGTCTGTGAAAGCATCGGTCATGTAATGCCCTTCTTTCGGAATCTCATAATCCTTGTCGTCCAACACAAATCGACGCTTGTCTCTTTCTGCAGGAGTGATTTCAAAAAAACTAGAAGCACCAGAAATCAATCCGTAATAACGATCAAACCCACGTTTCAAAGGCCAATGTTCAGGTCGTTCACCCACATGCCATTTACCTGACATATAGGTACTGTATCCTGCCTTCTTTAATTCCTCTGCGATAGTTGGAAAACTGTCATTCAGAAAACCTTGATAAGAACCTTTTTCAATGGGCGCTTTTGCGAGTCCAACCATCCCCCCCATTCCTACGGTATGCGGGTATTGACCTGTTAGCAAAGAGGCACGCGTTGGACAACAACGGGAATTGTTGTAGAATTTTTTCAACTTGATACCGTTGGAGGCAAGCTGATCAAGGTTGGGGGTATTGACCTCACCACCATAACAACCCAGGTCTGAATAACCCAGGTCATCCGCCATGATATAGATGATGTTGGGCCTTGGGTCAACAGGAATATTTTTATTTGATGCCAATACAATCAAAGCCACAAAAAAAACAAAGCTTATCGCCAAGGTAAAAGAAGACCTTCTGCTGATGGTGCGATAGGAAAGCCGGACCGGATGCTTAGGTTCCATATGATTATTTTTTCAGTTGAATGATTTCTGATGCTGCGAGCAGAAAAGCACCGGCACCATATGACTCCCAGCTTTCAGCATTGAAGTTCCTGCGCGGATCTGCACCAATGGGCTGCACCCATCCGACTTTCCCTTCTGCTGTCAACAAGGTATTGAGCCCAGTCCAGGCAGCTTTCACCGCAGGAAGAAATGTTTTCTTGTCCAATATCTTGTTGTTCAAACCCCAGGCCAACGCATAACAATTGAAAGCTGAACCACTTCCTTCTCCACCTGCNTAAGCCATTGGATCCAATAAACTTGTTCTCCAAAGTCCATCTTCTTGTTGCANTGACAACAAGCGGGCTGACATGTCCNTGAAGAGGCTAACATAAAATGCGCGTGTTGGATGATCAGCTGGCATTTCTTTCAACAATCTTACCANGCCAGCCATCACCCATCCGTTTCCACGAGACCAGAAAACTTTTTTCCCGTTGGATTCCCTTTTCCCGTTTCCATTGGCATCGACGAGATAGGAGGCATCTCTGGCAAACAGTTTCTCTTCGCTGTTGTACAACAAGCGATAGCACTGCATAAAAAGGGTATCTGACAATACCAGGTAAGAAGGATCGTTGAAAGTCCTGGACAACTTGGCCAAGGTGGGAGGCGCCATGAAAAGGGCATCACACCACCACCAGTTAATCCCATGCCTTTTTATTTCTCCACCGGGCACAAGCATTAATTTTTTGATGGAATCAATGCTTGCTTTCAACATCCGTTCATTTTTAGTGATGCGATAAAGATCAATATAGGTTTGTGTAATGGCAATATCATCTGCATGATCATAGCGTTTGCCGGGAAGCCAATTGTTGCGTTCGCCAATGGCCATCANNGAATCCAGCAAAGCTTTTGATTTCGTTGTTTCATAAGCAGCAACTACTCCAGTATAAAAAGCTGCATTGGTCCATGTATTTTCAGGCTTGCCATTGGAATGTTTAAACTGCCAATCTGCAACCTTCAGCATGGAAGCCTTGATATTGGATGCCTTGAAAATATTGGAGGACTGTGCCAAAGAAATATTGGCGAATAGGCACATCAATGAAACCAAGATAAGNTTGGCAAAGACCTGTTTAAAGTGGTGCATGGTTAAAATTTAAATGATTGATCTATTTATTGGTGAATGCAGGATTGTATTNNCCCCTTTCCTTGAATCCATCAAATGATTTCATGGCGCCAAATCTTGGATAACTTTCAAAGACATCTCCTTTCCCCTCTATACGAGGATCATGCTGTTCTTTGAGTTTTGATTCCAACATTTTTTTTAATGATGATTTGATTGTTGCCATTTTTTTATCCTGTGACAAATCATTGAGACAATAAGGATCTTTGACGATATCATACAATTGTTCCGCATTCCTTTTTTCGAAACCAAGGTCAAACAAATGAGGAAAAGACTGGCGATCCTTGATCATGTGTGTTTTGGTAGGTGATGCATCAATATCCTCATATCCCTCAATTACTTTTACACCAGTATTCCCATCTGCATCGATCTGTTTATTGGGTGCCGGATCCCCTGCTGGCCATCGATCGGGGGTATAGTTCTTGATGTACAAATATTGTTGTGTTCGAATGGCCCTTGCGGGATAGCCCAGGTTGTCTGGTCTTGCATGGGTATGCCTTTCCCTGCCTGTAAGCACATAGGACCTGGATGGATCAACAAGACCTGAAGCCTTGGATTGAAATATGGGTAACAAAGATTTACCGGTGATCCCTTCAAAATGTTTAACACCAGCCAGATCCAAGATGGTAGGGGCAAGATCAATCATGCCTACAAGGTCAGTTACTTTTCGAGCAGAGCCATTGATGGATGGGCCACAGATGGCAAGCGGTACATGCGTTCCATAGTTCTGTAAATTTGCTTTTGCATAAGGAAAAGCCATGCCATTGTCTGCAGTAACAATGATAATGGTATTGTCCAACTCACCACGCGCTTCAAGCATTTTGATCATTGCTCCTAATTGCTTGTCAAACCAGCCAATTTCCAGTGCATAATCAAGCATATCATTTTTAACCAGATCATCATTGGGCAAAAACCGGGGTACTGTCGAATCAGTTGCCTTGAGTCCTGCCTTTGCACCAGCACCCGACTCATATACCCTGTGAGGTTCGTGCGATCCGTACCAGAAGAAAAAAGGTTTGTCAGATGGCCTTTCGTTGAGAAAATCATTAAAATTTGCAGCATAGTCATTGATCGCAATTCCTTTGGCAGGAACTTTTTCAAACTTCCTTTTGTTGTATCCCGGGCCAACAGGGTTTCTATCCCATCCTGCATTTTCAAAATTACCCGGATCCCAGGCTTTTCCTGTAAAACCAATGAAATAACCAGCAGTTTCCAATGCATTTGTAAATACCGGAAATTTTTTCGGGAAATAACTGGAGTGGGTTCCTGCCTCTTCCAGTTGCCAGATATTTCTACCGGTCAGCATTGCTGCCCGGGAAGGGCTGCATTGTGGGGCAGCAACATAAGCATTGGAGAACATTATTCCACGTTTTGCCACTTCATCAAAATAAGGCGTTTTAAATACATCTTGGCCCATTGCAGAAACATGTGCAAATGACTGATCATCTGCTATCGCAAAAAGGATATTGGGTGGACGTTTGATTGTTTTGGACTTTGTGGACAACAAATTATGATTGCTTGTAAAAACAAAAGCCGCAGATACAATTGTCAAAAGAAGAATTATTCTTTTCACTTTTTATGATTTATTGAAAGTTTTTTCCAAAGTTTGCTCAATCTCCCACAAAGGCTTTTGGATTGAAGACTGCCTTTCAATCAATTCTGGCTCTAGAACCTTACTTACTGGGTTCTCATGCTTTACATCGTTTTCAATCAATCGAAGCAAGAGTTCAATTGTCTCTACTGCAATCTGTGTGATGGGTTGAGATGCTACAGTAATAGATGGAGAAAAAAGCCTGAAAAGATCATTGTCATCAAAACTCACAACAGCCAAGTCCTCAGGCATTGATTTTCCCACTTGCTTCAAGGCTTCAATTCCATGAACACCCAAATAGTTTGTTGCAAAAAACAAAGCCTCCAGTTCAGGATTTTCCTTAACAAAGAACATGATGGAAGCAATAATGCTCTCTGCAGTGTCATCAAATTTTACCTTCAATACAAGTTCCTTGGCACAGGTATTTTTTGATGATTCCATTGCAGCCAAATAGCCTCTTTCCCTTTCAATCATCTGAGACATGTCACTNTGGATGGTAACAAATCCAATGTTTTGGTATCCATTGCTGAGCAAATGAAATGTGAGATCATATGCTCCCTTGAAATTGTCAAGTACTACTGCATTAGCAGATAGTCCTGGAACTGTTCTGTCCAACAATACAAAAGGAATCTTGTCGGTCGTTAGTTGCTCCAGTTCCTGGTTCAGGTCTTTGGTTGGAGTGATAATCATACCATCTACAGAACTGTTGCGCATTTTTCTGATCAATGCTTTCGCCGTTTTGGGATTGTTGTCAGTGCTACTCAAAAAAACATTATATCCCCTTTTTGAAGCCTCTAATTCAACAACTTTGGCAATGTTGCCAAAGAAGTAATTCCCAAGGTCTTCCACAATTAAACCGATGGTATTTGACTTTCCAGTGCGAAGAAGCCTGGCGGCATTATTTGGGCTGTAATCCCGTTTTTTGATGAGTTCCAATACTTTGCTGGAAGTTGCCTCACTGATACCCATTTCTTCACTCTTTCCATTGATTACAAATGACACAGTTGTAATCGAAAGTTCAAGTTCCTTGGCGATATCTTTAATGGAAACTTTTTTTGTCATTGTCTCGAAATCAGTTTTATGGAAAAATTCTTTGGCCTGGCTTATTCATCAATCCTTGATACCCCAATTTTTATTGGGTGAAGATCCCATCTGCAAAATCAAGCTTCCACCCTTTATCAATGCAGAATGATTGAAGAAAGGTTTTTGGATAGCAGCACCATTCAGTGTTGCTGACTGGATGTACATGTTACCTGGAACATTATTTTTGGCTACTATCACAAATTGTTTTCCGGGATAATATTTTTCATTCAGCCTGATGGTGATTTTTTTAAAAATAGGACTTGTGATTTCATAGAAAGGTTTTTCAGCAGTTCCTCCATCCGTTGAAAACAAGCCGATTTTCAATAAGACAGCCAATGATCCCATCAGACCTTGATCCTCGTCTCCGCTGTATCCTTTTTGAGGAGAGATTCCACTGTAGACAGAATCAATAAGCTGTCTGGTCCAATATTGTGTCAGCCATGGTTTTCCCGCATAGTTGAAGAGGAAGGGTGTCTGCATGCAAGGCTGATTACCGTAGTTTATATAGACCCTGCGCTGTGCTTCTCTATCGGGTGGGTTCTCAGATTTACCTGAAACAAATCCATGTTTGCGGGCTTCGGTGAAAGCAAAATTGAGTTTATCTGTAAACTTGTCTTTTCCACCATGGAGGGCAATCAAGCCCGGAACATCATGAGGAACAAACCAACTGTATTGTGCGGCGTTGCCCTCATTGAAGCCATGCTCATATTGAAGAATGTCCACTGGATCAGCCCATTTACCGCTTCTGTCTTTTGCCAGCATCCAGCCAATTTCCTTGTTGAATACATTTTTGTAATTGCCAGAACGTAGCATGAAAAGGTCATAATCAGTTTGTTTGTTTAGCACCTTTGCCATCTGTGCCATAGCAAAATCCTGATAGGCATATTCAAGTGTTTGAGCAGCGCCATCCTGGTGAAAGCCGTATTTGATGGGATGCAATGGATGGGGAACATAACCCATTGAAATATATTCTTCAATTCCTCCACCCTTGAATGTCTTGTGCTCNTAACCAGCCTTGCTCATCATCCCACCAGGAAAATGATCCTTGCGCATTCCTTCATATGCTTTGGCAATATCAAANCCTCTGATGCCTTTGAGGTATGCACTNACGATGAAAGGTGTTGTTGTAGCACCAGTCATCACATAAGTATAGTTTCCTCCGGANGGACCACGAGGGATCAATCCTCCATCATCATACATTTTCAGCATGGAATTGATGAATTCTTCTGTCACCTCTGGATATACAAGATGCCACAAGGTGTTGAGTGACCATTGCGCCCCCCAATAAGAATCTGAGTTGTACATCTTGTACTTGGGCTTGCCATCTGTTCCCAATGGGATGTTGCGTGCTATTGGAGTTGCGCCAGTGTTATCAATATACGACCCACTTACATCACTCACAATCCTTCTGCCTTGTAAGGCATGAAACAGGTCTGTATAAAAACGGCGTTGCTCAATATTGGTACCGCCTTCAACTTCTATCCTACCCAGCCAGTTGTCCCATTCCTTTGCCGATTCCCTGACAACCCGATTGAAATCCCAATGGGTCAATTCGGCATTCAGGTTTTTCTTTGCCTCTTCTATGCTCACATAAGAGATGGCAACCTTCATCATCCTGACATCGTTCTCATTGGTTTTGAAGCGAACAAAAGCACCTGTATGCGACCCTGAAATTTCTTTTGCAGCACTGATAACTTGTCCGTCTTTCCATCCGCCAAACTGCTCAAAAGACTTGTCAAAATCAGCAACAAAATAAACGGTTATAGGCTTTGGCCTTCTGATGGTTGCAGCCATGACAACTTCACCAACAATTTGATTGGTTGAAACCTGAGAGATTTTTGCTGACTGGGTTTCTGATGAACCCAATACAGTAGTGAAATCAAATTGAATAAAACTTGAATCAGATTTTGGAAAAGTATACCGATGAAAACCAACCCTTGTGGTAGAGGTCAACTCAGCAGTAACGCCATATGTATTCAACTTGATTTTGTGATAACCTGGCTTTGCAACTTCATTCTGGTGGGAATAAGTTGAACCATAAACATCGGACCCCATATGTCCCTTGAATTTTCCTGTAGTTGGGAGTACTGGTATTCCAGACAACTCCCAGCAATGGATATGGCTGAAACACCTGATCGTATCTTCATTGTATTTATAACCAGTGTTCCAAACACCTTTTAGGTTCATGTCCGGACTCAGGTTGACCATTCCAAAAGGCCTGGTGGCAGAACTAAAATAGAAAAACCTGGAGTTGGCTGCATCAACCATCACCTCTACCAGGTCAGACTTTGTCGTTTTAGGTACAGGCTTTTGTGCATAGGTTACAATACTGAGCAATGAAAGAAACAAGAACGAAGACAGAAAAGATTTCATCGACATGTGAATCACAATTGTGGTTGATTAAGGCAAAAAATTAGACAAAGAAAAAATGCCAGGCATTCATAATTGATGAACCCTGGCATTTTATATTCAATATTGAAAATTAATATCCAGGATTCTGTTCAATCCTTGGACTAGAGTTGTCAAGCATTCCTTGTGGAATTGGCCTCAACAAGTGCTTTGCAGCAATTTGCGAAACACCAGCACGGCCCCAAGCGGTCCATCCATTGAATTTTGTTGCACGCTCAATGAGTTTTCCTGTACGCTTCAATTGATACCAACGCTCATTTCCTTCACCCAGAAACTCACGACCATACTCATCCAAAATCATATCAATGTTAATGGTAGATGGCGTTGCACGGTAAGAAGTAACGTTGGTCAAAGGATCCAATACATTTCCGGGGTTGGTAGCACGGAGAGGAGATTTGCCTGAGTTCGTACCCAGAGCCCTGTCAAGAACCCTGTTGTAATAAACATCAGCAGTTCCCAATCTGGCACCGGTTGCACCTTTTACAATGGCTTCTGCGGCCATCAGGTACAATTCAGCAGACCTGAAAAGAGGATCATTGAAAGTTGAGAATCCATCACCATAAGCGATACCTGGTTGCCAGAATTTCCAGAACATAGGACCACCCCAGGACATTGCATCACTGATCTGTTGTGTTGGAGAGCTAACTTTACCCAACCAAAATAGGTCAACAACATTTTGGACAGCATATTTCTTTGTTCCACCAGGTATATTACGGCCGAGTTGGGCGGTGGATGTCATGGGAACATTCCAAGGCAATACGATGGCTGTAGTATCACTTATTGCAAAAGAAAGTGAAAGACTTTGTGGATATGGCTTGTTGGAGGCCAATGAAACCGATCCTGCAATGGTTGCATACACAACACTGTTGAAAGTTCCTTCATAGCGAACATCCATTTGGGGATCAAACAACCTGTATGCACCCCAGGTAACATTGTGGTTAGGAAGAAACCTGTTGTACGTACCTGTCCTTGATTCCTGTGCTACGCCATTAGGACCACCACTGAACCTGGTGTGCATGTCATTACCAATGGTTCCGTTGGAAGTACTCAAATTGGCATCCCCATTGTAAGCGGTACCAGTTGCGTTTGAATATTGGACAGAAAAAATAACCTCCTTGCTAGCATTGGCAATCGCAACAGAACTAGCCGCTGTAGCAGTTTCTTTCTTGGGATTCTTGTTGTGAATGGGCCAAAGATTGTTCCAGTTGGCTTCCATAGGATACAAACCAGAAGCAATCAAGTTGTCACAAAGTGCCAGGGCACTTGTGAAGTCTGCACTTGATCCACCAAGGGAATTATTGAAATTCCAACCGCGGGTCAGGTAAACACGGGCCAGCAAAAATTGAGCAGCACCTTTGGTAACCCTTCCAGCATCTTTCTGCGCAACAGGCAGTTTTGCAATTGCATCATTCAAATCAGTGATGAT
>JGI25921J50272_10000419_pt1 | contig 13790 bp, 10 predicted proteins | sample LauGreSu1BDMLBSD_2_FD_50272 | JGI IMG/M metagenome (IMG submission 50272) | reverse complement strand
GACAATTATATCTATGATGGCGTTACTTCTGTTGTTACAGGAAACTGCGGAGGAGCCGCCGATGACATTGCTGTTTTTTTGAAAAAGATTGACAACACAACTACTTCCATCAATGTAGCCACCCTGGCCGGTCACAATACCATCAGAAGACTGGGCATGGGGCTAGACAACCGCAAGGCAACCCCAGCAGAAATGAAAAAAATGGAGGCCCTCATGTTGAAAGCCATGGAGGATGGGGCTGTCGGACTCTCCACCGGACTCATCTACCTGCCCGGCATGTATTCTCCAACCCAGGAAATTGTAGACCTGGCCAAGGTTGCAGCCTCAAAAGGAGGAGTCTACGCTACACACATGCGCTATGAGGGTACAAAGGTCGATGAGGCCATCAATGAAACCCTTACCATTGGCAGGGAAGCCAATATTCCGGTGCAAATATCCCATTTCAAGGTGACGGGGAAAAACAACTGGGGCCGATCCACCGAAACCCTGGCCATGGTGGAAGAAGCCAGAAAACAGGGATACGATGTCACCATCGACCAATATCCCTATACCGCCAGCAGCACCAACCTGGCTGTAACCGTTCCGGACTGGGCCCTTGAAGGCGGACTGGACTCCCTGAGGGTAAGGCTGAAAAATCCCGAACAGCGGAAAAAAATAATCGATGGAATGGCCCAGGCATTGAAGGCGGCCAAGAGAAAAGATTATGCCTATGCGGTTGTGGCCAATTTTGGTCCGGACAGCAGTTTCAACGGAAAAAACATCAGCCAGATCAGCCAAGGCCTGGGCAAGAAGAAGAAATTCATCAACGAAGCCAACACCATTTTGGATATGCTGGCCAAGGCCAATGCCCAGATGATCTACCATACCATGAATGAAAAGGACCTTGCCCATTTCATGAAATACCCTTTCAACATGCCAGCTGCCGATGGTGGTGTCAGCAACGGAAAGGGAATGCCTCACCCAAGGGGATATGGAACCAATGCAAGAGTGCTGGCCAAATATGTAAGGGAAGAAAAACTGATTGGCCTGGAAGAAGCTGTCAGGAGGATGACCTCACTTCCTGCCACCAAGTTCAACCTGAAAGACCGTGGCCTGATCATGGAAGGAAAGTTTGCTGACATCCTGATTTTTGATGAAAATACCATTCAGGACATGTCGGTCTACGAAAATCCGCACCAATTCACCAAAGGGATCGAATATGTATTGGTGAACGGCAAGCTGGTCATCAACAATGGTAAACATACCGGAACCCGCAGTGGGATTGCCTTGAGGGGCAACCAATAAAAAAGGCCGTCCATTGCTGGACGACCCTTTTCATTTTTAACAAAACCCTCTTTATTTTTTCAGGGTGATGGTACCAATTTTGGTGTCCTCTCCCTTCTTAACTATTACATTGTTGATTGTTTGCTTGATGTAGGGAGTGATTCCTTCAACAGTTACCGTGTAAGTGCCATCTGCCAAACCGCGCACCTTGAATTCACCTTCCCTGCTTGGCAAGGCTACTGCGTTGAAACCAGCGCCATCGCTTACACGAACCACAGCCTTGGCATCCAGCGGAAGTACTTTTCCTTCAATTTCACCGAAATTGGCATTACAGAAGGGGCGAAGCACTGGCTTGAGGTAAAACTTGCCATTTGATTCAACGATAGAGTTGGCAATATCGAAGTCAACCCAAACTTTCACGTCATTCCTGTTTCCACGCTCCCTGTGCTTGTCAAACAGTTTTATATAAAGGAAGTTGGAGGTTTGGCTGTCCATGAGCAGGTCATAGGTAACGCCACCTTTCACGACAGAATTTTTTGTNCCGAGGGTGATGCGGATTTTCCTTACGGTACCTGCATCAATGTTGGCTGTTCCAAGTTGTGTTTCGATACCNTTTCTGAGGCTNAGTACATCAATTACTTTTGGTGTAAAGTTCAGGTCGATCCACTCTCCAAAATCATCCTTTCTTTTCATGTGGTCATCCTTATCATCATCCAATCCGTTTCTGTTGTCATCGCGTTTGTGCTTTTCATCCTTGTCCACCTTTACTTCCACTTTTTGGATGTCAATGTTTACGGCTTCGAAATCACCAGGACCATCGGTGAGAAAAACTGCAACAGAAGAATTTCCATTAACGCCAGATTTTGTGCAAGCGGAGAAAACCAATACCACGGCAATGACTGCTGAGGCCAGGCCGAGAAAAAATTTGTTTGTCTTCATAATTATTGTTTTTTAGGTTTTAAAATCATGGGGTACCATCACCCGCACAGTGTAATAGACCCAGANGNATTCTGAAGGTTTAAGCTTNAAATTCCCTTAAACAAAATTTTAACATCTGAACACCGGCCACAAAGCAAGAACCGAATTCATTAACTTGCAACCATGTTTAATTACCTGAATGAGCTGAACCCGCAACAGCGGGAGGCCGTGTTGCATCTTGATGGTCCTTTGATGATAATTGCAGGTGCAGGAAGTGGGAAAACCAAGGTACTGACCACCCGTATTGCCCACCTGATGGCCAACGGAGTGGATTCATTCAAAATTCTCGCTTTGACCTTTACCAACAAGGCGGCGAAGGAAATGAAGGAAAGGGTTGAAAAGATATTGGTCAACAGGGAAGCCAGAAATTTATACATCGGAACCTTTCACTCCGTGTTTGCCAGAATCCTCAGGGGGGAAGCATCTCGCGTGGGTTATCCAACCAGTTTCACGATCTATGATACTGATGATGCAAAGAGTGTATTGAAAACGGTGATCAACGAATTGCACCTGGACGATAAGATCTACAAACCATCCACTGTTTACAACAGGATTTCGTCTGCAAAGAATGCCCTGGTAACTGCAGAGGAATATGCAAAGGATTTTGGATTGCAGCAGGAAGATGCGCGCGCCAACCGCCCGGCCATCGCACAGATTTATACGGCCTATGCAAAACGTTGTTTCAAGAATGGAGCGATGGATTTTGATGATTTGCTTCTGCAATTCTATCTTATCCTGAAGAACCATCCCGATGCCCTGCACAAGTACCAGCACAAGTTCAGCCACATCATGATTGATGAGTACCAGGATACCAATCCTGCGCAGTATGAAATCATCAAGCTCCTTGGTGCCATGCACGAGAATGTCTGTGTGGTGGGAGACGATGCGCAATCCATCTATGCCTTCCGTGGCGCTACCATTGAAAATATCCTCCTGTTCAGAAAGGATTATGATGATGTGAAGGTCATCAAGCTGGAACAAAACTACAGGAGCACCAAGCAGATCCTGAATGTAGCCAACCAGGTGATAGGTAACAACAAGGGACAGATACCAAAGGAGTTGTGGACGGAAAACAGTGAAGGAGACAAGATCAAGTTGGTCAGGACCATGACTGATAATGACGAAGGAAAATTTGTGGCCGACGCCATACAGGAACAAAAACTCAGGAACCATTTTTTCAACAGGGATTTTGCGATTCTCTACAGGACCAATGCACAGAGCCGTGCCATGGAGGAATCACTGCGGAGGATGAACATCCCCTATACGATTTTTGGGGGCATCAGCTTTTACCAACGCAAAGAGGTAAAGGATTATGTTGCCTACCTCAGGATCATTGTCAACCCGAGAGACGAAGAGGCGCTCAAGCGCATCATCAACTTCCCCGTCAGGGGCATTGGCAAAACTTCGCTCGACAGGTTGATCCTGGTTGCCAACGAACAGTCCATCACTTTGTGGGATGTGCTGACGCGCGCTGCCTCATTTGGTTTCAAGGCCGGAACCCTCGAAGCGATCGAGAATTTCGTGCTGATGATCAAAAGCTTTGCCAGCATGCTCAAGAACAGCAATGCCTATGACGTGGCTTTTCATGTGGGCAAACAAACCGGCCTGGTCAGGGAACTGTTCAATGACAAGAGCACAGAAGGTGTTCAGCGTTATGAAAACGTGCAGGAATTGCTCAACTCCATCAAGGAATGGGTGGATGACAAGCAGAACCGTGCGCAGATTGATGAAGATGGGGTGATGCTGGATGAAGGGATGAGGGATGAGGGAGAAGGGATGAGGGAGGAAAATACTGACTTGTTCAGTGGCATACCTGAGGTTGAGGCAAATGGCCTGGAGGATCCAGATGCAAAGAAACCACTGCGGGAAGATGTGTTGCTTTCTGCCTACCTGCAGCAGATCACTTTGCTGACCGATGCCGATGACAAGGATGAGCATGCAGATACCGTAAAGATGATGACCATCCACGCTGCAAAAGGACTGGAGTTTTCCTGTGTTTTTGCAGTGGGCCTGGAGGAGATGCTTTTTCCGAGTGCGATGAGCATCAATACACGCGAAGAACTGGAAGAGGAAAGAAGACTTTTTTATGTGGTGATTACGCGCGCCAAGCACAAGCTTTGGATCAGCTATGCCAATACCCGCTACAAGTTTGGGCAGGTGGTGCAAAATGAGCCCAGCAGGTTCATCAATGAATTGCCAGAAGATCATTTGGATCGTTCTTATGCCGGTGGTGGATTTCGGAACCAGTCGTCTGGCGGACCATCTGCACAAGAGCGCATGAGGGGTTGGGGCGGATCTGGTAGCGCCACGCCGCAAAACCGGACCTATTTCAACGAACCGAAAAAACAGCCCGAAAAGCCCACCTATTTGCCCGTTCAACCGCCTGTGTCCAAGCCGGTTGTTCATCAGCCATCAGCTGATTTCATGCCCAGTGATACCACAGACCTCAAAGCGGGTCAGCAGGTGGAGCACCAGAAATTTGGATTTGGGGAAGTGTTGAAAATGGAAGGCGCAGCCCATAATCCGATTGCCACCATCAAGTTCAAACTCAACGGTGAAAAAAAGATCATGCTGAATTACGCGAAGTTGAGGATTGTGGAGTAGGGGTGATTTTTTGTCAAATCGGTCTCGCCCCACACAATAATAAAATGAAAACCCTTGTAAGAATTGAGCTTGCAAGGGTTTTTTTAGGCTGCACAGGAAGGCACATAGTTTTTGAGATTTTCCCTCCTGTTTAGTGATTTGACTTATCCATGTTATAAGATAAGAGAGTTGAGGGGAAAAATAAAGTGTTGATTTTATTTCTATTGTAGTTCCCCTTTTCAACGAAAGATGCAACTATAATGCGATGATTGAGTATATGACTATTAGGAAATTAAACTAAAATCTCCAATGTCTCTTATTTGGAATTCTGGCCGTCTTAGTTTCATTTAATTTTAGTTGAAGTCTAACGATCTCTTCTTTATATTTTGTTTCTATATCATCTTGTTTTAATTCTTCTATAAATTTACTGCAGTTTGCCCCCCATTCTCCATCAACTATAGATTTGATAAACGACCTAACACTAATTTTTGCAACAATCGCATTAAGTCCAACCCTTTGGGGGAAAATACAAAAAAGAAACCCTTTTGTAGATCTAAATTCTATGTTGTCTGTAATTGACATAAAATCAAATATGACAGGTACAGAACTATTTATCCAATCCGATGGAAAGAGTTCTTCAAAATTTGATACTTGGAAGATGTCTTTTTTGTTTTTATAATAAGATGATAAGTAGTGTGACTTTTTTTGAAAACGCTTATAGTCATTAGTTCTTCGACTTCCATCTACAACCCAAATTAAATTATTGTAAAACAATTCACGTGATACTCTTTTATCATTGCTAATAAAAGAATGTTGAAATTCCACTGTTACTCCGGTAGGTGTGTAGATATCTGCCCTATGGATTTCCTTTGTTGAATCATTTTTAAAGATTACCTCCCTATATTCTTCAGGGAATCTATTCTTCCAATCACGATGCCAAATAGTTTCAGCTTCCCACCATTTATCGCAATCTTTTATGGTAAAATGTGACCAGTGGTGAACAACAATATCGCCACATTTAGCAATTACTTTACTATTACATAACTCACACACCCCTTCAAGCCCTTTTTGAGCTTGTGAACGAACCCCATTAACCAAGGCGTATTGCATAATATTAAATTAACTTTTTTCAATTTAAATAATAACTTTATTGAAAAGTAATAACATATATTTTATGCAAAAAATACTCTTAATCTCATTATTCATTTGTTTAAGTCATTCATCATTTTCACAAGACTTGAACAAAAATGTTGCCCCAACATATTCTTACTCATATATCACTGTAATGGGCAAAGCGTTCTCAAAAAAACTTAACGTTGAAGTAGATTTAGGTGATACCCCTGAACAAATCGAATTGGGGAAAAATTATTCTGAAATATTAAATAACAAAAAATCCTATTCTGCTATATTAAACTATATGGCAGAAAAGAAATATGAGCTTGTAGAGTCCCGCGACCTTGTTGGTTCATACCAAGGTACAGGTGGGTCTTATGGTATTATACTGATTATGCGAAGGTTTGATGCTGCGAAAACCCAATGATTATATTTGTGATGAAAGAAAATCGAAGTACTAAACTTCGTGTCAATTGAAAGGAAGTAATGGTGTTATTCTGCCTGCTATTCCATAAATGAAAGTTTGTCCCAATATCCTCTTTGATAAACTATTTTGTGATTTTCCATCCAAAAAAATCCACAGCCTCTGAGACCTTTCGGGTCTTTCCTCTCTAGTATTCCAACATTCCCATCTTCAAAAATATTTTCTACAATACAAACCATCTCAAATTACTCAAACTCATTCTTGAACATATTCTTGATATTATCCTTTCCTTTTACGATTCCATTTGGGGTTTGATGATTTATAAAATCCTCTGCATACAATCACCTAAACTCTCATAATCTTATAGGTTAAAGTATTCAACCCACTTTTGTAATATCTCTTCCGGTTTCATAACAAATTAAAAAAGGGTTACACTATAAAAGTATAACCCTTTTTCTTTTATATCAGCTCCTCAAACTAGACTCGAACCGGTGACCTTCTCATTAACAGTTTGGTAAAAGGTTGCGCAGAAAAGTGCGCAGTTTTTCATTAAAATCATTGGTCTATACCAACAAAGAAAAAAATTAGCAATAAGATCTGGTATGAGAATCAGGTTGATAATTGAAAATCACAAAATATCTTTGAAAAACAGGCGCGCTCCCTATACAATAGTAAAATGAAAACCCTTGCAAGGGTTTTTTTAGGCTGCACAGAAAGGCGCACAGTTTTTCGGATTATCCCTCCTGTTTCGTGATTTGACTTATCCATGTTATAAGATAAGAGAGTAGATGGAAAAAGTAAAGGGCTCAAATGGTCTGGGATTTGCAGAAAATGGAATAAAAAACTTGAAAGCAGCGTACTAAAATCTGTTTCCAGTTATTGTAATACTATAGGAACTGCTGCATAAACTCCCCTTGCATCACGTATATAATAAATGCCTTTAGGGTAATTTGCAATATCCAAAGTGTGCCAGCCTCTAGACAGTGTTTTTTGCTCAAGAACCTGACCCATTGAATTAATTAGCACGACATCACATTCCTTTTCAACCAGCAAATTAAGCTGATCAGTAAATACTGGATTTGTCAACAAATGAATAGGTAGAGCCTCACGTTTATTAATTAAACTCTTTCTATCTACTAAGGTTAATTTTAAAATATTAATACCTGAGAGTGCAGTGCTGTGAATATTTTGCTGATGATTGTGCTTCAAAACAGTATGTGGTTTCCAATTTACCCCATCATGAACATGAAGTTCTAGACCCGACTCATCTAATCCGTTCAACTCCGAATCATGGTAATTAAAATGAACCTCACCTTTATAATCTGCAATGGCCTTTGTAAAAAGATATGCACGATCAATGATAGCTTTACTTGCAGGATGAGCAACCACCGTATCCCGAGTAATGCTGTTACCGTCTTTTATTGTAAAATGATCTGCAGGAATAAGCGTAAGACCTCCTGCAGAAAATGTAGTCCCTGAACGTATTGTCAAGGATGAAGCATTACTTGTTGTAAGTATCTGAGCTTGCGCAATCATTACCGACAAAAAAGAGAATGTTACGGCTAGCCAAAACTTAATCTTGTACATTATCCTCTATTTTTATAATTCTTAAATTTTCTTTTTCTCTTTGAAGAATTTAATAACTTTTTCTCGAGTTCAACTATGCTTTATTCTTGTGACTTTTACCTTGTTTCTTTGTGATATGATGTAATAAACAGGCAACTAATAATCATGTACCATCAACTTCAAAGTTGACTGCTTCAAGGTTTAGCAAAATTGTTAAATGGTTAAAATGACCTTACAGCACGCACATAGCGATATGAACTGAACTTATCGCTATAGTTTTGGTAACCATCAGTGAAATCAATGTACCAACCGGCAGTGGTATTCTGCTCGGTAGAACTCCAGTAAAGGGCATATGGATTTCCGTCAGCTTTCCCACCAATTATCTTTTTTTGAGCATACATTAAACTTAATTCGTCTAAGGTTGGCAATCTCCAGTCGGCAAATAATTTACCTGCAGGACTATGTAGTGTATTCCTCGTTGCTAAACTTTGAGCCTCATACCAATTTGAACTCAACGTTTGTTCTTGCGATTCAGCTATTAATCCGTGTAACCCATCTGTTGTAACAAAAATTACTATACCTCCTCCGTAGCTTTCACCAATAGTATGAACCCCTGGAGCCGCATTCATACTATTCCACCTTGTACCATCATAAAATTGAGGGTCACCTTTGGGAGTACAATTCGTACAAAAAATCATTAAGCCAGTTGCAGGTGATACAATCGAATCTCTTTGCGCCTTGGTCACTCTTGGTGGTAAGAACCCTCTATTGGTTGCAGTTACATCCAGCTCTGCAGATGGATGAGGTACCGCAACACCAATACCTACTTGGGCAAAGATTGATAAAGAAAGACATAATAACAGGGAAAGCAGTAAAAGTTTCATATTGGTTATTTAAGTGATATTGAATAAGTGATCATTGTATGTCGTCAAATATATTGGCAGTTTAGGTCCTGAGAGTTTTTGAAAAATATAGGGGTTTGATTCCTTTTTTTGAAACGAGATCAACTTGCTGATGGAACTTCTCTTCAAGGAGATCTGCAAGATCTATAAATTCAATGCCTATCGGTCAACTAAAATCTACCATAATATCTACATCGCTATTTTCAGAAAAATCATTTCTTACAATTGAACCCAAAACATCAATTGAGCTGACATGAAAATTTTTCACCAGCTCTGGTTTCAGTTCTTTTAAGGTTTGTTTTATGGTTACAAGTTCTTTCATTCCGTATAAAAATAAAGAAATTAGTCAATTCAGGGAATTGCAGTTCGAAGGGAGATCATTGCTAATGTGGTTCACAGCAGGGTGAGAAAGATTCCTGAACAGAGGGAGAAAGCGAAGAAACTTTTTAAAGACTAATTCTAGAAGCTGGGTAATTCTTTAAAAAATAAATTTTCATTAATGTTTGAAAAAAGAACAATGATATGATATAAATTAAAACATTTATTATCTTTGTGCAATTGAGCAACAAAACTCAACATTGACATGAATAAGACTTTGTCACAAAAGCAAATTGGTCGGCGAGTGGCTGAAATTCGCAAGGTAAAAGGGCTGTCTCAGGAAGAATTGGCTAAAACCATCAAGATTTCCAGACCGTCCTTGGCTCAAATTGAGTTAGGGAACAGAAGTGTTGATGTTCTTGAACTTCAAAAATTCTCCCAGGTTTTAGGTTTTTCTTTGGATGATTTCATGTCTACAGATTTCTCTGTAAGCCAGGAACCGTCTGTCGAATATGAAAAGAAGACAAAGAATGTGGCGGAACGTGTTTCTGTTCCCAGGTTTCAGCCCCATAAATTTAAAAATGTCTTGTTGTATATTCTAGAAAGGTGCGCAGGCAAGCCCAATGTTGGCGAAACTGTACTTTACAAACTGCTGTATTTCGCTGACTTCAACTATTTCGAATTCTATGAAGAGCACTTGACAGGTGCAAATTATCGCAAACTACCTTACGGACCTGTTCCGCAGAAATTAGATTCAATTATCAAGCAAATGATTGATGACGGTCAATTGCAAAGGGTAAAAACAGACTATCATGGATATCCGCAAACAAGGTACTTGCCTTTGGAAAAAGCTGATTTAACTGAATTGAGGGCAAGTGAAAAAGATGTCATTGACAGGGTTATCACACAAATGAGTGATTGGTCTGCAGCAGCAATCAGCAATTATTCTCATAAGGATATCCCATGGCTTGCTTCTAAAGAGGGAGAAGACATCAACTATGAACTGACTTTTTATAGAGAGGCTCCATTCTCTGTGAGAAATTATGGCGATGAAATTGAGGCAAAATGAACTTTGATGAATTGGCCGAATTTAAAAAGGACATGAAAACCCTTTTGAAGAAATATCGAACGCTAAATGAAGATTTGAATGTGGTTAAAAAGGTATTGGAAGTATTGCCTGACCAAAGGCCTCCGTTTAGTTTTCGCATTGATAATTTAGGAGTGGAAACCTGTATCATCAAAGTCAAAAAGATTGCTTGTAAATCACTAAAAGGAAAAGGAGTTAATTCAGGATTAAGATTGGTTTATGCGTACTTTCCTGAGCAAAATAAAATCACTTTCATAGAGTTATATCATAAGATGGACAAGGAAAATGAAGACAGGAAAAGGATAATAGAAAATTTCCACTTCAAGTTTTTGTAAATTGTACCATGAACAAGCATTCCATTTTTCTACTCCTTTCATTATTGATTCTCCAGTTTTCAAGAGCGCAGGTTTTACCAGAAAGGGAACAATCCCGCGTAGTAGATGAAATCCTCAATGAAAGGTTCAATGTATTGTTGCCTCAACTGATGGAGCGCACAGGAATAGACATGTGGGTGATCATTTCGCGAGAATACAATGAAGACCCGGTCCTCAAAACAATGCTGCCTTCTACCTGGTTGTCGGCCAGAAGAACAACCATGCTGGTGTTTTACAACGATACGATCAAAAAGCAGGTAGAGAAGCTGGCAATTGCCAGATACAATGTTGGGGAGTCAATCAAGGCCGCTTGGGACATGACCCGGTTTCCCGACCAGTGGGATGCCCTGAAAGATATTGTTCAAACAAGAGAACCCCGCAGGATTGCATTGAATACCTCGGTTGATTTTGGTCATGCTGATGGGCTGGATCATACCCATTACGAGATGTTCATGAACATGCTTCCGACCAAATACAAAACAAGGGTGGTTTCGGCAGAACCTTTGGCTGTCGGATGGCTCGAGAGCCGCACGGAAAGGGAGATGCAGGTCTATCCTCAACTGGTCAAGATTTCACATGATATCATTGCCGAAGGTTTTTCCGCCAAGGTCATCACGCCAGGCATCACCACCACAGATGACCTGGTTTGGTGGTTCCGTCAGAAAGTGACAGGGCTTGGCCTCTCCACCTGGTTTCATCCTTCTGTTGCCATTCAAAGAAACGATACCGCCAACTTCGAACACCTGAGGAGTTTTGCCAATCGGCCCAAGGATGATGTTATCAGGCCCGGGGATTTGCTGCATGTGGATTTTGGCATCACTTATCTGAGGCTGAACACGGATGTTCAGCAACATGCTTATGTCTTGAAACCCGGTGAAACGGATGCACCTGCTTCCCTCAAAAAGGCATTTTCAAACAGCAACAGGCTTCAGGATATCCTGACTGCCCAGTTCAAGACGGGCAGAACCGGCAATGAAATGCTGCTTTCTGCCATAAAACAGGCCAAAGCTGAGGGCATTGTGCCCAGCATTTACACCCATCCCCTCGGGTTGCATGGCCATGCAGCCGGCCCCACCATCGGCATGTGGGACAAACAGGAAGGGGTTCCGGGCAGTGGTGATTACAAATTATACCCCAATACGGCCTATTCCATTGAACTGAATTCCTCCACGCTCATCCCCGAATGGGGGAAGGAAATCAGGGTCATGCTGGAAGAAGATGGCTTTTACGACGGGAAAACCTTCCGGTACATCGGCGGAAGGCAGCAAAAACTGCTTTTAGTTAAATATTTCTAAAGTACTGTCAAAATTTTACTACTATGTATTGCATAGTATTCTAAAAGTACATATCTTTGTCCTGTTATTGAATCTTTCACGATCAAAATAGGACCATGAACATAGAAAATACACAGAGCCAGATGAGGAAAGGGGTGCTTGAGTTTTGCATCCTGTCCATCATTCAGCGCGAAGAGGCCTATCCCAGTGATATCATCGAAGAGATGAAAAAGGCCCATCTCAATATCCTTGAGGGAACACTTTACCCCTTGCTTACACGATTGAAAAATGCAGACCTGTTGGCCTACCGTTGGGTGGAAAGTTCCGGTGGGCCGCCCCGCAAGTATTTTTCACTGACCGAAAAGGGCGCGGCTTTTTACAAGGAGCTTGAAACGACCTGGAGGGAGATGAGCGATTCGGTTGAAAGGGTGATTGGAAATGGGAAAGCGGAAGGGTTGAAACAGCCTACTGAAAGCACTGCGATAGAAGAAACAGGCTTACCTGGCGAAGTTGATGAAATCAACCCGTTGGCCGAAAGCAAGACGGTTACTGAAACTCCCTATCAGCCAGAGGCTGATAAAAACACCGAAGAAGGATCAACCACGGATCAACCCAATCCCTAACCCATCAACAGCCAATCATCATAAAAAGGCGATGAGCAATCATTGAAAACAAATCCAATCAGCCATCGCCTAAATCAACATCAATCATCCCCCCAAATCAATCACCATGAACAAAGTAATCAATATCAACTTCCAGGGCAGGGTAATCCCCATTGAGGAACCGGCTTATGAAGAATTGAAAAAATATGTAGAAAGCCTCCGCAATCATTTTGCCAAAGAGGAAGGCAGGGAAGAAATCATCAATGACATTGAGAACCGCATTGCTGAACTTTTCAGTGAAAAACTGAAAGCCGGGCAGTCTACCTTCATCAGCCAGGCACATGTTGCAGCCATCATTGCCAGCATTGGAAGGCCAGAGCAATTTGATGATGTCACCATAGAGGATAATTATTCTTCAACTGCCCAGCCTTCGGCTGGCGGGTTCAACCCCTCAACTACCCAGACCTCGGATAGCAAGTTCAACTCCTCAACCAATTCCCCCCGCGGCTCTCTCTACAGGAACAGCAACGAAAAAATCCTGGGTGGCGTCTGCAGCGGATTGGGTGCTTACCTCAGGATTGACACAACCATTGTGCGCGTTTTGTTTGCCATGCTGGCCGTAGGTTCATTCGGATTTGGATTGGTATTTTATATTGTATTGTGGGCGATTCTTCCTGAGCGTTACATGAACCATACTGCCGTTACAAGAAAATTGTACCGTGATGCAGACCAGAAGGTTTTTGGTGGTGTGGCCAGCGGTATTGCACAATACTTTAATATCGCGGTCTGGATTCCTCGCTTGATTTTTGCACTGCCTTTTATCCTGGGCGCTTTTGAAAGCATGTTTCATTGGGTTCATTTCAGGGGAGCCATCACCTTGCCTTTTGGCACCTGGTTGCTGATCTACCTGATTCTTTGGATTGTAGTTCCCAAGGCGGTTACTGCATCCGAAAAACTGGAAATGAAAGGGGAAAAAGTTGACCTCGAGTCGATCAAGAACAAGGTGCAAGATGAAATGCAGGGTGTGAAGAAAAATTTTACAGACAATGCCAGCAAATGGAAGAATGACCTGTCAAACAAGGCCTCTGAATTTGGACAGGAAGCAAGAGAAACAGCCAGCCGGTTTGCAGGCGAAGCAGGTCCGGCGGTCAAGCGTTCCGGCAACAGTTTTGGCAGGTTCATCGTTGGCCTTTTCAAATTCATCTTATTTTCTTTCCTCGGTCTGATTGCCATTGCCATGATTGCAGGACTGATCGCACTTTTTGCCGGCGCCAACATGCTGATGCCGCTCAAGGATTTTGCCGTC
>JGI25921J50272_10000417_pt1 | contig 13832 bp, 14 predicted proteins | sample LauGreSu1BDMLBSD_2_FD_50272 | JGI IMG/M metagenome (IMG submission 50272) | reverse complement strand
CCCTGGAACAAAATTCCAGAACTCGGAACCAATGTCAAAGGTGTTATTTTATCGGGCAGTCCATTTTCTGTCCGCGACCCGCAAGCGCCGCGCCCCGATCTTTCCGCCATCAAAGGCAAACTCCCGCTATTGGGCGTTTGTTTTGGTGCCCAATATCTTTCGCATCACTTTGGCGGCGAGGTGTTGCCATCCAACACCCGCGAATACGGCCGCGCTCACCTCAATTTTGTAGACAGCTCCAACATCCTCACCAAAGGCCTCACGCAAGGCTCACAAGTCTGGATGTCTCATGGCGATACCATCAAAAAAATCCCTGCTCATTACCAAATCATTTGCTCCACCCACGACGTAGAAGTGGCCGGCTATGCCATCGAAGGCGAGCAAACATTTGGCATTCAATTTCACCCAGAGGTATATCACTCCACCGAGGGCAAAACACTTTTACAAAATTTCATCGTCGATGTTTGCCATTGCGCCTGCGACTGGACTCCCGATTCCTTCATCGAAGAAACCACTGCTCGCTTGCAAGCACAACTCGGCACCGACAAAGTCATTCTAGGTCTTTCAGGTGGCGTTGATTCCTCTGTTGCAGCCGTGCTCTTGCACAAAGCCATTGGNCCTAACCTCCACTGTATTTTTGTAGACAACGGTTTGTTGCGCAAAAACGAATTTGAAGAAGTTTTGGCTTCTTACCAAGGCATGGGGCTCAATGTGAAGGGCGTCGATGCCGCTCATCGTTTTTACGCCGCACTGTCAGGCCTCACCGATCCAGAACTCAAAAGAAAAGCCATCGGAAAAGTATTTGTGGACGTTTTTGACGAAGAATCCAAACTCGTTGAAAACGCCAAATGGCTTGGTCAAGGCACTATTTACCCAGATGTCATCGAGTCGGTATCTGCTACAGGTGGCCCGTCTCAAACCATTAAGTCTCATCACAACGTCGGTGGTTTGCCCGATTACATGAAACTTCAGGTGGTAGAACCCCTTCGCTTGCTTTTTAAAGACGAAGTCCGACGCATTGGTCGTTCCTTGCAAATAGATGAGCGCATCTTAGGACGTCATCCATTCCCGGGTCCAGGTCTTGGCATTCGTATTTTAGGAGAGGTCACCGCAGAAAAGGTCCGCATTTTGCAAGAGGTTGATGCCATTTTCATCAATGGCCTCAAAGAAGACAACCTTTACAACGATGTCTGGCAAGCGGGCGCTATTTTCTTACCCATTCAATCTGTTGGGGTAATGGGCGATGAACGCACCTACGAAAACGCAGTCGCACTCAGAGCTGTTACCTCCACCGATGGCATGACCGCCGATTGGTGTCATTTACCTTACGAATTCTTGGCCAAAATCTCGAATCGCATCATCAACCAAGTGCGCGGCATTAATCGCGTTACCTACGATATCAGCTCCAAGCCACCAGCCACCATTGAATGGGAATAACATGAAGATTTTAGCGTCTATTGTTGGTTTATTTTTTGCAACACTTTCCGTTCGCTCACAGGCCTTGCCTGTGATTGAAAAAGAAGGTCAAAAATACTATCAATACACGCTTCAAGAAGGTCAAACCCTCAGTCAGCTACAAGCACTCCTGAAGCAAGATGCCGATCATTTGCTCGCAGTAAATCCAGGTTTAGAGCGCGGCATAGTGGCCGGTCAGGTCATCAACGTGCCGGTGCAGCGCGGCCAGCTATCCCATAAAGTAGCTCCCCAACAAACCCTTTATGCCATTTCTAGAATCTACGAGGTTTCGGTCGATTCTCTAATGAAATGGAACCCAAGTGCTAAAAATGGGCTTCAGGTTGGTCAGGCAATTATTGTCAAAGGTGCTGTTCTACCGCTTACCCCCGATGGCATTCAGCAAGTGGCGATAACTGCAGCACCGGACTCAAGTTTCCCACATAAACTCACCGATACGCTCATCAAACACACCGTCTTGGAGAAAGAAAACTTGTATGCCATTTCAAAGCGCTACATGGTTTCCGTAGACACCTTGCTCGCACTCAATAAAATGAGTTCTTCTCGGGTGAGCCCCGGCCAGCAAATCTTGGTACCTATCCAGCCACTCAAAAAGCCGGGTGTTCCGATTCAAGCTGTGCCTACAGCGCAAAAACCACCACTCAAGGCTTCTTTTGAATTTCCTGTCGCCCAAAAAGCGCACTACAACATCGCCGTTTTTCTGCCTTTTGCGCTCGACTCCGGTGCCAACCAGAACCGATTTGTGGCTGCTGCCGCACTCGATTTCTACATGGGCCTTAAAATGGCATTGGACAGCCTCAGAAACTTGGGTCTCTCTGCTGATATCCACGTTTACGACGACAACTGCATCAAGCCCAGTTTAGAAGCATTGCTCCAAGACCCAGAACTGCGTCAAATGGACCTCATCTTTTCGCCACTCCAAGAAAAACAAGCCAAACTGGTTGCCCAATTTGCCAAAACGCAAGGTATTCCAGTGGTTTTTCCGGTGCAAATGTCAAATGAGCTCCTTGAATTATCTCCTAAATTCATTGCTTACACCACCCCAGACGCCTTATTGGTTGAAAACCTTGCTGCGCATTTGCACCAACATTACCAAAATGCGACAGTGGTTTTAATCGGTAGCCCCCTTGCTGCCGACCAACTTTTAGAGCAAAGGTTCAAAGCAGCTTTTGCAGCCGTACCCACCTCTCAATCCAAACTCAAGCTCCAAGAAGCCACTTGGTCTAATTATCAAAAATTCAAAACAGTTGGTGGTCAGCAGCTTTTGGTGAGTTTCAGTTCTGACAGATCAAAAGTACAAGGTTTACTCAAGGCAGCTGCTTTAGATAGCAACCTCCTAGTCGTCGGGCACAAAGACTGGATCGATTACAAAGAACTTGATGCCCCAGAAGTTCGCAACCAACCCTTTTTAGTGGCTTTGCCGAGTTATTTCAATTACCACGAGCGCCAAATTGCCGCTTTTCACAAAAGTTACCGCAGGCGCTACAACGCTGACCTCNGCAAAATGGCTTGTCTGGGCTACGACCTCACCTTACATATCGGCAAGCAATTACTTGGCGATGAGCACCCTCAGAAAGGACTCATCAGCAACATGCAATTAAAAACGACAGCCAGTGGCTTGTACATAGAAAATAACGCGGCGCTTGTCGTCACCTACAAAAATGCCCAATTGTTAGCCCCCAACAATGAATAAAACAACGATCTCCCAACACTTTCGCGAATTACAATTGCATATTTGTTCTGCCCTCGAACATCTCGATGGCCACGCCACTTTCAACGAAGACACCTGGGAACGCGAAGAAGGAGGAGGAGGACACACGCGCACTTTGCAAGGTGGTCAAATTCTAGAAAAAGCTGGAGTGGCTTTTAGTGCCGTGCACGGGCCTGTTACGGCCGCCATGAAACAACAACTCGGTCACGAGGGCGAGTCTTTTTTTGCAACGGGTGTTTCAATCGTTTTACATCCCCGTCATCCGCGCCACCCTATTATGCACATGAATGTGCGCTACTTCGAACTCGAAGATCATACCTATTGGTTCGGAGGAGGTATTGACCTCACGCCGCACTATGTCGACTTGAAACAAGCAAAAATATTTCATGGCGCTTTGAAAGAGGTTTCAGATCAATACAGCCCCGATTTTTACCCAAAATTTAAGGAATGGGCCGATCGCTATTTTTTCTTGCCGCATCGCGGTGAATCGAGAGGTGTAGGGGGTATCTTTTTTGACCAACTTCACGAAGCTAATTCTGGTTTGGACAAAACGCAATTGTTTAATTATTGCATAGACCTCGGGAAATTATTCCCTGTAGTCTATAAAGCGCAAATCGATGCGGTCACAACCACAGCTCCAAGTGCAGAAGAAATGAATTGGCAGGCGCTCAGACGCGGCCGCTATGTAGAATTCAATTTACTGCATGACCGCGGTACCAAATTCGGTATCTATTCAGGCGGACGCACAGAATCTATCCTCATGAGTATGCCCCCTATGGCTAATTGGGCCTACAATCAAGAGCCCGCACCAAATTCTGAGGAACAAAAAACCCTGAGTTTCCTCAGGGCTTTTCATGAATTTTGCTAGTTTGGACTTATGGTTTTTTGGTTAGGGTAAGGTAGTCTGTACCACCTCCACCTCCAGAAACATCCATCAGTTTAATTTCAGTGTCGGAATAAGAAATGATATCCCAATCGTCGGATAAATCGTCTAGTTTGTTGCCAACACTAAAGTTGATATTGAAATCGAGGTCGTCGAGGCTGTCGTCTTCGCTATTGGAATCTGAAATAGACCAAGATCCTTCATAAGGTGAAGATGAGCTGCTGAGTAAGTCGGTGCCGTGCAAAACGCCAGACTCCATAAAATGAAGCGTAAATGTAGTGTAATCTGAGGTTTCATCATCGCCGTCGTCGATGTAACTGCTTACAAACCATTCGCCGTCAGTAGAGATTTTGGTGAGTTGTTTTTGGTCGTTTTGCCATTTGCTACAGGCGCCAAGTAAGAGAAGCCCGCTAAGAGATAAAAGAATGGTTTTCATGACTAATTTTTTTTGACAAAACTAAGCAATTTTTATGCCAAATAACTAATTTCGGGTCATGGCAAAAATCCATGGTATTCAGCATATCGGCGTTGCAGTTTCAGAAATGAACCGCAGTCTGCCCCTCTACCGCAAGTGGTTTGGCATGGATATCCCTTTTTTTGACAGCATCCAGGCTGCACCACTCATGCGCGTCTTTACGCGCAATGAAGTCATCACCAAAAGAGCCAGTATGGTCATGAGCCTTCGCGGAGGGAGCGCCATGGAAGTCATCGAAGCGACTTCTTTTCAGCCTTCAGCGCTGCCCTCAGATTTTCAGCTAGGCGACATCGGTATTTTTGCCGTCCATATGCGCATGGCCAATACCATAAAAGCTTATGATGCTTTTGCTCCCGATCAGCTTCATTCGCCTGTATGTAAAGACCCAATGGGTTGCCATCGCTTTTTACTTCAAGATCCCGATCAAAATTATTTTATTGCCGTCGAGGACCCACAAATCTACAACTCTACAGGAGCAACGCTCGGTGGTGTTGGGGGTCTGAGTATTGGTGTTTCCGATATCAATGCGGCCAAGGCATTTTATGCGCTTTTGGGTTTTGATCAAGTCCTTTATCAAGGTAGCGGAGTTTATCAAGATTTGGCTAGTTTCCCCGGCGGAAGCCAAGAGTTGGAGCGCGTTATTTTGACGAGTAAAGATCCGGCCAAAGGTCCGTTTGGTGGGGTAATTGGTTTTTCAAAAATTGAACTGATTTGCACCCCTCAACGCAAAGGTCAAAAGATTTTCCGCGGACGCATCTGGGGCGATATCGGTTTTGTGCACCTCGGCTTAGATGTTTACGACATGCGCGGTTTGCAAGCGCAACTCAAAACCAACGGTATTGAATTCAATTGCGATAGCCAAGAAGCACTTTCGATGGGGCAAACCCAAGTGCATTGTGCCTATATCTGTGATCCGGATGGCATTTTAATCGAACTCATTGAGGTGTATAAGTTTCCGTTGCTCGAAAAATGGGGACTTTTCTTGAATGTACACGGCAAGCGCGCCGGCAAGCACCTTCCCAAATGGCTGATCCGGTTACTCCGTTTTTCGCGCATTAAAGATTAAGTCCAAAGATTAAGTCCGCAATAATTGTGCGGAATAACTATCTTTACATATGCTCCAACTCAAAGCACAGAGCCAACGCCAGCAATTGATCCTCGATTTTTTAAAGGAACAAGCTTTCATGCGCGCTTCTTTTGCGCAAATTCAAGAGCACCTTCGCATTGTACTCCCAACATTGGGTTTAAAGCCGATTTCTAGACGTTCCTTAGAAGCCGATTTACAAGTGTTAAGGGAGCAAGGAGGTGATAAATTGATACATATTAGGGTATCCAAAAAACACTATTACCAGCTTTTTGCCGAACCTCAGAGCGCAGTTTCTGAGGCATTGCAGGAGAGTATGCTCCAACAAATTGCCCAACAATTAGGCGCAAAATTCAAAGAGCCAAATATCAAACTACAAGACAAGCTCGTTTTCAGTTTTTCTGCGCTCAACGACGACGGCCAATCTGTGCAAATGTCTGCCACCTGCCTCCAAGCGATTGAACAGCAATATTTGTTGCAGTTTTTATATCAGTCTGCTTTTGGCACCTATAAATCGAGGCTACAAATTGTGGCACCCCTTCAGGTTCGATTTTATGAGGGCCGTTTTTACCTCGTTGCGTGCGAATGGTCTGAGCGCCTCAAAGCGCCCAAGCCACAAATCAAAGTCTTTGCTTTTGATTTAATTGAAAACTTTGTGATGGTACCTGCACTCGCCGAGCGAGAAGACGGCGCAGAAGGAGAATTACTCCATTTTGCATGGGCGCCTTTGGCCCAAGAAGTGGAGCTCAAAACTTATTTCAAACATTGCCTTGGTGTTGCTCGCTTCAAAGAGAGCATCCCAGAACTCATTCGCCTCAAATTTACAGATTGGGCAATCTCTTATGTCAAAGCAAGGCGCTTACACAGCTCGCAGCGCATTGTAGTCGACCACCCGAATTATATTGTTGTCGAATTATATATTTACCGCACCTATGAACTATCCATGCTCTTGTCTCGCTTCCGGGATTATGGTACGGAGGTGCGTTAAAATGAAATCTTATGTTGATAGAAATTTGGTCGGATATCGCTTGTCCGTTTTGTTATTTAGGTTTAACAAAGCTTCAGAAAGCCATTGATCATTTGAAACTTCAAGAGGAAGTTCAAGTTGAATTACGCACTTTTTTACTTAATCCTAGTCTCAAAACAGATTTAAGCAAGTCCATTTCGCAGTATTTGCAGGAGCACAAACAAATTTCAATGGATCAAATTACAAGTATGAACCAAAGAATTGTGCATCAAGGTCAGCAATTTGGTCTCGATTTTCAAATGGATCAAATCAAGGTCGCCAATACCATTAAAGCGCATCTTTTGTTGCACGAAGCCCACGAGCAGGGACTGCAGTGGGCTTGTAAAATGCGTCTTCTGAAAGCTTATTTCTCAGAAGGAAAAAACATGGATGATATTCAAGTCTTGCAAGAACTAGCGCAAGAAGTTGGCCTCAAAACTGAGCACCTCGACCTCGCCATCCTAGGCGGAAAACACAGCCGCGCCTTTACCCAAGATTTACAAGAAGCCCAAGAACTCGGCCTGCGCGGCGTTCCGTATTTTATCTTTGATCGCAAGGTAGCGATTCATGGAGCTAGAGAAGTGGAGGTGTTTGAGCGAGCGCTGAAGGGCTAGGTTATTTGCATTTACCCTCGCTTGCCTCAGCAAGTGCAACTGACCACTTCATCATAAATTTGGTTTTTTCTTCGTTATCAAGTTCTCCAAGCGCAGCAGTATATTCCTTTTGAAGTTCTAACTGTTTGTTTAATGCGCTTGCTTTATCACTCAGACTGGCAGAAGGATCTTGCGAAATACAAATGACGTCCTTGTATTCATCTATCAAATTCTGGTAATCATCTGCTTTTTTTCCGCATGAAATAAGAATCAAAAAACTTGATCCGAGTAAGAGTTTAGTTACCAACTTCATTATTCAACATTTTTAGCTTTTTTCATCATGCCGAAAGCAGCACCAATAACAGCTATACCCATAAAGGTGACGAGATATAAACCAACTCCAATTGATGCCAATCCTGCTGCTTTTTCATTGATACTGTTTATATCATAGAATCCAATAACTGAACACAGCAAAGAAATTACTGAAACACTAATCGCAGACTTTAAAGTTAACTTATCCTTCATTCCTCCTAGAATCGAAATCAGAATGACCATAGCGAATAAGAAGAGTGTAATATATCCATCTCCTCCACCTTCTGTACCATTTACTGAATGATTACCAAGAATTCCGGCGTTGATAGTTGCCCAGGGTAAAAATGTTCCTGCCATTCCAGCAACACTCATCCCGATTAAGACTAATTTTTGTTTTTCCATTTTGTTGTAGTTTTTAGATTATGTGATAAATATAATTAATTTACTTTTCGATGTAATTAATTTTTTTTATTCTGTTCCAGTTGCATTTCCATGTTCATCAAAGTAAGTTGTTTCTATGATTTTTCCGTCTGTATATTTGGAAATTGATGATTTTGTTTTTCCGTCAGAATGGTACTTGATGTAATTACCATCCTTTTTACCGTCTACTACTGAGAATTCTGCTTTGAGTTTGCCGTTCTCTCCAATATCCTTGACCTTACCTGTAAATAGCTCATTTTTATACTTTATGATTCCTCCGAAAGCGTCACAATCTTTTAGTAAGATTTCATCTTGCATGTTGCACGAGTAAAAAACACCTATCGTTAATAGTGTTAAAATAATTTTTGTTTTCATTATCATGTATTTATTAAGTATTGAGCAAATATATTCCAATCACTTACCTAAATTGATACACAATTGGTACATTTAATCCATGATAGATGAGCTCAAAACAGAAGTAGAGAAAACCCTTGGGAGGAAAATTGTCAAACGTGGTGATTGTGAATTACTTGCAGACGACTTGTATCAAAAGACGGGCTCGGTGATTTCTTACAATACGTTTCGGCGGCTTTTTGGCATCGTAGCCTATCGCCAACCGCGAGAGAGTACGCTAGATGCGCTTGCCAAGTATGTTGGTTTTGCTTCGTACCAAGATTTTACCAAGCGTTTCAGCGAGGTAGACACCTGGCCAAATTGGGAGCATCTTTTCGTTGTGCTTTCTGAGACCAACCCACAAAAGATAGTTGATTTTTTACGGCTCAAAAAGCGGCAACAAGATCAATTTACTCTACGAACCAGCGGTGCAGGCGTTGGTGTTGAAAGCGAAGACCCATGAAGAAATCATCACTGGACATATGAATAGCATCAATCAGATCAACTTTTGGTATCATATGTCTCAGGTGGCCATTCATCGGGTTCTCCAAGTCAAGATGTTGGTGCACGATGGCCAATATTTAGTGGCACAAAGTATTTTGGATCACATCCCGTACGGCCATATTCGACACGGTTACCGCGAGTTTATTGAATTGTATGTTGCTTTTTTCCGCTTTCAGATTGCTTTAGGGTTAGGTGAGCCCACTGAAGATCTTGAATTGGAATTTAAGAATAGAAGGTTGCGGTTGTCGTATCCGATNCTTACCGATGCTTATTTTGAAGCNTACTTCGAGAAAAANTAAAACCCATTCAACTGCTCATAAGCCTTTTTATAGCGGCGTTTCTTGAGATTGTAGGGCAAGTTGCGNACGGCTCTTCTACAGACTTCTCTTTGCATGTTTTCTTTGATAGAACCCATTTGGCCTCGGTTGACCTGTTGTGTGTTCCAGATTTGCTTGGCGCTTTTGGCGTCGTAGAGATTCAAGGTGAGTTGTACGATATTGGTGATCACCATGGCATTGCCGTAGGCGTTATTGATGGCCATTGCCGCTACTTCGCTAACGGGTTCACGCACCTCGATCTGACCAAAAATGATGGCGTCTACATGCAGTAAGCTACAGAGGTCGTTGTTGGTAAATTTGGTGGTGGGAAAGCCCGCTCCGAATAAAATAGAATTGACTTCATCCGGGCTCATGATTTCGGCGTGGATGCTGCCATTTCTGGAATAAAACTGCATGAAATTGTAAATGCGCTGCTGGGTTTCTTCGCTTTTGCTTTTGTTGAGCTCGTTGTATTTATCTTGGGTCATCCAAATTTTGCGTTCAACGGTGGCGTCTATGGGCACAACGGCGATCCGTGTGTGCGCTTGTGCGAGCTCTACGACATTAGCGGCTTCTTGAACGGAAATACAAGAGAAAAGGGTCAGGGAGAGGGCGAATAGGGTAAAAAGTAATCTCATGTTGTTATTTTTTGGGTCTTGCATACGAAAATCGTTCCAAAAGTTGTGGCAAGGCATAGCCATCTAAACCGTTGATCGCAACCACCTTTCCTTTGTCGAGCTGGAGCCAGTTGTCAGGGCTCAGGAGTGCTTCTTCGTAGAAGATCGCTTCGATGGAGGCAATGACGTGGATGCAGCCGTTTTCTTGGATAAGGTATTCATTGACAAATTTGCAAAGCAATTTAATAGGGCTGCCTTTCACGAACGGCACAGGACAACCGCCATGATACACAGGTTCGAGGTCTGTAACGTCAAATTCACTGATTTCTTCGGGGTAATTGGCAGAGGTGTGGTGGGCGTCTGCAATTTGGTCAGCAGTGATATGATTGACTGAAAAATAACCGTATTCCTTGATGTTCTCGTAGGTGTGGCGCGGTACGGTGGTGGGTCGCAAAATAAAACCAATGAGTGCGGGGTCGCTGCCGAGGTGTGTGATACTTGAGAAAACCGCAACGTTGGTTTGACCTTCATTCGAAATGGTGGCGATGAGGTTGGCAGATTTATAACCGGTGCAGCTATTGACGAGATTGAGGCGCTCAATGCGACCCATTTTTTCGATTTCGGGGCGGTCTATTCTGATCAGAGACATAAAGGAGAATTTAGCCCTATAACAAGCGCCAGTTAGAATGGTTTGAAGTTCGGAATTAAAAAGAACATCCCAAGACTAACAGACCAAAGCCGATCAAGTTCGTAGTTGATCAGGGTTTGGGTTTGGAATTTGCCACTGAGTTGTAGCGCGAAATCTCGGGAGAAAAAATAAGTAGGGCTCAAGCCAACCTGCAAATGGATCATGTCGTCGCCACGCAATAAAAAATTGTCGTTGAGTTGGTTATTGCGCAGGTGCGTGAGACCGAGACCTACATGACCATAGAGATAGAAAGGCGAACGGCGATTGCGCGTCAGGCGCAGGAAGTCTTGGCTAAGGGTAAGCGTGCCGCTATAAATCTTGGAATTGTTGAGGGTAGTGCCGCTAAAATCGAGGCCATAGCCATGATTTTGATCCGATTTGTAGAGACCGAGGTTGTAAGTGGCAGCGGTTTGTTGCATACCCGTAGCGGCCCCGAGCTGCAATTGCCCGAACCAGGCATCCCAGCTGCGTGCAAAAGTCTGCGCGCAAGCTGCGTTTTGCAATGCAAAAAACACAAGGAAAAGGAGTACCGCTTTCATTCGTATAAATATAGTTAAAAAACAATTTGGCATGTCACTTTCAAGTCCCCAGCAGCGAAATCTTACAAGTCAAAGATGCTTTTTTGTAAGCGAAATGCGCTCTTCCCGACGGAGCTTTGCAACTCATATTCATTAAAATTTCAAACATGAAAAGAAAAATTACAATGCTCACTACCGGACTGCTGTTGTGGTACGGAAACGCCCTGGCGCAGTACTCCTGCCCCAGTGACCCAAATGGGTTTGTGGCGAGTAAAAATGTTGGATCGACGAGCAGTTATCAACTCAAGAGTGGATTTGAGGAGCGCGCCGCCCAAACGTATAAATACAATGGCTCTGGGAAGGTTCAGAGTGTACGTGTCTATGGCACGCATCAGACTCCATATTTTTCGGGTGTACCGCTCAAGGTGAGTGTCACGAATGTCGATGCGAGCGGAAAACCCACCACAACCATTGCCAGTACCCAACATGTTTGGTGGTCTTACCCAGACAACAATAATGGGTATATTCAGCTCAATTTTCCCGGCGGAGTAAGCGTAAGCAATGATTTTGCCCTGACCGTAGAGCTGCTCAATGCACCGCCTTTTGGCACCACCTTCAACCTCAAATATACCGGGAACGGCGAGGGTTTGGGTCAGGATTTGGCGTCGCTTTCCGGCACCTCGACTGGCAACAACTGGACGAGCGCCATGACGAGCTTTGGCAGCAATGGAGATTTTTATATTATCCCGACGATGTCCAACAACAACGCGCCTACTTTTGAGCTCGCCAGCGAGTGTTTGGCGGTTAACGGAAGCGTAGCGATGGTCAATACAACTGTGCTCACAACCGACAGCATGTTCAATAAAATTGGCGCCACCAACTACGCTGGTCCACATTTTCTCTACACCTGGGATTTCGGCGATGGCACAGCGCTCTCGCATGTCGCCAACCCGAGCCATGCTTATGCGCTCGGTGGTTCATATACAATCAGCCTGACTACCAAAATCGAAGGATGGGGTAGTCTTTGTACCCAAACCTTTACCAAACAAGTTTCCGTTGGTCTCACTGCAACAGCAACGGCAGTAACGAATGTAACTTGTAACGGCGCCGCCAATGGTTCTGTACTTGGTGTGGCTCAATTCGGTGCCTCTCCCTATCAGTACAACCTCAACAACGGCCCATGGCTCAGCACAGCAGCTTTTTCAAATCTGAGCCCAGGTGCCTACACACTGAATGTCAAAGATCAAAAAGGTTGTTTGAGTGCCGCCACTTTTAACATTACACAGCCACTTGGCATTGCCTTTAACAATATACTCACCACCAACAGCGCCTGTGGTTTAGCCAATGGCGCATTTACTTGTTTGGCAACAGGTGGGGTAGGTACCTTGCAATATAAAATCAATGCGGGTGCGTATCAAAGTACAGGTACCTTTAATGCGTTGGCTGCGGGTGCTTATGCACTGANGGTCAAAGATGCCAACGCGTGTACCAACACGACGAATGTAGTCATCAACGCCAATGCGGCACCTGTTTTATCAGCGCCAAATGTCAATCACGTGAGTTGCTTCAATGGCAATGATGGCTCGATTAGTTTGGCCTCCACTGGTGGTACAGGCGCCGTTCAGTACAGCATCAACAACGGCACTACTTTTCAGTCTGGAAGTTTGTTTACGGGCTTGAGTGCCGGTAGCTACACTTGTGTCGTGAAAGACAATGCAGGCTGCACCAGTTTCGCAGTGGCAACAATCACACAAGGAACAGCTTTGAGTATGCAATTGACAACAGGCACAATTAGCTGCTTTGGCGGCAACAATGGCAGCATTCAAATCGCTTCATTTGGTGGCACGGGAACGCACATCTACAGTCTAAACGGGGTCAATTACCAATCGCTGCCTGTTTTTACGGGTCTGTATGCTGGAAACTACACGGTCTATGTCAAGGACGTAACGGGCTGTGTCAAAACCGGACTCGCTTCGGTTGCGCAACCTACCCAACTTGTCAATGCACTCACCCCACTTGCGGCAACCTGTAATGGTGCTTCCACGGGGGCGCTGAGCGCAGTTGTAACGGGCGGAACACCTGCTTATTTGTATAGTTTGGATGGAATTTCCTATCAAACCGCGAGTAGTTTTACCAATTTACCTGCAGATACCTTTTTGTTGCGCGTCAAAGATGCCAATAACTGCTTGCTTTCGACCTCCTTTATCATTACTCAACCGACACTCATTACCGCAACGGTTACCACGACCAACGCCACCTGTTTGACGAGCAATGGTTCGATTATGGCGATGGCCACAGGTGGTTCGGGAACAGGATATCAATACAGCCTGGATGGCAGCACGTTCAGCAGCACTGGCTTGTTCAATAATTTGGCGGCAGGAACGTATTTTATAGTCTTGCGCGATGCGAATTTGTGTCAGAATATGGTTTCTGGTGTCATTACCTCAGCTGGTGGCCCGAATATCGGCAACCTGAGCGCACAAAATGTATCTTGTTTTGGAGGCCAAGATGGCGCCATTAGCGTACAAAATGTCACGGGCGGAACCGGCGCTTTATTGTACAGCAAAAACGGTGTAAACTTCCAGGCAAACCCAGCGTTTACTGGCCTGAGTGCAGGGGTGTACATCATGTACGTCAAGGATGCGAACGGTTGTCTAGACACCATGGCCAAAACGATTTTGCAACCTAACGCTTTTGTGGTACAAACCAACGTGAGCAATATTTTGTGTCACGGCGCGGGAACAGGTGCTGTTCAGGTCCTGGCCTCTGGTGGCGCAGGTTTCTTTGCCTACAGCCTCAATAACGGCCTCAATTACCAATCCGGAGCCAGCTTTCCGA